>ERZ809224.8-NODE-8-length-323451-cov-21.432287_pt1 | contig 323451 bp, 269 predicted proteins | sample MGYA00520513_ERZ809224 | MGnify/ENA primary metagenome ERZ809224 (study PRJEB31576, sample SAMEA3212658) | Homo sapiens | biome: human-gut; feature: human gut; material: fecal | place: Sweden | collected 2012 ... | reverse complement strand
CACGTGCATAGCACGTGGTTTTCTTGTGCGACGTCAATCGTCGCACATAATAAAAAAAAGAATAATTAAAAATATAATAAATTTAATAACTTTTTTTAAAATACTAGATTTTTTTCTCATTTTATACCTCGTAAAAAATATTTTCTTTAAATATATTTTACAAGTAAGTTATTAATATTTTATTAACTATTAATTAATCTTTTCTTAATCTTTTATATATCTGGTTCGTCATCTTCTGGTGTTCCATTATTATCATTATCATCATCAGAAGTATCATCAAAATTATCAGTTTCTGACGCTACTCCTTTTTCATAATTTTTAAGCTTTCCTACTTGTGATTTATTTTCATTCATTTGTCTTATAATTTTCTCTTCATCAATAGTAACCTTAGGAATAAAATCATTATTTGGAATTTTCATATTTGATTTTGCTTGTATTTTATTTTCTTTTATCTCATTTCCTTCTTTTTGATTTGCTTCTTTTCTTGCTTTATTTTGATTTGTTTTAGTTTTTATTCTTTCTTTTAATCTATTCTTAGTTGAGTTTAACCTTTGTTTTATACTTTCAATCACTGTTTTTAAACTAAGTGCCATTGCACCAAAAAAAGTAACTTTTCCAAGAGCATTTTCTGTTCTACTATCAATTTCAGTTTCTATGTTTTCACTTTCAGTAATATTTTCAGAGTCTATATTATTTTCCATTTCTTCTATTTCTCTTGCTAATTCTTCTGCAATCTCCATGCCTTCTATAATAAGTTCCTCACTAGTTAAATCTCCAAAATCTACATTTTGTTCTGCTAACGCATCAACATTTTTTATAAAGTCTGCAACATTTGTAATTTTAGAAATATCACTTGCTGCTTCTAAATTTATTCCATTATCATTATCAATTAAAATGGCGTATATAGAACCCGCATCTTTTGCTTCTTTTCTAATCATATTTTCTAATATCAGTGCAAGTACAGGGTTATTTTTCTTATATGTCATATATTCTTTACACACATAAGACAAATATTTAGGATTGCCACTTGCTATTATTTTATTCATACTAGAAATATATTTTTTTACATTTTCATCTTCTATCATATAGTTTGCCCCTATCTTTTTTAGTTTAACCTAAAAAATTTATTACATAACTATAATATCATATTAGTTTAGTTTTTTGCAATCTTACTTTAAAGTAAATCTTTGATATTTTTTAAACATATAACATCTTCAATTATATCTATAACAGAATATATAATCATACATATTCCAATAGTTGCAATTATTGTACCTGAATTTAATATTACATATAATCCACAAATAAACATTATAATAGAAAGAATTAAACTATGTATCCATAATCTAACTCCAACTTCTTTCATCTTTAAAGCTAAACCAAATTTTATAAAAGAACTATATATAATCCATATTCCAATTACTATTCTAAAAATAGTTTCTATAGTATTACAGTAGTAAATAGTTATAATTCCTATAACAATAGTTATTAAGCCATATATTAATTCATAATTATATATTTCATATTGTTTTTTATAAATACTAAAATATTTTATTACTTTTGCAGCACCAATTATTATAAAAATTGTTCCTATTATATAAGATATAACTTTTACTGCTAAATCTGCTTTCCATACTAGTATTACACCTAAAATTATAAATACTACTGATTCTAATATTGATATTAAACCTGTTTTCTTAAAAAATTTTTCCATTTAAAGTCCTCCTATTTTATGTATTAGATTATATTTTATGATAATAATTTATCATTTGATTATGAAATTTATATGAAAAAAATCTTAATTAATTATTAAGATAAAAGCTCTGCCATTTCTGACAGAGCTCTCATCATTTTTAGTACACGCGCTCAATATTAATTTATTAATTTTGAGTTTCCTTTTTCACCATTTGATACAAGAAACATTGTTCTGCATCTGGACAATTATTGCATTTTTCTTCGTCTAAAAACTCACGAATAAATTCAGCTGATGGTATATGAACAAAACTCTCTTCCACTTCTATCCCATCAACAAAAGAAATTGCTTCTTCAAGTGTTTTAATAGCCGCTTCTTGTTGCTTTGTATCTGGTTTTGAAACCACTAAAATTTCCATTGCATATATTGTATTTGTTTTAAATAAGAAATGGATAATCACAATCATTACTACTAAAGCAATCAAATATGCAATCCAGTTAAAGTTTAATACGCATACTGCGCCTATAATAGCAATTGGTCTCTTAAGTTCTCTTTCAAAATACGGATCATACCGAGAAAATATGGAGTAATTGTTTAACTCCTCCATTTTAGGAACTCTGCCCAATTCATAAAATGCATTTATTACTTGGTATACAGCTCCTCTAAACTGGCTTTCTTTTAAATATTCTCCTTTTTTAAAAGTTTTCAAAAAAAACCTTGTCATGCTTCTAGGTGCTACTATTCCAGAAATAGAAACAGCAATCAGCACTCTACAAAGAAGCTCAATTGGGCTGTTATAGCTCACGGCCATCCCCCATAAGATTACAGAGAAAATCGTAAGTGGTATGCATAATATACGAAATATTTTAGCAATAGAATATATGCCCATTTCAAATTCTTTATCAGGACATAATTTATCAACACTTCTTGTAACGATTTCATCCCCATATACTCTAGTTTCTGCCGCAAGTGAACTTATAGAACCAAAATAAAGTTTCTTTTCAATGCCAATCGCGACTCCATTAGGCAAAATTACACTCCGAATGCCTATTTTTCCTTGTACCCTTGATATTTTTTTCATGTACTATTCCTCCTGTTTTTCAATAAATTGTTAATACATTATCTTTTTAATTATAACACTTTTTCACTCATATATCAAGCTTTAAAGGTTTTGTCGTCTAAATTAGTTTATTATAAACTTTCATTAATTCTTCTGCTAATATTTCTGGTGAATAATTGCTTTTAGTTAACATATAAAATCTATTTAAAATTTCTATATCATAATTAGGTAAATAAATTTTAGCACTTTCTAACAACTCTACTAGACTAGAATATAAAAAATTTTCATCTATTTTTTGTATTTTTTTTACAAAAATATATGTTATTTCTTTAATCAAAATCTCGTTATAATCATCATATTCTTTATTTGTAAGATATTTTTTTAATAAATCTTTAATAGAACTATTCATGTTTTACCTCTTTTTCTTCTGTTTTTTCTTTTATTTCAAGTAATTCTCCATCTTTATTTTTATTATATAATTTACCTGTTTTCAAATCTACAAATTTTGTATCTGGTACTTTTTTTACAATTTTTGTTTTTCCTTTTTTCCTAGAAACTCTTTCTTCTTTTAAATGTTCTGGATACTCACTAGAATTTGCTAAAAATTTTAAATGTTCTACTAAATTTCTTAAAGGACTATCAATTTTTTGTCTTTCTTCTATTTGTTTTAATCCTGTTTTTTGTGCTCCTGAAAGTGGCATTAATACTTGTGTTGATATTACTCTTCCTTGATATCTAAAATCTTCTTCTCCCTCGTATATTGGAACTAAAGACGTATTTTGATTTGCTTTAAAGAAATCTTCTAACACAGACTTATCTATATGTAGTCTCATTGGCATATTAAGTCCTTGTATATCTATTCCTAATAATACTTTTTTTGAAGTTCGTATATCTTTTCCATCTTCTAGAATAATCCCCCAATTCTTTGAAAAATTCAAGTTTTGAAGATTAGAAAGTATAGCAATTATATTCATATCTTTTAATTTATACGCATTAAAAATTGTATTATCCATTATTCTATATGTATCAAAATCTCTTATAAAATTATTAGTAAAATCTGGATTTTTAGTATTAAAATATTCTGAATATTCTCCTCCTAAAGTTCTATCTAATTCATCTATATAATCAGAAACATCCATTTTCCTTACTGTATTTCCATTTTGAGCAACTACTATATTTTCTTTTGCTTTACTTTCATGTTCAATATCTTCAATCATACATTGGGAAATTTCACGTAAAAAATACATTTTTTCATATATAGCTTCTAGTTCTTTTTCGTCTATATCTATACTTATTTTTCCAGTTCTTTCATCTTGTTTTGCATCTTTTATAGTATGCCATAAGTTTAAAGAACTAACTAAGAAAAAAGCTTGATTCATTTTTTCTAGTTCCTTTGTATATCTATTTACCCAAAAAGCTGTTAAAACTCCTAATCTATTTGTATCTAATTTATCTAAAGTCTCCTCTGTAAATAAATTTTCAACAGTAATAGAACCATTATCATTTTGCTCATCATTTAATGGATACTTTAGTTCTTTCATACCTAATCTAGTTAAAAATCTTTCTTGATCTTTACAGTATTTATCTAGTAGCCCAAATTTTTTAAATTGTTTTCCTAAATATTCTAAAGAAATAATATAAGAATCTCTTAAATCCTCTTCAAACTCTGGTATTCTTCTTGCTAAAAATTTTTTAAGCTGTTCGCATTCGCTTCCCTCAAAATATTCTCTAAATTCATCTATAGCTTTTCTTGATTGAGAATTCATATTTCTTCTATATTGACTTTTAATTTTACTTGGTGCTTTTATATATGCTTTAATGGCTTCAATTTCCTCTTTTGAACAAGACTGTTTATATTTTCTTATAGCATCTAAAGCTTGTAATACCGCTAGTCTTTCTGATCTTAATTTATTGCTTGAATATTGTTCCCTTTCATTTATTTCTATATTTTTTCCTCTTTCTTCTTCTCTATGTATTTTATCATAAGCTGTTTCTAATTCTTTTGGATTACTTACTAAGTGCTTGCATATATTTAATCTTAAAGTATTACTTTTAATAGTTGGTAAAACGGATAGTTCCAGGTTGCTATTATTAAATAAATCAAAGAAAAAATCAAAAGCATCAGAATTTGAGGCTTCTGGATTTTCTTCAAAATATTTTTTAATTAATTTAAAAAAAGGTTGTGCAGATGATTCTGAATAATATAAATCATCTGCCATTTTTTTTGAATCTCTATATTTTGATTTTGTTAAAATTTGGTTAAAACTATACATACAATCTCCTAATTTAAACTTCTAACTATTATTCTATCTACTAATTTCTGGTTGCTTTTTTAATTATTTAAGTTTTTGCACTATTTATTATAAATATTTCTTACATCAATTCTAATTTTAAATTAATACTTTTTTATTAATTCTAATATCTCTTTTGGTAAGTATTTTGAAACATCTTTACCATGTTCAATAAGTTCTAAAACTAAGCTAGAGCTTATAAGTCCTAAATTTCCAGCTCTTATATATATTGTATCTAAACCTGAAATATCTTCATTTATTGCAGCTATTTTTTCTTCATATTCATAATCCATACTATTTCTTACTCCTCTTATAAGATGTGTAGCATTACAAGTTTTAGCAGCATCTACTGATAAATTATCATAAGTTATTACAGAAACATTTAATAATTGTTCCCTTTCTAAAACTTTTTCAATAGCTTCTTTCATTAAATGATTATCATACCTTGGTTTTTTCATCTTATTAATACCAATTCCAATAATAACTTTATCAAATAGCTTACTTGCTCTTTCAACAACTCTTAAATGACCATTTGTAAATGGTGAAAAGCTTCCTGCATAAAATCCAATATTCATATTATAAAACCCTCTTTTAATTTTTTATTAATTTATCTTTTTCATTTATAGTATGTAATTAAAATATATATTTTATGTATAAAAACTATAAATCTTTTATATTATAGCATATCTTCAGTATTTTTCCAATATAATTTACATAAGTATATTTTTGATTCATCTTAATTTTTAAATTTTATTTTCTAACTCTTTGATATCCATTTTTATTTATTTTTTTTAATTATTAACAAATGTATAGACTATTTCAAACGTATTTAATTATTATATAAAATTAAATATATTTATTAATTATGTAAACTATGTTATAATATAATTAATAATTTCTATTTTTATCAAAGGAGGTGATTTTCTTGAAACAATTATATTTTAATCAAAATCATTTTTTAGAAAAAAATAATTTTTTAAAAGAATTAAAAAAAGAAACTTCTAAAATGTTTCATAATTATTTCAAAGAAAATTCTCCTATACCAACTAATTTTGAAGAATTTGATAAGCAAATTAGTAATTTAATTATACAGATTTTAGAAAAACAGGACATTACAAAGAAAAAAAGATTAATCAAAAAAATAAAATGTACAACTACAAAAAAATGGAAATCTAAAAAATTTATTAGATAATCTTATATACTTATATAAAATACATAATTACATTTGTTGTTTTTATAATTTCTATTTAAAATATTTGTAATTGGTTATTTTCTAGAATAGAATGAAAAAAATTGCACTTTTAAATCAATTTTATTTTTTCATAAATTAATAATTAAATTTTGAATGCAGATATATTTAAGCATAAATTTATAGTATTGTTAAAAATCTAGATTTATTATATAATAAATTTAGATTTTATTATTTTATTATACAAGGAGCAGAAATGGAATCAGAAAATAAATCAAAACAAAGACCTCAAGATAAATTTTTAAGTGAAATGTATGATGATTTTTTTTATTTGATATCATCAATTAATTCACAAAATGAAGTATCAGATACTACAAAAAATGCTATAAACAATTTCAAAAATACTACTTCAAATATTACTAGTAGAACTTCAGATACTAATAATGAAAGAGAAAAAAATAGTCCATCTAGCAACAAAGATACTGCTAATAATAAAACTACTATAAAAAACAACTCTCAGAATGTTCAATCTAACGAAAATGCACCAAATAATGTAGAAAATATTGATTTAGATAAAACCACAAAGCTTAAAGAATTTAATGAAAAAATTGATTCCTTACGTTTAACTGATGAGTCAAAAGTAGTTCTTAAAAAAATGATTGAATATACAAAAAAATACTATGAAAAATCTGTTGCTAACTATATTCCTTTTAATATGAGAATTTATACTAATAATGAAGAAACATTACATTCTATTACAAAACTTATAACAGAAGCTTTCAATTTCTTTAATTATATGAAAAATTCTAAAACAGCCGAACAGTCTTTATATATGATAGAAGAAACAACAAATATATCAGATTTATACAATACAGAAAATAGTCTTCTAATACTTAGTGATGTTCAAGGCTTATTAAATAAAGACAAAGCAGATAGAGATAAATTGCTTGCTACATTAGAAGAAAATATTATTAAATATAGTAAACTAAATGGTATTACTACAATAATAACAGATACAACAAAGCAAAAGATTGATGAATTATTTTCTAATAATTCCACTTTAAAAGATAAAATCTTTGATTTTGAACTATATACAAAAAATGAAACCTCTGAAGAAGTATATGATGCAATTATTTCACGACTTTCAAAAGATTATATTATTACAGGAGAATTTGAAATAAAATTATCAGATTATGTTCGTGAAACTTATAATAAGTCTACTTTATCTTCTTCTGAATATATTTCAGCATTAATAGAAAAGATTTTATTCAATAATAGTAAAGAAATTATTGATGCTAGTGCAATACCTGACTTTGAAAAAGCAAAATCAAATGATGAAATTTTTAAAGAATTAAATGAATTAGTAGGTCTAGATAATATAAAAACTATGCTAAAAGATTTAGTTCATCTTATGGAATTTAGAAAAAAAGCAGGCAACACTATAAATTTAAAAGATACCAATCTGCATATGGTATTTCTAGGAAATCCTGGAACAGGTAAAACTACTGTAGCACGTATGGTTGCTGGAATTTTATACAATTTAAAATATATAAATCAAAATAAATTAGTTGAAGTATCTGCTAAAGATTTAATTGGTCAATATGTTGGACAAACAGCTCCAAAAACTATGGAAGTAATAGAAAAAGCTTTAGGCGGAGTTTTATTTATAGATGAAGCTTATTCTCTAGCTGTAAAATCTGGAAATTCTTCTAGTTTTAATGAAGAATGTATTGCTACACTTATTCAAGCTATGGAAAATTATCGTGATAATTTAGTAGTTATTTTTGCAGGATATAGCAAAGAAATGGATTCTTTCTTAAAATCTAATTCTGGAATTGTATCTAGAATTGGATATACAATGGAATTTAAAGATTACACAGTAGATGAACTTTTACAAATTTTAAATTCTATGTTTCAAAAATCTGGTTTTAAAGTTCAAAATTCTGCAATGGATAAAGCTAAAACTATTATTGAAGAGTATTCAAAAACAGAAGGTTTTGGAAATGCTAGATTTGTTAGAAATTTATATGAAAAAGCAATAATAAAACACGCAACTAATACAAGTTCAGAAACATCTTTAGACATTTTAAAAACTATTTCTGCTGAAGATATTACAGATGAAAATATTTCAAAACTTTAGTTAAAACTATTAAATTTTGTTGTAATTTCATAGAAAAACTAGTAGCAAAATTTTATACTTAAACTCTAATTCTTCTATTTAATAGATTATAAAAATTATATTGCTTAATATATTATAAAAATAGCTCTCTCTATATTATCAAATAGAGAGAGTTTCTTTATTATAAAAATAATTTTAAATTATTAATCTTATAATTTACTTTTACATCTTTTGTCCTAACTGAATTTCTAAAATCTTTTCAGTATTATTCCTTTTTACAGTTAGTTTTACTTTATCTTTTGGATTTTTAGAATAGATATATTTTCTAAGATCATTCATTTTGTTTATTTCTATATCATCAATTTTAGTTATTATATCTCCTACCCTAATTTCTTTATTAAATAATGGTCCATCTGCAGAAATACTTGCAACATATACACCACTTTTTATTTCTAAGTTATTTTCTAAATATGGAATTACTTCTTTGTCATAACCATAAATTCCTAAATATGCTTCTTCAAATTTTCCTGTATTCATCAATTTTTCTAAAATTGGTTTTACTATATTTATTGGAACTGCAAATCCTATTCCTTCTGCTTCAGTTATTTTAACAGTATTTACTCCTATTAGCTCTCCTTTTGTATTAACTAAAGGTCCGCCACTATTTCCTTCATTTATAGTTGCATCTGTTTGAATTAAATCTTCCATATAACTTGAAGTTTCACCTTCTTGTAATTTTATTGTCCTATCTTTTCCACTTATAATCCCCTTTGTAACTGTTCTTTGAAATTCTATTCCGATTGGATTTCCAATAGCATATACCTCATCTGCTAAATTTATTTTATCTGAATCTGCAAGTTCAATATAATGTAAGTTAGTGGCTGCAATTTTTACTATTGCTAAATCTAAATTAGTATCTGCCCATACAACTGTACCATCATATATTTGACCATTTTCTAATGTAACATAGCAATTACTATATTTATTCCCCGCAACATGTTGATTTGTTAAAATATATCCATTATCTGAAAGGATTATTCCACTTCCAAGTCCTAATTTTTGTTCTGAATTGTCCAAAAAAATTGATGTTCCGTTTTGCTTTAGTTTTGATATTCCCACAACTGTTTTGACTACTTCGTTTATATGTTTCTGAATATTGTTTTCAACATTTTGTTCATTTTCTGTGGATAATTTGCTCGTTTCATAATTATTCAACTCAGTTTGATTTATGTTATTTCCATCAAGTTTTAAAATCAAAATTATTAAAAGGCTAATTACGCTTACAAAAAATATAAACATCATAATCTGTTCTTTAAGTTTATCATTTTTGCTTTCATAGTACATATTTATCTCATTCCTTTCAAAAATATTTTTCCATTTATTTCATATTTTATACAGTAATAATTTTTCATTAATAATTGTAATATTTTTTCGAATACTATATATTAATATAATTAATTGTTTACTTATTTTTTAAAAAATGATAATATATAAGTAGTATTTTTAAAGGAGTTTAGTATGGTTTCTACAAATATTAATAATTATAAAATAATCGCTGTAGAAAATGATAATAATATATCTCATGCATTATCTAAAACAATTTTAGCTTCTCAATATTCTTTAAAAAAATTTGAAAATTTAGAAGAAGCTTATAAAGTTTTAAAAATAGAAAAATTTGATATATTAATTTTAGATTATTCTATTAACTCAGAAAAAAAAATTGAAATATTAAAAAAAATTAGAGAATTAGATGAAGATTTATATATAATACTTGTTATAAGTTCAAGAATATCTCAAGTAACTTTAAAAAAATTAAAAACTATAGTAATTCAAGGATATTGTGAAAAAAACGATAAATTAAATCAATTACCTTTATTTATTGAATCTGCAATTAAATCTATAGATCAGATGAAAACAATAAAAAATATAAATAATGAACTTTTAAAATCTAAAGAACAACTTGAAAAAGCATATTTAGAAAGTATTGAAACTCTTAGATATACAGTTGAAGCAAAAGATAATTACACTAGAGGTCACTCTGATAGAGTATCTCAATATTCTGTTTTAATTGGATTAAATCTTGGGCTATCTCCATTTGATTTAAAAACTTTAAGAATTGGTGGACTATTTCATGATATTGGAAAAATAGGAATTTCAGATTCAATACTATTAAAAAATGGAAAATTAACTGAAGAAGAATATAATGAAATTAAAAAACATCCAATTATAGGAAAAAATATTTTATCAAACGCTGAAATTTTTAAAGATATAATTCCTATTGTTTTATATCATCATGAAAGATATGATGGAAAAGGATATCCTTATGGATTAGCAGATAAAGACATTCCTCTCCTTGCTAGAATAGTTTCAGTAGCAGATGCTTTTGATGCAATGACATCAAAACGTTCCTATAGAAATGAATTAAGCTTAGATTTTGTTAAAGAAGAAATAAAATCTAAGATAGGAACGCAATTTGACCCAATAGTAGCAACAACATTTTTGGATATTTTAAACAATGAACATAGATTAATTTCTGAAATACACAAAAGTCATTATTTTTTTGAGTAATACTGCTCAAAAATTAATATATATTTTAATAAAGGGGGATAAAAATATGACAATTAGCGAACTAAAAAAAGACGCAAAAGTCAAGTTGTCTGGTAGTTATAAAAAAGCTTTTTTAATTTGCTTAATTTACTATGCTCTTATATTTGCATTAACTTATGTAATTAGCTTTATAAATAATACCGGAATAAGACTAATTTTTGACATAGCAATAGCTATCATTTCTGTTCCACTTTCATTTGGTATAATTTCAACATTTATAAAAATTGTAAGAAATGAAGATGTTGCTATATTAGATTTTCTAAAAATAGGCTTTAGTAATTTTAAAGGAGCTTGGAGAACCTATTTAAGAACTATAGTAAATTTAATATTACCTATAATTCTTTTAGTAGCTTCATACATATTTTTGATTTATACATTATTACAAGCAGCTTTCTTAAGTGTCACTTCTTCTAATATCTCATCAAATGTAACTAATCTTTTCTTTATTTCACTTGTGCTTGTAGTAGTTGCTTTAATATTCTATATTTATAAATCACTATCTTATTCATTAACATTATATATTCTTCATGATAAACCAACTGCTACTGGTAAAGAAATTAATAATGAAAGTAAAAAATTAATGAAAGGAAATAAATGGAAAATATTCTTATTAACATTATCTTTCATTGGTTGGATGTTATTAATATTATTAGTTTCATATTTAGCTATTATGCTATTAGGTCAAACAGCAGGATATATAGTTTCTTCTTTAGGAACAATTATTTTATCACCATATATTAGTGCTAGTTTAGTTTGTTTCTACGAAGATTTAAAAGACGAAAATAATGAAAATCAAAAAGATGAACCTGTTAAAGAAGCTTAAAAAATTAAATTAAATATATGATAAATGTTTTAGAATATTTATTATGACATTTTTAAAACTTTTTTATAATAGGAATTTTTTAAAAATTCCTATTATAAAATTATAAAAAATTCAAGTATTGAATTAAAGTAAATACACTTTAGTATCAAACTTGAATTTTTTTATTTATTTTAAATTTTATTGTGCCGGTACTGGTGTTCCCACACCAACTCTTATAATAGATTTCATTGGACTGTATGTATCATTTGATAAAATCTCTTTTGATACTACTGCCCCATTAAGTCTTTTTTCAATATATGTTGTTACTTTATATCCTGGTTGCCCTGCTTGAACTACTACTTGTTGTCCTGGTAATAATGTTGCATCTTGTACATAAGAAGTAGTATAAGGTATAGATTGAGTTGTTACTGGTAAAATTTTTATTTCATATTCTTTTTCTTCTTGTATTCCATGTATTTTAAACTCTGCTATTCCATTTTTTACTGTTGCTTCTATTTTTATTGGATAAGATCTTGAATTTTTAAATTGAAAATCTATTGTACCATATACAACTGTAGCATCTCTACCAGTTCTTACATAAGAAGTTGGAAAAGAATGATTTCTTCTTTCAACTATTTCCAAGTTTCCAAGCAATACTGCATTATACAAAGTTGAAGAAATTTGACAAATTCCTCCAGCTAAACCATCAACAACTCCACCATCTGCATAAATTTTTGCATCTTTATAGCCTTCTTCAACTGTTCTTTTTCCAACAACTTTGTTAAAAGAAAATACATCTCCTGGCATTAGAACAGTCCCATTTATTTTATTTGCTGCAATTTCTAAATTTATACTTCTATTTCTATTACTTGCATCATATTTTGTGCTAAAAGATGATACTAAATATGGAAAAGCTTCTGTACCCAAATCTTTTATAGTTTTATTTGCTTTAGTTATTTTTAATGGAATTGAATATTCTTCCTTATCTTCAGAAGTAATTAAATTTTTAGCTTCTTCTAAAGAAATATTAAAATCTATTCCATCTACATCAGGATAAATTTTATATGGGTCTGTTTCATAATAAGCATCTTGAGGCTCTCTATAAACTTCATTATAAATTTTCTCTATATCAATTTTACTTGCCTTAGCATTTTCAGTTGGTATTTCTATTGTTTGCTTATATTCTGGATTTGACGTTTCTTCTATACTACGATTATTAATTGCTTTTAAAATATTTTGTTTTAATTCTTCTTTTTTTACCTGTATACCATCTGTTCCTTTGTTTATTATTAATTCATTATCTTCTATATAATAACTTGGTTCTACAACAATTCCAGGTATTTTAGAACTTACATCATCTATAAAATTAGCTAATAATTCTTCATTATATGTATATTCTAAATCTATGTTTTTTCCTAAAAAGATTGTAAATAATAATGTATAATTGTTTTTTAGAATATTGCCATCTCTTCCAACATTATATGCATATTTTAGAGAATCTTTTACTTTATATGCAAATTCTATTTGCTCTGGTTTTATTGTAATATTATATTCATCACCATATTTTAAAGTTATCTCTGGAGCAAGAATATTATTAATAGAACTTTGTACTCTTTCTTCAGCTTCTTCTAAACTTAAATTAGATATATCTATATTTCTAATTTTTACACCTTTAATATACTTTGTATTATTTATATTTAATAAAGCAAAAATTGTTGAAAATAAGATTATTAACACTATAAGAACAATGATAAATATAGCTATGTATACTCTTCTTTTTTTCTTTTTAAGCATTTCTTTTACATAGTCTGGTGTTTCTTCAGTATCGTTTTTTACTACTAATTCTTTAGTCGCTATTTCAGAAACTTTTTTATCTGTTTTTTCTCCATTTTCAGTTTGTTTATTTTTTATACTTTCAGAATTATCATCAATTTGTTTCTTAGTGTTTTTATTTTCATTATCATCTTTTTCTAATACGCTTTTATCTTCTTTTTTATTTTTAGATGTTTTTTTCTTTTTATTTGAATGTTCAGACTTTTCTTTTTCAGCTTCAATATTTTTTTCTATGTTTATTTCTTTATTTTCTATTTTATCCTCTGCTGTAACATCTTCCTTATTTTCAACTTTTTTAGTAACTAAATTTTCTCCAGCTTCTTCGTGATTTTTTTGTTCATTTTCTTTTTGATTTTTCTTAGTATTATCTGTTTTTTTATTTAATTCATTATTCTTTTGGTTTGATTTTGAACTGTTGTCTTCTTTTTGATTTTGCAAAGAAACGGTTTTATTATCTATTTTATTTTCTTCTACTTTATTTTCAGTTTGTTTAATATTTTCTAAATTCTTATCTTTTGAGTTATTAATTTTGTTTTTATTTTTATTCTTTTTCTTTTTAGCAGCAGACATATAAAAGTCTTCCTTTCCCCTTAAATTCGCTTAATATATTATCATAACTTATTTTTTTCTGCAATATCTTTTTTACCTATGGACAATAAAAAAAATTATATATATAATTACGATAGAATATTACTTTATATATTCTATTCGTAAAAAATAATTATATTATTTAAATTTTAATTATATAAAACAAGAGAGGTACCAAAAATGATAGGAGAAATGCTTTCAAAAATAAGAAAAGAAAAAGGAATGTCTAAAACAGAGCTTGCTAATGAAACTAAAATTAATATTGGGCATTTAACACATATTGAAAAAGGTGAAAGAAACCCTAGCCATAAAGCTTTAAAAGCTATTTGTTATGCTTTAAATATTCCTTATCAGCCTTTATCTTATGCTTATGACAAAACACTATCAGAAGACCAGATTGATTATAAATACATAGATTATGTTTCATATAATCAAGTTCCAGCAATTTCAAAAATCGATGAATACATTACTTGTCCTTATGATTTTGCTAATGCATCTTTTGCTTATAAAGTTCCAGACAATTCAATGGAACCCTTAGTAAAAGAAGGTTCTTATGCTTTCATTGAAATTAATGGTCTTGTAGACAATAAAGCTATAGGTTTATTCAAATTAAATGATGAATATCTTATTCGTAGACTTATGTATAAAAATGATAAATTCGTTTTACGAGCTGATAATAAAGAAGTAAAAGATATAACAGTTAATTCAAGAGATACCTTTCAAATTATTGGTAGAGTATATATATAACGAGAGGAGAAATTTATGGAATTAGTTAAAAACATATTTTTTAATACAGATAGATTGACACCAAATACCACAGTAAAGATTTCATATACTGGGAAGTTTTTTCAAGATAATTCTACAAATGTGTATATTCACTATGGTTTTGGTAATAATTGGGAAAATGTTGTAGACGCAGAAATGACTAAAACTGATCTTGGCTTTCAAATAGAAATCGAGCTATTAGACAAAGATACTTTTAATTTTTGTATAAAAAATGAAAAAGATGAATGGGATAATAATGATGGAAATAATTACATATTCAAAATTGAGCATCCTGAAACTGGATTAATTCTTTTTGAAGATTTAAAACCTACTAGACGTTTAAGAAAAACTTATCTTTTATCAAAAAAAATAAAACTTGCCATATATAAAATTTTGATATCAATACCAAAATTATTAACTGGTAATTATAAGAAAAAGTCTGAAGAAAACAATTAAAACATAAAAAGAATTTTAGATAATTTTCTTTTTATATAAAAAAGTGTCATGATATATACTATATTTTTTAGTATATTTTCATAACACTTTTTTCATATGCTCTGCTTTTTATAAAAATTGATATGGAATCTAAATCATTTTTTCAAATTTTATGTTATAACAAGGCCCCCATTTGGAGATATTACTTGTCCAGTTGTAAATTCATCTTCAATTAACCATTTAACACATCTTGTGATATCTATTGGCTTTCCTCGCTTATTTAAAGGAGTTTCTTCTTCAACAACTTTCCAATCTTCTTCTGTTAAATTTTTGTTCATATCTGTATCTATTGCTCCTGGTGCAATAGAATTTATTCTAATATTGGAAGGGCCAAGCTCTTTTGCTAAAGCCTTTGTCATACCATCAATTCCAGCTTTAGCCATAGAATAATGCACTTCACATGAGCCTCCTGTTAATCCATATATAGATGATATATTTATTATTATTCCATTATGCAACTTTAGCATATTTTTTACAACTTCTTGTGTTGTATAAAAAACAGAATATAAATTTACTTTCATCATTTTATCAAAATCTTCTTCTGTTATATCTATAAATAGTTTTTCTTCTGCAATTCCTGCATTATTTATTAAAACATCAATTTTATTGTATTTTTCTATTACAAAATCTACCAAATTTTCAACTTCTTGTTTTCTAGAAACATCTGCTTTTAAAATATCTATTTTTATATTCTTATTTTTTAATTCTTCTTGTAAATCTTTGGCTTCTTTTTCTGAATTATTATAATTAGCTATCACTTTATAACCATCTAGAGCTAAATTATATGCTATATTTCTTCCTATTCCTCTACTTGCTCCTGTTACTAAAACTATTTTTTCCATAATCTTTAATTCCTCACAATATAATTTTTAATATGGCAATGGTGGATTTTCACTTAATTTTACAACAACAATTCCATTTAATACTTTAACAGAATTCGTTGCTGGAAAAACGTCCATATCTTTATATTCTTGACTATTAACAATAGTATAATAAGTGTTTTCACTACATGGAACAAAATCCACACCTAAAAATACTTTTAAGAAACTCATCCATGTTCCTATTTGTCCTGCATAAGTTCCATGAAATGTTGTATTATTTACTATAGAACCAATAGTATAGTTGTATAAGCTTGAAGTCCTTGGATAATTATTATTTCCTACAATTCCACCAAAAAGAATTTCTGCATCTTTAGTATATCCGGTTGTATTTTCTATTCTATCCATAATACGTACTGTAGTTGAATATGCTTGGTTATATGTAAGTTTTAAAGCACTATATGAGGTATTTGTTGCAATATAATATGTAAGCATTATTAATATACAAGACAATACTCCAATCCATTTTAAAATTATAAATTTCTCGATTAATTCAAAAATTGCAAACGCAAATGGTATCATTAATATAAGTTGTGTTCCTGTTAAAGCATATATTGTTGTACTACATGCTATAACATCAATTATATTTAAACCAAGTGGTAATAGTGCTAAAAATAAAATTGAAATAACAATTCTAAAAACTCTTTCCTTTTTATTTTCAGATTTAATAGAAAAAATTGATATTAAACATGAAATTCCAAACATTAAAAAGAATATTCCATATAATACTTCTCTTCTATAATTTGAATTATATACAATAGAATCGCCCAAAAAGAAGAAAAGAAAATCTTTGTATGCTTGAATTATAGTCGTTTTTAAATTTAATATAATATCCATTATACTAATATTATTTGCACCTTTATAAGCTGCAAATTCTACTCCTGAAACTTTTAAAAGAATCATTGTAATAATATAATAAATAATTCCTCCAGCAATAACTGAAATTACTGTTTTTAAAATATTTATAAAAATTTCTTTAATACTTTTTTCACCTTTTATTAAATGAAGAACTGATACCATTACACAAAGTCCAACAGTTACTCCAACATAGCTTTGATAAATACTAAGCACCATCATAAAACAAATACTTGATAGTACAATACCCCACTTTTTATAAGGAAATTTATATATAAACCATACAACTAAAGTTGCAATAAGCATATTTGCACAATATGCAAAAGAAGTATATACATATAGTAAAGTTACTGTGAATGTTGGTGTTAATACTAAGGCAATAGAAGTAAAAAATATAGAAATTTTACTTTTAAGATTGAATAAATCTACTAAAAATATAGCAGTTATTGCCATAAGAATAATATTAAAAATTGTTGTAATACTTGGTATTGCTATAAAACTTGTAACTCTCGTGATTAACTCTATTCCCCATCTTCCTAAAGTTGTTTCCCAAAGTCCTGCTCTAGAATAAGAAATAGAATTCCATAAACCATCTTGGCTCATTATCATTTCAGTTATCATAGTTATATGTGTTATTATTCCTACAATAATTGTTATTAAAAATGCCATCTTTTTTTTATTATCAAACCATTTTAAAAATTTATCTAATACTTCATCTGGTGTGATAACTTTTAGATTATTTAATTTTTCTTTAATCATTATTTTCTCTCCCAAATTACAAAAACTATTATCAGTATAAACTCTTATGACAATAATGTCAATAATTCGGCTTAATTTCTATATTTCCAAATCTTTTTGCGCAGGTCCTTCTATTACTTTTCCATTTCTATCAAATCTACTTCCATGACAAGGACAATCCCACGTATCTGTGGTCTCGTTATAAGTTAACTCACATCCTAAATGCGTGCAATATTTTTTATCTTTACTTCTTATTATATTTTCTTTTATTAAAGAAGAATATGTTTCTTCAAGCATATTTTTTACTTCATCTTTATTTTTTATAGGATTTAATCTGTTAGAATCGAATATTTCTGAAAATTTGTTAGGTTTGTTTAATATTTCATCAGAAATTATATTAGCTGCTATATTTGAAGAAGTCATCCCCCATTTTTTAAAACCAGTAGCAACATATATATTTGGAAATAAGCTTGAATATCTTCCTATATATGGTATCTTATCTAAACTTATACAATCTTCAGCTGTCCATTTATATAAAATTTTATAATTCTCAAAATTACTTTTTAAATTATTTTCTAAAAATTCAAATCCATTTATATTATTAGTTTTTCCAGTTTTGTTTCCATTTCCTGCGGTTAATAAGTATCTTTTTCCATCTTCTCCTAATATACTTCTATATGAAATTCCTGGAACATCTGCAGATAAATACATAGAAAAATTTTTTAAATCCTCACTAACTTCTGCACACATCACATATTCCAATTCTTGATATGTTTTTATGAAATACATACCTGAAAAATTAAATATTGGATATCTTGTAGCTACTACTATCTTTTCAGCTAATACTTTGTATTCCTCTTCTTTTCCTTTAACTATAACTTCAAAAATTCCATCTTTCTTCTTAAAATCTATCACTTGAGAATTTTCATAAATTTCTCCACCATTATTAATAATACTATTGCATAAACCTCTAATATATTTTACAGAATTAAATTGAGCTTGATTTTTTACTTTTATTGCACCTTGAATTTGTATTGGAAGTTCTATATCTTCTTCAAAACTTGCTGGTATTCCTAATGCTTTGCAAATCTTTACTTCATCTTCTATATCTTTATATTTTTCAGGTAAAGTAGAAAAAACATAAGAATCTCTTATTTCTAAATCGCAAGATATTTTCTCATTTTCAATGATTTTTTCTATATTTTCCATAGCTTTAGTATTGCCTTTTAAGTATTTTTCAGCATATTTCATTCCATAAGTATCTACTAAATATTTATAAAACAATCCATGCTGGATACTTACTTTTCCTGTAGTGTAACCTGTAGTTTTTGAAGCTAAAAAATCTTTTTCTAGCAAAGTAACTTCAAGTCCATGTTTTGATAAATAATAGGCTGTAGAAATTCCAGTAATTCCTCCACCTATTACACATACTTCTGTGGAAATGTCTTCCTTCAAACTTTCATATTTTTCTGTTTTGAAATTATTTAACCAAAATGATTTATTCTCCATAATAAAAACTCCCTATTTTTTAGTTATTATTTGTAAAATAGGAAGTTTTATACATATATTAAGTTATAATATTTAAAATTTATTTTTTCTCGACACTTTTTACATAAATTTCATTATCAATTTCTTCTAAAACAATTTCATAATTTTGAAATTTATCTTTTAAACTCAAAACTTTATTATCAAGTTCGCTATTTATTATTTTGCTTTTTTAACAAAATTTTTGTATTATAGGTTTTTAAAGATAATTCTAGCTCATCTTCCATTTCCATATATGAACCAATATTTTCAAATATGATAATTAATTCTTTATTATCTGCTATATAATCAAAATTCGTATGTCTAAATGTCCTTTCGTTATTTTTTAATGAAAAAAGCATTCCATATTGAGAAAAATCTTCTAATGCAATATCTACTATTTGATTAATGTCATAATCTTCAAACAATTCTAATTTTACAATCATTTTAGTTGGATATATAGTTGCATATCCACTTTTTATATATTCATTTTCGCCATCAAAAACATAGTTAATTTCATTATTTTGTTTAAAAGTATCACTAATTCTTATATTAAATTCCCAATTTCCATCTAAACTTTTTAAATTTCCATCAGAATACATTATATTTAAATTTGTAATTTTAATATTTAATTCGCTAAATTCATTTCTATTTTCCCATAAATTCAATATCATTGTATTTTTAAAATTTTTTTCAGAAATTTTTTCTAAAGTTGCTTGTTGCATACCTCTTGCAATTCCAACATAAGCTTGATTTGTTCCATCACATTGATATATTCGTTCTTCATTTTCTGTATATATAGAAAAATGATTAATAGATATACTTTCAATATTACTTTCTTCAACTTTATATAATAAAGAAAAAATTAAATTTACATTATCTAATAAAATATTATCAATTTTTATACCAAAACCATTATCATACTTAAAATCATCTTTCAATTCTTGTACATACCCTTCTTCTACTGCTGAATCAATAGCTTCAGTTGAATTATTAAATATTTTTTTTACATATCGTTCTATATCTTTAGCAAAAACAACTCCACTTATTAAAAAAGCAGATACACAGACACTAGCAATAGCCATTCTAAGTCTATTATTCGAATATTTTTTATTTTCAAGAGATTGTAAAGTTGAATTAATTGTATTTTTATAGTTTTCACTTGGGTGTATTTCTTTAGTTACAATCTCTTGAATTTTTTTATCTATATTATCCATAATTAGAAACCTCCTCTAAATCATTTTGTATTTTTCTTTTAGCTCTTAAAATTTTATTTCTAACTGTACTTTCTTTCATTTTTAATATCTTTGCAATTTCTTTAGTTTTATATCCTTCTGCATAATAAAGAACGATTATCGTCTTTTCATCATCATTAAGTAAATTTATTAAATTATTAAATTCTAAATCACTATCGTTTTTATCCAATGATGACACATATCTTTCTGCATTTATATTGTCATAAGATATAAAATTATTTTTTTGTTTTTGCTTATAAATATGATTGCATTTATTTATTAAAATTGTTATAAGCCAAGATTTAATTTTATCAGTATTAAACAATTTGCCTATGGATTCGTACGCTGAAATAATTGTTTCTTGAATAGCGTCATTTATATCTTCTTCATCATTAAATCTTGTTTTAGCAATTCTATATAAATCATTTTGATAATGCAATATAATCTCTTCAAAAGCTTTTTTATTACCTTTTTTCGCTTGTTTTACTAGTTCTTTTTCCATAATACCTCCTTTTCAATAAGATGATAAGTACTTATATATATTAGAGTCTAAAAACTTTAATTTTGTCGCAAAATTTTAAAATAAATTATATCTTCTTTGACAATTTTTATATAAAATCTAAAATTAATAGTATTTTCTTCTCTCTTTTCTTCCAAAATTTCTATTCGCACCTTTATATGTGCTTGTTAAAGAACTATTTACAAATAACCAAGCCTAAACACAAAAAAAGAGTAAAACTATTATAAAGTTTTACTCTTTTCTGGAGCCGCTAGTCAGACTTGAACTGACGACCTACTGATTCATACTACTATAATTTTCATTACCACAAAGTGTTTGTAGTCTGGACTTTCTCTTTACCATAGCTTCGCTTTAGGTACACCGTATAAAGTCTCTACACTCGGAATTTCTTCCTAGCTCGGGATTAACATATACTTCTACTTAGTCTTCCCCGAATTAGCGGTGTCCACTTTATAAATTTCTTTATAAAGGTGCAAGATGATTCAAAATAAATTTCCATTTATTCATCCTACAAGTCAGTTGCTCTACCAACTGAGCTACAGCGGCAAATATTTAATTTTATCACCTTATAAAAAGTGGTGACCCCTACGGGAATCGAACCCATGTCTCCGCCGTGAAAGGGCGATGTCTTAACCGCTTGACCAAGGGGCCATAAAAAGAATATCCTGAAGGATATTCTTTGGTGAGCTATCCGCGACTCGAACGCGGGACAACTTGATTAAAAGTCAAGTGCTCTACCACCTGAGCTAATAGCCCATACATGCTATATAACAGTTGCGTAAAATCAACTGCTTTTATATATTACACTATTTTTTTTCACTTGTCAACACTTTTTTAAAACTTTTTTTATTTTTTATTTTTAAATATACTTTTACATAGAAAATAATAAATTTTTGCTATATAAAAGTAGTAAAAAGTTCAAAATATTTTTAAACTCCTTACTACTTATTTATACTATATAATTTTCTATTTTTCAGATAATTCTAACATAGATTTCTTTAATTTTTCTAGTTTCTTTTCTGAATCTTCAATAGATTTTCCTTTAACTCCCATATAGAATTTAACTTTTGGTTCTGTTCCTGATGGTCTTACACAACACCATGCAGAATCTTCTAAATCATAGTATAGCACATTTGATGTTGGAAGCCCAGTTTCAGTTTCATTACCTGTTTTTACATCTAATATAGTTCCCTTTTGATAATCTCTAACTTTTGTTACTTTATATCCTCCTAATTCCTTTGGTGGATTATTTCTTATTGTTTCCAAAAGCTCTTTTATTTTTATTGCTCCATCAGCACCTTTTAAAGTAATTGTTGAAATTCCTTCCTTATAGAAACCATATTTTTTGTAAATATTCATCATTTGATCCCATAAAGTTAAACCTTGTTTTTTGTAATAAGCTGCTGCTTCACAAAGTATCATAACTGCTGTTATTGCATCTTTATCTCTTGCATGTGTTCCAACTAAGCAGCCATAACTTTCTTCAAATCCGAATAGATACTCATTGCTTCCTGTTTGTTCAAAATTTCTAATTTGTTCACCTATATATTTAAAACCTGTTAAAACCTCTATGAAGTCTATTTTATATTCTTTAGCTATTGCTATTGCTAAATTTGAAGAAACTATTGTTGATACTAATGCACCATTTTTTGGCAACATCTTTTTAGCCTTTTTCTGTGATAAGATATATTCTGCAATTAATAGTCCAGACATATTACCTGTAAATGGCATATATTCTCCTGTTTTACTATCTTTTGCAAGAACTCCTAATCTATCTGCATCAGGATCTGTTGCTAAAATTATATCAGCATTTTCTTTTTTAGCAAGTTTTAATGCTAAATCAAAAGCTTTCAAATCTTCTGGATTTGGATAATCAACTGTTGGAAAACTTCCATTTGGTAATTCTTGTTCTGGAACAACATAAACATTTGAAAATCCTAAATCTTCTAATACTGTTTGTACTGGTATATTACCCGTTCCATGTAATGGAGTATAAACAATTTTTAAATCTTTTTCTACTTCTTTTATAACTTCTGGATTTAATACTTGTTTTTTTATTGCTTTTAAATATAATTTATCCATTGCTTTTCCAATTACATTATATAATCTTAATTTTTTAGCTTCTTCTAATGTAATTGATCTTATTAATGAATAATCTTTTACTTTATTAACTTCAGCAATGATTTCCTTATCATGTGGAGCAACTATTTGTGCACCATCATCCCAATATACTTTATAGCCATTATATTCTGGTGGATTATGACTTGCTGTAATCATAATTCCTGCAGTACATCCTAATTCTCTTACTGCAAATGACAATTCTGGAACTGGTCTTAATGATTCAAATATATATGTTTTTATTCCATTTGCATTTAAACAAAGTGCTGTTGCCTGACTAAATTCTGGTGACATATTTCTTGAATCATACGCAATTACAACACCTTTAGCTTCTGTTCCTTGTCTTAAAATGTAATTTGCTAAACCTTGAGTTGCCTTTGTAACAGTATAAACATTCATTCTGTTTGTACCATTACCTATAACGCCTCTCATTCCCGCTGTTCCAAATTCTAAGTCTTTGTAAAATCTATCTTTTATTTCTTCTTCATTTCCTGCGATAGTTAATAATTCTTTTCTTGTTTCTTCATCAAATAATGGATTTGTTGACCAATCTTTATATTTCTTAGTATATTCCACTTTATTCATATAGTCTTTATATAATTTTCTTGCTGTTTCTGGACTATCTTGTCCTACAGCATTTTTTATAGGAGCAAATTCTTCTTCTCTTTTTACTCTTAGAACAACTACATCATCAAATAATTCGTAAGAATCGAATATGAACATTTCAAATTTATATGCATTAGGTTCTGTTCCTTCAATTAATTTACCATTTTCATCTAAATATTTTGCTTTTTTTACTGCTGTATGGTAAGGAAGTTTCATTTCGCTAACTTTTTCTAACCCTTTTATATTATATAAATGGAAAATAGCATTTGCATCACCATAAACAAGTGATCTATCATCATCTCTTAAATTTGCCATTTCTTCAGATATTTCTGTATATTCAATAACTCCAACTTTTTTATTCTTTCTACAGAAAACACCTACCTTTTCTTTAGGGTCTGTTTTTGCTATTGATTTAACTGCACCTAAAACTTTATTGTGTATAGACATTCCTATTAATAATGGATCTACTGGTTTTACTAATACATTATCAACACCATTAATAAATACCCATTCAATACCATTTTGTTTCATTTCATCTATTATATGATTTTTTTCCATTGATTGTAATGTTCCACCATGTCCATTAGCAGCTTTTTTTACCATTCCATTTTCTTCAAGTAAAATTTTACCTGTTAATGAAACCATTGGTAATTCACCTTGTTTAAAAAATCTAATAGCTTCTTTTGGATATCCGAAATAATTATGTTCTTCAAAAAAAGCAACTGTTGCATCATTATTTTCTCTACTAGTCATTATATACCAAGGAATTACTGTATCATATTTTCTCCATGCATCTTTAATTGTATCGCATAAAGCCTCAAAAATAGATTTATTTGTTTCTGTATCAAAAATAAATGTTCCTTTTGGTCCTTTATGTCCTAATCTTGTTCCTTGTCCTCCAGCCATAGTAACAACAGCAAATTTATTATATTTTATTGCTTCTATACCTTTCTTTTCATACATCTCACGTTCTGCAACTGTTAATTTTGATTTGTCTACATGCTCTATTGGCTCTATTGTAACTTTTCCCAAATCTACTGGTTTTCTTGCCTTTTCATAAAGTTCTTCCATTAAATCAAAATCAATATCTTTTATTTGATTTAATAACTCTTTTTTCTGTTCATCATTCATTTCGTCATATTTTAAAAGTAAATGCTCTTGTCCGTATTTTTTTAGTACTTTTTTTATACTATCTAGTTCTTCTTCCATTATGTTTTACTCCTTTCTATTCTTCGAGTCATTTTTAACTTGGATATATATTATATCATTTTTAGTTTTTAGTCAACAACAGGTTTTATTAAACTATATTATTGCTTTTTTTGCTTATTTATCAAGCATTTCTTAGTTTTTGAAAATTTTAAATAGATATTGACAAACTAAAATTCATATCGACATGCTATTCTATAATTGTGATTTTATTGTTTTTCTTTCTTGTGCATTTTGTGAATTTTTAATGATTTCAAATTTTCCAGTTGTATTAAGTATTCCAGAATATTTTTCACAAATTGCTCTTAAATTTTTTATTTCCTCTATGTTATAACAATTTATTATTTCATAAAAATTACTATTTTTGTCAATACTATCATTTATCTTATTTATAAAATCCTCTCCTCCTATAACTATTGCAATATCTTTGTTTATAAATTCTTCGCTAATTTCTTTTTTACATTTTTTCCAGCTAAGATTTAATATTTTTTCTGATTCTCCTTCAAAAACTTTTACTTGTTTTAAATATTTTTTTACATCTGAAGAAATATCTTTTTGAGAAAATACTATAAGCTCTTTTTTTGCTTTTATTTTTTCATCTATATATGGCATTAATACTGTTAATAAGTGATTCTCACTTACATAAAAATTACAAAATTTTTGATTACTCATATATCCGCACCTCCATATATTCAAACCTTTCTGATTGTATCATGTTGAATATCAAATATCAATTTAATTCGTACTTGCTTTTTCGACACATATCCAATTTTGGTATAAATTATTTTTTTTGCATATTTTTATAATTTTAGTAAATACTTAGATTATTAAAATATTTTTATTTTAGAAAGGAATTAAAAAGAATGAAAAAAATAAAATATTTTTGTATTTTGTCAATATTATTATTTAGTTTTGTATTTATAACAATTTCATCTTATGCTATTTCTGTTTCAACTGATTTATCTAACAATTTTTTTAGACTCCATATTTTAGCAAATAGCGATTCTGAAGAAGATCAAGCTTTAAAATTAAAAGTAAGAGATAATATTATTGAATATATGGAAACATTAACTTATGATGGATTATCTAAAGAAGAAGTAGTAACTCTTACACAAAATCATTTAGATGATTTTAAGAAAATTGCTGAAGAAACTATAAAAAAAGAAGGTTTTGATTATAAAGTATCTCTTAAAATCGATAACTTTTATTTTCCAACTAAAGTATATGGAAATATTTCTCTTCCTGCAGGATACTATGATGGTTTAAAAATAGAAATTGGTGAAGCCAAAGGTCAAAATTGGTGGTGTTCACTTTTTCCACCTCTATGCTTCGTTGATATTTCTTCTGGGGTAATAGATGAAGAAACCGAAAAAAATCTAAAAAATAACCTTTCTGAAGAAGATTTTGCAATTATAACAAGTGATTCAGAAACAGTAAAATTAAAATTTAAAATAGTAGAAATGTTTTCAAAATAAAATATATAGATTTACCCTTTATATTTGTAAAAAATATATTGTAAATCTTGTATTTTTATGATATATTTTCTAATGAGTATTTTTATGCTCATAAATAAAACAAAATATTGGGGGTATATTTTTTGGAAAAATTAGTTATTACTGGAAAAACTCCTTTAAAAGGGGAAGTAGTAATAAGTGGCGCAAAAAATGCCGCTGTTGCAATAATACCAGCAACTTTATTAATAAATGGGACTTGTACAATAGAAAACTTACCAAATATTAGTGATGTAAGATTATATTGTGATATATTAAAAGAAATCGGAGCAAAAATAACTTGGAATACTCCAAATGAAATTACGGTTGATACAAGAGAAATAGATTATAAACAAATACCTATAGAAATTACTAGAAAATTTAGAGCATCTTATTATCTTTTAGGAGCATTACTTGGAAGAACAAAAAATGCTAAAATCGGTACACCTGGTGGATGCAATTTGGGAGCAAGACCTATAGACCAGCACATTAAAAGTTTTGAAGCCTTAGGTGCTACTGTTGATGTTTCTAATGGAAATATAACAGCAAAAGCAAAAAAATTAAAAGGAACTTCTATTTATATGGATGTTGTATCTGTTGGTGCAACAATTAATGCTATGCTTGCTGCTGTTTTAGCAGAAGGAACAACTGTAATAGACAATGCTGCTAAAGAACCTCATATTGTTGATGTCGCAAACTTTTTAAATACAATGGGAGCTGATATTAGAGGAGCCGGTACAGATATAATAAAAGTAAATGGTGTTAAAGAATTAAAAGGAAATGCTACATATTCTGTAGTTCCAGATCAAATAGAAGCTGGTACTTTTATGCTTGCCGCAATAGCGTCAAAAGGTGATATAACAATAAAAAATTGTATTACAAAGCACTTAGAATCAATAATTGCAAAAGTAATTGAAATTGGTGGTAATGTTGATGCAAATGGAGATCATTTAAGAGTTTGGTATTCCAAAAGAACTCACAAGGCAAACATAAAAACATTACCATATCCAGGTTTTCCAACAGACTTACAACCTCAAATGGGTGTAGTTCTTGCTTTATCAGAAGGTACAAGCATTATAAATGAAAGCATTTGGGAATCTAGATTTCAGTATACTGCAGAGTTAAATAAAATGGGAGCTAAAATAACAGCACAAGGTAAGACAGCTATTTTTGAAGGTGTAAATGAGCTTACAGCTGCTCCTGTTTATGCAACAGATCTAAGAGCTGGTGCAGCTCTTATAATTGCTGGTATTGTAGCTAAAGGAAAAACTGAAATTTATAACTTAAATCATATTGATCGTGGTTATGAAAATATAGAGGAAAAATTCAGAAAATTAGGTGCTAAGATAGAAAGAGTAAATGAAGAATAATAAAAAGCAGAGGATAAAAATATGTTAAAATTTTGTAGTTTGTATAGTGGTAGTTCAGGAAATTGCTTATTTGTCAGTACAAATAATACAAAAGTTTTAATTGATTGTGGAACAAGCTGTAAAAAAATCTGTGATGGCCTAGCATCAATTAATTCATCTATTGAAGATATTGATGCTATTTTAGTTACTCACGAACATTCAGACCATGTACAAAGTTTAGGAATGGTATCAAAAAAATTTGATATACCTGTATATGCAAATATTGATACTTGGAATGCAATGGAAAAACAAAAAGAAAAAATATCATCAGAAAATATCAAAATTTTTGAAAATGATAAAGACTTTATTTTAAATGATTTAACAATACATCCTTTTTCTACGCCTCATGATGCTGCAAATCCTTGTGGCTTCAATATACATAATGGAAAGAGAAAATTAAGTATAGCAACTGATTTAGGTCACATGAATAATGATATTTTCAATCAATTAGAAAAAAGTTCTTTTATACTTCTGGAATCTAATTATGATCCTGAAGTATTAAAAACATCTAAATATCCATACTATTTAAAACAACGAATTGCTGGACTTAACGGACACTTATCAAATGAAACTGCTGGAAAAACAATTTCCGCATTAATGAAAAAAGATTTAAAAGGTGTAATGCTTGGACATTTGAGCAAAGAAAGTAATTTTCCAGAACTTGCTTATCAAACAGTTGTTGAACAACTTATAAGTGATAATGCAGATGTTAATACAATAAATTTGAGTGTGGCTTCAAGGGATAACCCTGGACAAGTAATTACAGTTTAATTTGTAATTTTCTTTTTAATTTTATAGAAATAATTTTTACAATAATTTTTTTGATACTAAAAAAAGACAGAATAAATATTGAAATTGAAAACAAAAAATTCATAAAACCTCCTACATAAGTAGGACTATGATAACATGTTAATATTGTAAAAGTCAATAAGAAGCATTAAAATGCTTCTTATTTTTTATTCATATTACTAATCTATTTTTTATCTTATAAATTTATTATACTATATTTTGTTTATCTTTCTTAATATTTAAACTTTCATACTTAAACTTACTTTTTGCTTTTCTCTATCTATACCTATAACTTTTACTTTTATAATATCTCCTACAGAAACTATTTCAGATGGATTTTTAATAAACTTATCTGACATTTCAGAAATATGAACTAATCCATCATGTTTTACTCCAATATCTACAAAAGCTCCAAAATCTATTACATTTCTAACTGTTCCAGTAAGTTCCATGCCTTCTTGTAAATCTTCAAATTTTAATACATCGCTTCTTAATATTGGTTTTGGCATTTCTTCTCTTGGATCTCTACCTGGTTTTGAAAGTTCCTCTATTATATCTTTTAATGTAAGTTCTCCCACTCCTAATTCTTTAGAAACTTTTGAAATATTCACTTTTGATAAATCATTTTTTAAATTCTCTAATTTTTCTTTTTGAGTTAAAGAATCCACAGAATATCCCAAAATTGTTAATAACTTTTCTGCAGCTTCGTAACTTTCTGGGTGAACCGCTGTTACTTCTAAAGGATTCTTTCCATTAAATATACGTATAAATCCTGCACATTGTTTAAAAGCTGCCTGTCCTAATTTTGGTACTTTTAGTAGCTCTTTTCTAGTTTTTAATTCACCATTTTCATCTCTATATTTAACAATATTCTTAGCTACAGTTTCATTTATTCCTGAAACATACGATAAAAGTGATGGTGTAGCAGTATTTACATCAACACCTACTGAATTTACAGCATCTTCTACAACTCCTGTTAGACTTTCTGATAATTTTTTTTGATTTACATCATGTTGATATTGTCCAACACCAATAGCTTTTGGATCTATTTTTACAAGCTCAGAAAGAGGATCTTGAAGCCTTCTTGCTATTGAAATAGCACCTCTTAAAGATACATTTATATCAGGATATTCTTCTGTTGCAAGTTTTGAAGCAGAATAAACAGATGCTCCTGCTTCACTTACTATTGCATAATACAAATTACCTGAAATTTCTTTTATCATATCTGATACAAATTTTTCAGACTCACGAGAAGCTGTTCCATTACCGATAGCAATCATATTTACATCATATTTTAAAATCAATGCTTTTAAAGTATTTTTAGCTCCTTCAACATCATTTTGTGGTTCAGTTGGATAAACTGTTGTAGTTGCTAAAAGCTTACCTGTTTTATCAATAACAGCAATTTTACAACCAGTTCTATATGCAGGATCAAATCCCATTACTGTCATACCTTTAATTGGTGGTTGTAATAATAATTGTTTTGCATTTTTTCCAAATACTTTTATTGCTTTTTCTTCAGAACGTTCTGTTAAATCATTTCTAATTTCTCTTTCAATAGATGGCTCTATTAATCTTTTATAAGAATCTTCTATTACCTTTGATAATGGTTCGTAATACATACTTTTATAGTCTTTTATTATTTGTTTTTTTAGATATTCTAAAATCTTTTCATCTGGTTTTTCAATTTTTACTTTTAAAAATTCTTCTTTTTCACCTCTATTAATTGCCAAAATTCTATGACTTGGAATCCTTAATATTCCTTCTTTAAAATCATAATACATTTCATAAGGTGATTTTTCATCTTCCTTAATTGATTTACTTGTAATAATCGCTTCTCTGAAACAAAAAGACTTTATTTTCTTTCTGTAATCTGCATTATCTGCTATATTTTCTGCAATTATATCTAATGCACCTTGTATAGCATCATCCTCTGTTTCTACACCTTTTTCTTTATTTATATATTCTTTTGCAATTTCATATAAATCTCTCTTTTCTGCTTGAAGATATATAATATTTGCGAGTGGCTCTAATCCTTTCTCTTTTGCAATTGTTGCTCTTGTTCTTTTTTTAGGTCTATATGGCCTATAAATATCTTCAAGTTCAGAAAGTACCATTGTACTTGCAATTTTTACAGTAAGTTCATCTGTAAGCTTTCCTTGCTCATCTATAAGTCTTATAATTTCTTCTTTTCTCGCTTCCAAATTTCTTAAATATGTAAGTCTTTCACCAAGATTTCTTAAAGTTTCATCACTTAAATTTCCTGTAACCTCTTTTCTATAACGAGCAATAAAAGGTATTGTATTTCCTTCATCTATAAGTTTTACAGCTGCCTCCACTTGATTTTCTCTAATATTTAATTCTTCTGCAATCTTTTTGTAAATCTTATTCATTAATCTGCCTCTTCTTTCTTAAACTTTTTAATCTTGTCTGATTTTATATTTTAAATTTTTGACTGTCAAGTATTAATCTCTTTCAATATCATTAGATTTATCTATAGTATCAGAATTGTTACGATTTACTTTTGCATTTTCTATAGCTTGTTTTTCATCAACAGTAACTTTAGGAACAAAATCTTCTTGTTCTATTTTATCATTTTCTAATGCTTCTAAATATTCTAATACTTCATTTTGCTTTTCTGTACCATACATTTCTTCTAATTCTTCTAGACTATATTCACAAGGAAGACAACTTTTTAATTCTGTTATACCTAAATCTAACATAGTTTCAGCTCCTTGAAAAAATTGCCCTATCATTCTACTTTCTATCCCTTTACCATCAGGAGTTGAAAACATATATATTTGTCCATTTCTAAACACACCTATTCCTGGGTTTGTTGGATCTAAAATTAGTGTAATGTTTTCATCTGGAACATCTACCGCTGTTACCATGTGATTCCCAGTTATGGAAACAATTCCATCTCCACTTTCTTGTTCTTTATCTTCACCAGCAACAGTTTCATTTGTTTCTATTATATTTCTATCAATATTAGCTAAATTATATTCCTCTCCAGACATATATACCACAATATTTCTAGCATTATATTCTGGATTTATAGCATTTAATTTTGCTGTTATATCATCTGCAAAATTTCTACATACCCCAACTTTATCGATATATAAAGCTAATCTAGAAAATCCTAGTGGTTCAGTTTCAGCTGTAGCATATCCATCAATTTCACTCCACATATCAGACATAACTTTCATAAAAATTTGTAAATCATCTAAATTCATAGATTGAATTTCTTTTGCATATTCATTGATTTTTTTATTATATCCTTCTATTTCCTCTGCATATTCAGTAGCATTCTTCGCTTTTTCTTGTTTACTCATAAAATCCAAAGTTCCTCCTGCTACTGGTGGAGTAAGTAGTGCAGTAGATAACATGACAGGAGCTATTCTATGAACAAATACATTTTTAATCCTGTTCAAAATACTTTTAGGTTTACTTCCCGTTTCATTATATATTTCTTGCTCTTGCATTTTATATATATATTTATTATAAGTATTTTCTCCATATTTTCTATAAATATCTTCCCATCTTCCTTTTTCAAAAAGCTCCTTAACCTCTGCCTTTTGATATTTTCTTGGAACAGCAAGTTTAAAAATAGTTTGTCCATAAGCTTCAAAAATTTTATCATATTCTTTTGATTTTCGAAGATTCATTATGTCTTTAAATCTTTCTGTAGTTCTTCCACTCCTTTTTAGTTCTTTTTTATCCATAAAATGCTCCTTTTATCACATCTTTTATACTACTATAATACCTTTAATATCATTTAATATCAATAGTAAAAAAATTAGTATTTTTCGCTATATTTTTATAAAAACTTTTCATCTGATTAATAGCTTCATGTATTTTTACTTCTTTTATGTTCATTCTATATACCAACAAATCATATTTTACACCAAAAAGTTTATAATTTATATCAGATAACTTTTCGAATCCATTCCTGTAATAAAAATTATTTCGTTTTTCAATTATTTTTAAACTTTTTTCATCTTTATTTCCATCATCTGCTTCTACTTCAATTATTATATATTGATTGTTTTTAAAATAATCAATAATTTCTTTTATCATTTGACTTCCATAACCGCTATTCCTACTATTTTTACTTATTGCTAAATATACTATAAAAACAATTTTCTTTTCCTCTTTAGTTATAAAGTACCCTTGCCTTTTATTATTAATATAAAAACTATATGCACTCATAGTTTTATTTTTTATGGCAGTTTTATATCTTGAATATGGCATTCTTTCATCTGACGGAAAATCACTCATAATTCCTGTCAAATATATTTTTTTTGCTTCTTTTAAATTTTCTTTTTTAATCATAATTTCCTCTTTTATTTAAATTTTATTTTAAAAAAGGAAAAGAGAACTTTGCTCTTTTCCTTCTTATATTATTTGCTTTGTTCTTCTAAATATTCATCATAAGTACATTCTCTTACTATAACATTATTATTACTAATATCTATTATTTTATTTGCAACAGTCTGTGTTAGTTGATGATCATGCGATGTAAATAATAGTATTCCTTTATATTTTTTCATTCCATCATTTAGTGCTGTAATTGATTCCATATCTAAATGATTAGTTGGTTCATCAAATATTAAAAAGTTGGCTCCTGAAAGCATTAATTTTGAAAGTACGCATCTTACTTTTTCTCCTCCCGAAAGTACTTCTACTTTTTTTAATGCCTCTTCTCCAGAAAATAACATTCTTCCTAAAAAGCTTCTTACATAAGTTTCATCTGGGTCTTTTGAATACTGACGAAGCCAATCTGTAATACTTAAATCTTGATTAAATAAATAATTATTATCTTTTGGGAAATAATCTTTCGTTATTGTTGTACCCCAGATTAACTCTCCATCATCTGGCTCCATTTCTCCAGCAATTATCTGGAATAAAACAGTTTTTGCAATTTCATTATCTGACAAAAGAGCTATTTTATCTTCTCTTTTTACTGTAAAACTAATATTATCTAAAATTTTTTCTCCATTTATGGTTTTTGATATATTTTTAACTTCTAAAATTTCTTTTCCTGGCTCTCTATCTGGTTTAAAATCTATATAAGGATATTTTCTGTTAGAAGGTTTTATTTCCTCTAATTCAATTTTCTCTAAAGATTTTTTTCTAGAAGTAGCTTGTTTTGACTTTGAAGCATTTGCACTAAATCTAGCAATAAAATCTTGAAGTTCCTTAATTCTTTCTTCTTTTTTCTTATTTGCTTCTTTCATTTGTTTTAATGCAAGTTGACTTGATTCATACCAGAAGTCATAATTTCCAGGATATACTTTAATTTTTCCAAAATCTACATCTGCTATATGTGTACAAACTTTATTTAAAAAGTATCTATCATGAGATACAACAATTACTGTATTTTCAAAATCAATTAGGAAATCTTGTAACCAATTAATAGTTTTTATATCCAAATCATTAGTAGGTTCATCTAATAAAAGAACATCTGGATTTCCAAACAATGCCTGTGCTAAAAGTACTTTAACTTTATCTTTAGCCTCTATTTCACTCATATATTTATAATGTAAATCTGTATCTATTCCTAAATCATTTAAAAGCTTAGCAGCATCGGATTCTGCATTCCAACCATCTAGCTCAGCAAATCTTTCTTCAAGTTTTGCAGCCTTCATACCATCTTCTTCTGAAAAATCCGGTTTAGAATATATAGCATCTTTTTCTTTCATTATTTTATAAAGTTCACTGTTTCCCATCATAACAGTATCTATAACTGTATATCCTTCAAAAGCATAGTGATCTTGCTTTAAAACAGATAATCTTTCACCTTTATCCAAAATAACTTCGCCTTTGTTAGGTTCTATTTCTCCTGATAAAATTTTTAGAAAAGTTGATTTTCCTGCACCATTAGCTCCTATTAAACCATAGCAATTTCCTTTTGTAAATTTAATAGTTACGTCTTCAAAAAGTACTCTTTTTCCAAATCTTAATGTTACACCATTTGATAAAAGCATTTTTTAAACCTCCTAATTATTTTAACCATATTATTATACCTTATTTTTATTTATATTTCAAATATTTTGTGAAAATTATGTTATATTCCATCATTCTTATTTGTTTAATTATTTTTTTTTGACTTATGTAAACGAAAGTGGTATAATATGTATATGTTTGAGTAATCAAACTATTGAAAATTGAATAAGGATTTCTAGTTCAGATTGGGTTTTGATGTGCTCCGGATTATTGGAGGAGTGATGTACAATGGAAAAAAATATAAAAGAAATACAAATTATAAACCATTTAATTCAAAAACACATTGAAACCATAAAAAGTGAAGACATAAAAAGACAAGATAAAGAACTTAATTATTTACTTATTAAAGAAGCTGTTGAAGCTTTAGTCAGAGAATACAAACAATCTACTACCATCCGTACTAAAAGATACTTACAAAAATCAATAATTGAAGTTAATGAAACCTTGTTTGCTTACCTTGCTGAATACAATAGATATGACAACAAGATCTTAGAGCTTTATGCTATGCTCGACGAGTTTATATAAAACAAATAAAAAAGTCTTCCTAAAAATCTGAACCTAGCCGGGATCAGTGGAAGACTTTTCACGAAAAAAATTCCGGAGCACATCAAAATTCAAAATGAATTTTGATGTCCTTATTCATATTATAATAAAATGTTTTATAAAAGTCAATTTTTTAACCTTTTACTCTGATAAACCATATATATGGTTTATCTTTTTATTTTTGAGTTTTGTTTTATATCTTTTTTATATCATTTCTATTAATATACTTGATGTTTTTTAAAATTAAATATAAAATATAAATATATTGTATAAAGGGAGGAATAATTTATGGGAAAAATAAATAATGAGCACGATTCTCAAAATAGCAGTACCTTTATGCAAGATGATTTAGATACTTCTTTTGAAATTAAAGAATCATTATTTGACAAAATAAAATCAGCTTTAACAAGGCCTCGACTTGGTCCAGGAAATAATGTAAAAACAACAAATATGAGTTTTAATTCTTGGAGTATTCGAGCAACTTTTCGTAAAGCTCTTGAAGCTGTTTCTAATGGAATGTCTAATATTATGAGAAAAAAAGAACCAGAAATAAAAAATGGTTTTTCTACTATAGTAATAGGAAATGATGAGAAAACGAAATCTAAAGATTTGAATATTAACGAAAAAGAAACTGTTCAAGCTCCAAATATATTTATACCTGGAAAAATACCTGGTTTAAAAACAACAGCTAAAGTTTCAACAACTCCAGATTTATTAGTTGGTAATGCACATGCACAAAAATCATCTGAGAAACCAGAAGAATTAAAGGTAGAAAGCTTAACAGTCGATGAGGAAAATTTACTAAAAGAAGAAGATAAAACAAAAACTTCACAAGCTCAAGATAAAGAAGTTAATAAATCTTCTCTAAAACCTGAAACTATTAATGTTGGAAATAAAACACAAGAAAAACAAACAGAAGAAGATAGAAGTATATAACAAAATCCTAGTAATAATTACTAGGATTTATATTTTAGGTAAAATTAAAAATTCAATAATTAATTTTTCAAATCTTTCTACATTTATTTCAATATTTTTATAATTTTTATTCTAATCTTTAAAAATAAAAAAACAAATAAATTATTATTAACATTTATTATATCTTATTTTTCAATAAAAAACAATTCTTTTATTTTTTGTAGATTTTCTATATAATTTATACTGTGAGGTGATTATTTTGAATAAAAACTATGATTTAATAATTGTTGGTGCAGGACCAAGTGGAGTTTTTACAGCTTATGAGTTAATCGAACTTGGAATTGCCAAAAATAAAAAAATCCTTATTATTGAACAAGGAAAACCTGTTGAAAAACGCTACTGTCCTGTTGAAAAAACTGGAAAATGTACAAAATGCAAACCTTATTGTAATATCACAAGTGGATTTTCAGGAGCAGGTGCTTTTTCTGATGGAAAACTTACTTTACCAAATAAAGATAGTGATACTATTGAAGTTGGAGGTATTCTAGATAAATATCTCGGTGTTGAAGAAACAAAAAAACTTATGTATTATACAGATAATATTTATCTTAAATTTGGTGCAGATACTAAGCTTGAAGGGTTAGAATATCAAGATGAAATTAAAGAAATTTCAGAAAAAGCAAAAGAAAATGGAATTATTTTAGCTAACTGTCCTATTAGACATTTAGGAACAGAAAAAAGTCATGAGCTATATAAAAAAATACAAGATTATCTCTTAAAAAATAATATAGAAATTATATTCAATTCTCATACAAAAGATTTAATTATTGAAAATAACACAATTTCTGGAGTAATTGTGGAAAATTTAGAAACATCTGACACAATTTCATATTTTTCTAGAAATGTTGTTTTAGGGATTGGACGAAAAGGTGCTGATTGGCTTGCAAAAATGTGTGAAAAGCATTCTATTAAAAATCGTGCTGGTATTGTTGATATTGGAGTTAGATATGAACTTCCAGATTCAACTATGAAAAATATAAATAAATATCTTTATGAAGGTAAATTTGTTGGTCATCTTCCACCTTATAAAGATAAAGTTAGAACTTTTTGCCAAAATCCAAGTGGTTTTGTTGCAAATGAAGTTTATGATAATAATCTTACTTTAGTAAATGGCCATTCTTATAAAGATAGAAAAAGTACTAATACTAATTTAGCTATTCTTGCCTCACATCATTTTAGCGATCCTTTTGAAGAACCAATAAAATATGGCATAAATATTGCTGAAAATGCTAATCAACTTGGAAAAGGAAATGTTCTAGTTCAACGTCTTGGAGATATATTAGATGGAAAACGTACTTGGGAAAAAGATTTAAAAACTAATAGTGTAATTCCAACACTAAAAACTGCTGTTGCTGGCGATATTACTTATGCTATTGGTTACAGAACTATGACAGATATTTTAGAATTCATTAAAGCAATGGATAAAGTTATTCCTGGATTTGCTCATCCTGATAACCTTTTATATGCTGCAGAAATAAAATTCTATTCAAATGAATTAATAATTGATAATAATTTTCAAACTAGTGTTAATGGTTTATTCTCTATTGGTGATGGTGGAGGATTAACTCGTGGACTTATTATGGCTTCTAGTAGTGGTGTGCAAATGGCAAGAATATTAAGTAATGTAATATAAATATATATTATAAATTTAGTATGTAAAATAAATGAATTGTTATTATATTATAAATTATAAGATTTCTAAAAGTCTATAATTCTCACAAATAAAGACATAGCAAAATCTGCTATGCCTTTATTCTCTTTCTCCATTTTCATTTAAAGTTTTAGTTAAAAATTCATCAATTGAGCTTGTACTTACCTGGAAGCCTTTTCCACTTGCTAAATGATACTTAGCCTTATAATAATCTGCAAGTTGTGATAATCCTTTATATTGTGAAGCAAGCAATACATCTATACCTGCTCTATTTTTTTCTATATAAGGAACAAACTTTAATGGTTGCGCCTTTACTTTCTCATCTTTAAGTAATCTTCCTGCCATTGCTTGCAAATATCTAATATCTATTGAAGCATCTTTTTTGTCTGTAAACTCATATCTTAAATAATTTTCTTCAGTTTCATCTATCAATTCTGTTGGTAAACTAAATCTTAGTGTTCTTTCTAAAAGTTTTTTTATTTTTTCTCGATTCTCAAAAGACATTTTAGCAATATCTATTACATTACCATTCTTATCGATTTTAAATGTACCATATCCACCTAAAGCACCTTCAACAAGTCTAGGCATTTCATAATCTTCTGCCTTTTTTTGAAGCTCTTTTACTCTATTTTGAGTTGTAAATTGATTTGCATTTGTTACCATAAAAAGACTCAATCTTATACCTGTTTTGTCTTCATAAGCTTTTAAACTTTTAAAAAATTCATTTACCTTTCTTGTGCCAATATCTTTTGTCAAACTTATATTATCTTTACCAAACCAAAAAAATATTAATGGCTTTACTATTTCCCTTGCTGCTACTTTTTTCTCTTGAGAAATAACATCTTGTTCCATCTTTCCTGTAGAACCTTCTGTTTTACCAATTATCCTATCGCGTTCAGCCTTTTCTTGAACTTTTTTCAATTCTTCTACAGCTTTTCTTTGTCTTTTTTCAAAATCTTCAGCACGTTTTCTACTTTCTTCTAATTGCTTTTGTCTTAATTCTTCTATTTCTTTTATTCTTCTTAATTTTTCTGATTCTATTTTTAAAGAATTCATTTCTGCATACCTTTTTTCTAAATCTTTTAGTTTTTCTTCGAACTCTATCAAATCTTTTTGTTCAGATTCTGATTCTGACATATCTGAATAATATTCTATTATTTTTCCAAATGGTTTATTTAAAGTCTTTTTTACAAGCATCAAATTTTCAATTATATCTCTATAATCTTCTGTAGAAAAATAGTTTGAATATATTTTATAATCTGCATATATTTTTCGTTCTCTACCTTTTACAGAACTCTCTTTTTCTTTCATATAGTCTTCAATTCTCAGTTTTTTACTTTTTTTAAAGTTCATTAATGACATTAAAAAAGACTTATCAAAACAGAAAAATTCTTCTCTTATATTTTTGTTTTCAAACGCATTATACATCTGATTAAGAAACAATAAAGCACGTACATCTTCATCCGTAAATTTTTCATCTGCCTTAAAAGAATCCCTCATGTCTGCTATTTTTTGTATATCTAAAAATCTATAATATTTTTTCATTAATTCACGTATTATAGCAAATTTTTGAGCATTAGAAAGATTTTCAAATTTTTCTAATGAATATTCTGAAGGAACTAGCCCCATATATTTCCATGCTTTCACATCTCTTATTGAATTTATTAAATTTGTATAATATTCGTTAAGTAAAATTTCTAAGTCTTTTTCAAAAGCTTCTGCTTTTTCCGGAATTCTAGGCATACTTAACAAATTAGTTACTTGCCTTAAAACAAAGAAATTTTCTCCTATTTTATCTACAGCTCTATATTTTGGACGTCCTTTTAAAGGTCTAGCAATATCTAATTTCTTTTTAAAATCAGATATATCTAAACTTCCATTTTTATATGCAGTTACAATTTCTTCATATTCCATAATTAAAACTTTCTATTCTATAATTTCTAAACCTGCAAATTTTGCCATTAACCTTTTATGTCCTGCTTTTTCAAAATTAATATCTACTTTTAAATCTTCACCTTCTGTTTCAACAGAATTAATAATACCTTCTCCAAATTTTTTATGGAAAACTCTCACGCCTGCTTTATATGCACTTAAATCTATATTATCATTTTTGTTTTTGTTAAGACTTTTTAAGAAACTATCTGCACTTCTAAATTGAAATGTATTCTTAGTTCCTCTAGATGAAGCTGTTGCTATATCTTTATAAGTTGATATCAGACTATCATAGTAACTTCCATTTCCATAGTTATTATAACTAGAAGTTTTTCTATTTTCACCATAAGACCAATCATATTCACTTTCATTATATGTATTGTTTCTATTTTCTTCAATTTCTTCATAACCATCAAGCATATTTGCAGGAATTTCTTTTATAAACCTAGAAACCGCATTACAACTTGTAGATCCAAAAATAGTCCTTTGTCTACTACAAGTTAAAAATAGATTTTCTTTTGCTCTTGTAATTCCTACATAACAAAGTCTTCTTTCTTCTTCAAGTTCTTTTGGCTCTCCTATTGATTTATAACCTGGAAAAATTCCTTCTTCCATACCTACTAAAAATACTACTGGGAATTCAAGTCCTTTAGCACTATGTAAAGTCATTAATGTTACAGAATCTTCACTTTCTTCCATACCATCTAAATCTGAACTTAATGTAATTCCCTCTAAAAACTCGCTCAAAGAATTATCAGCAGATTCTTCTTCAAACTCTATTGCAACAGTTAAAAATTCATCTAAGTTTTGTAATCTACTCTCTGCCTCAACAGTATTTTCAAGTTCTAAAGCTTTTGTGTATCCTGTTTGATTTAAAGTCAATTTTATTAATTCAGATACTTTTATATCATCTTTTTTTGATTTTAACTCTTCAATTGTATTTATAAATTCTCTAGTATTTGCAAATACTCTATTTAGTCCATAAGTATCTGCATTTTTTATAACTTCATACATAGATACTCCACTATTTGCAGCTATCATATCTATATTATCTAAACTGGTTTTTCCAACTCCTCTTTTAGGTTCATTAATTATTCTTGTTAAACTTAAATTATCTGATGTGTTTTGAATTAATCTTAAATATGCAATTGCATCTTTTATTTCTTTTCTTTCATAGAACTTCAAACCACCAACAATTTTATATGGTATATCTTCTCTTCTTAAAACATCTTCTATACTACGTGATTGAGAATTCATTCTATATAAAACTGCAAAATCTGAATATTTATAATATTCTTCCATCTTTAAAGTATTTATTTGTCTTACAATATAATTTGCTTCATCATATTCGTTATCTCCTCTAAATACTTTAGGAATATTACCTTTTTCATTACTTGTCCATAATTTCTTTTCATATTTTGTTTCATTATTCTTAATTACTTCATTTGCTATATTTAATATATTTTGTGTACATCTGTAATTTTGTTCAAGCTTTATAATTTTTGTTCCTGGAAAATCTTTTTCAAAATTTAAAATATTAGTAATATCTGCTCCTCTAAAAGAATATATTCCTTGATCATTATCTCCAACAACTGTAATATTTCCATATTTAGATGCAAGCAAAGTTACTAATGTAAATTGTGCTTTATTTGTATCTTGATACTCATCTACAAGTACATATTTAAATTTATTAGAATAATATTCCAATAAATCTGGATTATCTAATAAAATTTTTATTGTAAAATTAATAATGTCATCAAAATCAATTGCATTATTTTCTTTTAATCTTTTTTGATATATTTCATAAAGTTCTGCTATCTTTTCTTTTCTAAAATCTCCTTTTACTTTTGCCATGTATTTATCTGGTTCTAACATATCATTTTTAGCATTACTTATCTCATATAATACAGATTTATCTGAATATAATTTATCATCTAAATTTTGAGCTTTTATAATTTGTTTCATTAGTGTTTTTTGGTCTGATGTATCAAATATTATAAAAGATGTATCAAAACCAATTCTATCTATCTGTTTTCTCAAAATTCTAACACAAATAGAATGAAATGTTCCTATCCACATATCTTTGGCAATATCTCCAACTAAGGTTTCAACTCTAGACTTCATTTCATTTGCTGCTTTATTTGTAAAAGTAATAGCAAGAATATCCCATGGTTTAATACCTTTTTCAGCCATTAAATACGCAATTTTGTGTGTTAATACTTTAGTCTTTCCACTTCCTGCTCCAGCTATTACTAAACATGGACCTTCTGTATTTGTAACTGCTTCATATTGTTTATTATTTAATCCTTCTAATAAATTCATTGAAAAACTCCTTACTGTCTATATTTTAAGTTTTCGCTTTTTAAAAACAAACTTATGTTTGTATTATATGTTTTTTAAAATTTACTGTCAATATTATATATTAAATTAATTTAAAAGTCATTAATTTTTTTCGTAAAAAAAGACAAGTTTGTAATCTTGTTTTTTTGCTATTCTTTCTTTTCTCGGCTTTTTTCTTTCTTTATTATAAAAATAATCTCTTCTTGCTTTATATCTATGTGTAGGTTTACTATCATATAAACCTTTAGATCCTTTGAAAATTTTTGAATATGCGTTCGAAATTCTTTTACCTATAAATATACTTATTATAGCTCTTATATTATTTCTTACAAAAAATACTGTGTTCAAAATTTTACTATATAAAATTTATAGTTATAATATTAAATACTCATTTTCTCTCCACAAAATAATATTTTTTCAACCATCTAATTTAATAAAATATTACTTTTTATTCTTCATCATATATTTATTTTAAATAAAAAAATCCCAACCGAAAGGGACCAGTCTTCGGTTGGTTTTCACTACAAAGCTCTATTTATAAAAAATATAATGCTCTGTCTCATAAAATTCATGTTCTAAACGAACATTTCTCTCAATGTCAGACATTTCTGGCATCTTGAAGATATAATAAATATACTCCCCATCTGTGTTTCCTGCAAGAACCTCTTCAGCCAATGCTATTTCCTCTTCTGTTGGGTCTTCCATACTGTTCCAAAAATCGGAATTAATGTAGAACCAATGATTTTGAGTAAGCACGCCTTTCACTGAATCCGGAAAATCATCCGATTTCATTCTTGCAACGATTATGCTTGCAATAAGCTCTTTCTCTTCAGCTGTTCCGCCTTCATAGTTTAAGAACTTAGCAAGAATCTCAGCATCTGTATCTGGCCATATAACCTCTTTATCGCAAAACAGTTCAAAAGCTTTGCCTGCACTGTTTTTCACAGATTTTTGCACATAGGTTATCTCTTCACCAAGATACATAATTGTCTTTTTAGATTCTGTTTCTGTTGTATCTGAATTATCAGATGCATATGCCACAGTTGATACTGAAAGCACCATTAACAACATAAAACAGATAAAGCCAATCCATCTCCGGGTTTTAATATTTTTCATAATATACCTCCTGATTAATTAATTTGAGTAAATATTACCAAATCAAAATTATAGTTTTATTGGTCCCAGTAATAATATTATACAATAAATTTCAACTTTTCTCAAATTTAACATAATTTTTTCTAGATGAAGTTTATCTACTTTTTTTATTCTTACTTCAATAAAAAATTGTGAAATTACATTATAAAAAAACATACTCTAGCTTAAAATAAATTAAACCAGAGTATGTTTTTTAAATTAGTATTCTCTATTTATTTAGTTCTTTAACTAATTCTTCCACATCTATTCCATGAACATCACATGCTTCTTCTAATGTTTCTGCTTGTGACGCTGGACAACCTAAACAGTGCATTCCTGCTTGTAATAATATGTCTGCTTTTTCTGGAGCCATCTCTAATAAATCTCCTATTTTTGTATTTTTATCTATCATTTTTTTCCTCCTAAAATTTATCTTTTTTTCTAACAAAATAGTATTTTTTGTTATTTGTATAAAAATTTTATCACATTTTTTCAAAAAAGTATAGACAAAATTTATAAAATATTGTATTATAAACCAAATTTAAGAAAAGAGGTGATTCTTTTGGAATTTCTTACAAACCTTTTTTTCATAAGTTTTGGTATAAATATATTTATAATCATTTATTTTTTATATTCTCTTTTTGAAATCATATTCTTGCAAAATCTGCAAGGTTCTAAATTAGAATTCAAGAAAAAACAATTAAAGTAGTTTTATTTGAAAAAATTTTTATTAAAAGTATTTTTTTTCATAGTTTCATTTGGTATGAGTTTATTCATTATTTTCACTACTTTTAAAAACATTTTTGAAGCAAAATATTTGTTATTTCCTTATGCTTTACATCCATTTGATATAGTTTCATTATATCCAGATACTTGGATTTTATTAAAAAAGTTATATATAATTTCTTTTTCTATATCTTATATTATTCTATATAACAAATTTTCAAATTTAATTTATTCAAAATTTTCAACCAATAAACAAAAAACAAATCCTATTTCATTATTAGAGACATCATCTTTATCTTTATTTGTTGGAATTTCTAATAATATACCAATATTTATAAGTGAAAAAGGTCTTTATCAAAATATTCTAATAACTGGAACTATAGGTACTGGAAAAACTTCCTCTGCTATGTATCCTTTTACCAAGCAACTATTAAAATATAATGCTTCAAATTCTTTAGAAAAATTAGCTATGCTTATTTTAGATGTTAAAGGAAATTATTTTTCTAAAGTTATAGAATATGCTAAAGAATTTAATAGATTAAATGATGTAATTTCAATAGACTTAACTACTGGTTTTAAATATAATCCTTTAGACAAACCAGATTTAAAACCTATTGTTCTAGCAAATAGATTAAAAACTATTCTTACTCTTTTTAGTCCAAATTCTTCAGAATCTTACTGGCTTGATAAATCAGAACAAATACTTGCAGAATGTATAAAATTTTGCAGATTATATAATAATGGATATGTATCATTTTCAGAGCTTCATAAATTAATTATGTTTCCAGAATATTATTACCAAAAATTAAATATTACCAAAGAACTATTTAAATCTGGGAAATATTCAAATTCTGAAGTTTATGATTTATTAACTTCTATTGATTTTTTTGAAAAAGAATTTTTTTCTTTAGATTCCAGAACACTCTCTATTTTAAAATCTGAAATTAGTAGAATTACTAATATATTTGTTTCTGATTACAATGTTTCTAAAACATTTTGTCCAGCAAAAAAAGATATTAATTTTCATGGTTTTAAAGAAGTATTAGAAAAAGGAAAAATTGTTGTTTTAAATATGAATATTTCTGAATATAGAAATCTTTCTAAAATTATAGCAACATATTTAAAACTAGACTTTCAAACAGAAGTTATGTCAAGGCTCGGAAAAAATGTTTTTATTAGAAAATCTGCTTTTATTAGTGATGAATTTCATGAATATGTAACTTCAACAGATGCAGATTTTTTATCTGGTTGTAGAGAAGCAAAATGTATTAATATTGTTGCAACACAGAGTTATTCATCAATAAAAAACACATTAAAAGATGAATCTTCCACTAAAGTTATTCTTCAAAATTTGATTAACAAATTTTGGTTTAGAACAGATGATATGTTTACTATTGAAGAAGCACAAAAACAGATTGGGAAAGAAGAAAAGGAAAAATTTTCTACTACTATTTCTGAAAATGCCAAAGAAACTAATTTTAACTTTATAACAAATAAATTTTTTTCAAAGAATTCTAATTTATCAGAAAGTTATAATAAATATACACAAAATGATTATATATATGACACCAATTATTTTTCACAAACATTAGAAACTTTTAAAAGTCTAGCTTTTATTTCTGATGGTACAAAAATATTTAAACCTATGCAAATACAAATGATACCATATTATAATGAAAAAAATTTTATGAAAGGATTTAACTTAAAATGAAAAATAAAAAATTTAACATGCCAGATATAAGACTTTTTTACATATTATATACTTTTATTATTTCATTTCTTTTTATAACTTGTTTTCCAACTAGTGTTACAGCAGCAGATCCAAAACTTGTTACAACACTAAATTCAGCATTTGAAAAAATAGAAGATTATATATTAAAAATTTCAACTCCTGCAGCAGCTGTTGCTGTTGGAACTGGCGTACTTATGAAAAAATTTAGTTTTGGAGATGAAGAAAAAATTCGTACAGCAAATAAATTAATTAAAGGGACTCTATTTTCCTATGGATTTATTTTATGTATAGATTTAATCTTATCAATGCTAAAAACTTTACTATCTTAACATTAGATAATTTATAATTATCAGATTGGATAAATATGAACGAAGAAAATATTAATTTAACAGAACTTATATTAAATTCAATAAATGAACTTTTTTCTAAAATGTTTTCATCTATAGATAATACAATATATTCAGTTTTAGATGAAGTAACTTTTATAAACAATACTATACTAGAAAATGATTCTTTTAAAAAAATACTTGGAGAATCTAGTCAAGATGGTATTTTACTTATATGTAATAGCCTAGTTTTGGGATTTATAATATATTATGCCATAAATTACTTGTTTTCACATTTAACTTATTCAAAGATAGATTCTCCAAAGCAATTTATTTTTAAATCTATAATTTTTATAGCAATTATGAATTCTTCTTTATGGATATGTTTAGAAATTATAAATATAATTTCAGTAATAACAGATGGAATTTCATATATATCGCAAAATTTATTTGGAATACAAATAAGTTTTTCAAATTTTATAGATAATATAAATAAAAATCTTTACATACAAAATGAAGCTTTTAATGTTTTCTCTATTGATGGAATAATAAAATCTTTTACATCATTTGGGCTAATTAATCTTGTGTTCACATATTCGCTAAGATATATTATGATTCAGATATTTATATTATTAAGTCCATTTGCTTTCTTAAGTTTAATTTCAAATTCTTCTGAAAGTTTTTTTAGAGCTTGGATAAAAGTTTTTTTATCTTTACTATTAGTTCAAATTTTAATTTCTCTTATACTCTTACTTTCTTTCTCAATAGAATTAACTTCTAATACAAATATTTCCAAATTTTTATATGTAGGAATAATATATGCTTTATCAAAAGCTACTAGCTATATAAAAGAAATTTTTGGCGGAATATCTATAGATATAAAATCTTCCCTTTCTCCAAACTTAAAATCTTGATAATATTATACTTTAACTATAATAAAACATTTTATTAATTTTTATCTAAAAATTTACACTTTATTAACTTTATTTAAAATTTTATAACGAAAGGATTGTTTATGAAGTTCATTTTTCCAAAAAATTATAATTTTAAACCTAAACTATTGGGTTTTATTGAATACTCTACTGCTATTTTAGACACTATCATTGGAATAATTTTATATTTTTTAGTAAACTTTATTTTTACAAATCTAAACATAAAAATATATGTTTTTGTTTCTTTGTTTTTTCCAATACTTTTAATAAGTATTCTAGGAATTAATAAAGAAAGTTTCATATGCATTTTTATATATATTTCTAAATTTATAAAAAATCAAAATGTATACTTATATAGTAAAAATAACAAGCCAAATTTTTTATTAAAAAAATAATATATTTATATTTATTTTATAAAAAATTAAAACTATTATAATTTTATTAAGATATAATAGCTTAATAAAAATATTTTGTATTTTAAAATAAATGATTTTAGTATAAATAAAATATTATAGTTAAATATCCTCTTACATATAAATTGAAAATTAAATATTTTATTCTTGTAATTGCTAGTCTAAAATGATATAATCTTTTCAAACTGTACTAAAGAAAATAATTTTTAAGGTTTGAAAAGGGGTTTTTGATATGAAACTATCACAAAATGAGAAATCTCTTCTATTTTCTAGTACAGAGATACCAGATATATTTTTTACAGAATATCTACCAGAAGCAAATGGTAATTACGTCAAAGTATATTTCTATATGCTTTTTTTATCTAAATATAATAAAGAGATCAAAATAAATGATTTGTCAAAAACACTAGCCTTAGACTTTCCAACTGTTCAGGATGCTATTAAATACTGGGAAGAAAAAGGTATTTTAGTAAAGAAAACCGATGGCTATACTCTAGCTGATATTCAAGAAATAGAGATTTCAAAATTATATAGTCCAAAAGTAACATCTTCACCTGAAGATGCTATTAAAAGCTCTCAAAGTCAATATCGAGCAAAAGCTATTGAAAATATTAATTCTCAATTTTTTCAAGGAGTCATGTCTCCTTCTTGGTATAATGATATTGATTTATGGTTTAATAAGTATGGTTTTGATGAACAGGTTATGCTTGCTCTATTTAATTATGCTTATGATAAAAGAGCCTTACATAGAAATTATGTCCAAGCAACAGCAGATGCTTGGAGCAAAAATAATATAAAAACATTTAATGATTTAGATGCATATTTTGAAAAACAAGAAAAACGTAGTAGTATAAATAATGAAATTGCTAAAAAACTAAATTTATACAGAAAATTAACAACTTATGAAGAAGAAGATATAGTAAAATGGACTGAAAATTATGGATATAATATGGATATAATAGAAATTGCATTAAAAAAAGCTTCTTCTAACAATAGAGTAAGATTTGATTATATAGATACACTTCTTACAGATTGGCATAATAAAGATTTACATACTGAAACGGAGGTAAATACTTATTTACAATCTATCAAAGATAAAGAAAAAAAATCAAAACAAATCGAAAAAGTTGCTTTTGAATATACTCAAAGTACTTTTGATAATTTGGAATCTTTATATGATAATTAATTTGGTTATAGGTTACCTTTTTAACCTAAATACATTTTAAAGGGCTTTAATAAATGGATAACTCTTTATTAAAACAAGTTTTAAGAGAATATGATGAAAAAAGAACGAGAGCAATTTTAGAAGCAGAAAATAGAAAAAAAGAACTCTTAAAAGTAAATCCAAAACTTTTAGAAATTGAAAATGAACTATCTAGAATTTCTATTGAAACTTCAAAAGCTATTCTTTTAGCACCTCAAAAGCAAAAAAATTCTTTAATATCTGAATTAAAACGAAAGACAACAACTTTGATAAAAGAAAAAAACAACTTTATAAAAAATCTTTCTAAAGAAAATAATTATTTAAATCCACATTTTGATTGTAAAATGTGTAAAGATACTGGTTTTGTTCAAAAAGATGGATCAGCTATAATGTGTTCTTGCTTAAAACAAAGAATTTTCGATATAGCTTATAATAAATCCAATATGGGAAACTTAGAAAGAGAAAACTTTTCTAATTTTAATATAAGAATTTTTTCTGATAAACCAGATAAAGAAAAATATAAATCTGAAATTTCACCTCGTGAAAATATTCAAATAATTAGAGAAAAAGCTAAAAATTTTATAGATAATTTTGATAACCCAGAAGAAAAGAATCTTATATTTACTGGAAATACTGGTGTAGGTAAAACTTTTTTAACAAATTGTATAGCAAATGAAGTATTAAAACTTGGGAAAACAGTATTATATCAAACTGCTCCGGTAATGTTTGATGAAATAAATGACGTAAAATTTGGACGTGAAAATGCTAAATTTGATTTATATGAAAATTTATTGAATGTTGATTTACTTATAATAGATGATTTAGGAACTGAAAAAATTTCAGATTCTAAAATTACAGAATTATTCACTATAATAAATACTAGATTATTAAATCAAAATCACAAAATTACTAAAACTATTATTTCTACAAATTTAAATGTTGATGAATTATTTAAAACTTATACAACTAGAATAGGTTCTCGTTTAGCTGGTAGCTATAGATTTCTAAGATTTTTTGGTGAAGATTTAAGATTCAAAAAAAGCAAAAAAGAAAAATAATAAAATAAATTAATAATAAAAAAACACGTAAATACATACTAAAATAAAAAAGATGTTTAGAAAAATGAATTTTTAGTTCCTAATTCTATTCATCTTTTTTATTACATCAATTTTTCTTATTAGTTTTAGTATTTAATATTAAATTTTGTCTTTCATTTTTTTATTATGCTCTATTATCATTTTTTCAACTTTAAAAATATTTTTCCTAACTTGAGATTTTAAATTACATTTTTTTAAATTATAGTTTTCAAAAAGAATTTTATAAAATTCTTCTATTTCTTCCTTAGAAAAAGTATCGTCTATTTTTATTTGAGCCCATTCTAAGAAATTTATCCATTCTATATACATTTCTTTATTTTTTGAATATATTTTATTATTTCCATTAATCCATTGATTTACTGTTATCTCTTTTGCATCTTCTAATACACATTGTTCTGAATTATAAAAATAATCTCTTTTCAAATTTTCTGGTATCAATGGAAACATTACACATTGCATTGGCTTTACTTTATGAATACTACAGCTTTTTATTTTTTCATTATATAAAACACATTGCTTTTCTTTTTTTACTGTTTTTAATACTATTTCAAGCAAATTACCATATAATCTATCTGTATATTTTTCTAAAAATTCTTTAGTTGTAATATTTAGAAATTTACTAATTTGGCATAAATTTAATGGACTAATTCTTATATCTCCTCTATATATACAACATTTTTCACATCTTATACAATCTAACTTGACTTTTGACTTTAATGTTAGTACATCCATAATTATCTCTCTCAAAATAAAAATTTATAAAATTTTCACATTTAATAAAAACTTGAAAATTTTCATAATATTATAGAATAAAATTTTTAATTTTTTATACATAATAAAAGTGACTTTTAAAAGTCACTTTTATTTTATTATTCCTCTTCTTGTTCAACTATTTTCTCTATACTTACAACTTTTCCATCATTTGTTCTCATCAATGTAACACCTTGTGTTGACCTTCCTAGAACACTAATTTCACCAGTATTTAATCTTATAATTGTTCCTGTATCTGTTATAAGCATTATGTCTTCTACTCCTGTTACTATTTTAATTCCCACTATTTCTCCTGTTTTTGGTGTTATTTTATAGGTGATAACTCCTCGTCCACCTCTATTTTGTACCCTGTATTCATCAAGTTCTGTTCTTTTTCCAAAACCATTTTCTGTAATAGCAAGTAATGTAGCTTTACTTCCTGAAATAATTGGTTCCATTCCAATAATGTAATCTCCTTCATCTAGTCTCATTCCAATTACTCCTTGCGCTGTTCTTCCTACTGGTCTAACATCTTTTTCGTCAAATGTTATACTCATTCCTTTTCTTGTTACAAGTACAACGTTATCCTCTCCATCTGTCATTCTAACATCTATTAATTCATCATCTTCTTTTAATGTTATTCCTAATAGCCCTGTTCTTCTATTAGAATCATATTCCGCAAGTGGTGTTTTCTTTATTAAACCATTTCTAGTTGCCATTAATAAATATTTTCCTTCTGCAAAATTTTGAATTGGTATTATTGCAGAAATTTTTTCTCCACCTTCTAAGTTTAATAAATTAACAATAGCAGTTCCTTTTGCAGTTCTTCCTGCTTCCGGAATTTCAAAACCACGTAATCTATACATTTTTCCTTTATTACTAAAGAATAATATTGTATCATGAGTAGATGCTGTAAATATCTCTTTAACAAAATCATCCTCTCTTGTTGCAATACCAGTAATGCCTTTTCCTCCTCTTTTTTGGCTTTTATATGTGTCTACTGGCATTCTCTTAATATATCCTAACCTTGTTAATGCAATTACTGTTTGCTCTTCTTTAATTAAGTCTTCATCTTCAAATTCGCCTTCTGCAGCTGCAATTTTTGTTAATCTCTCATCACCAAATTTATCTCTTATTTCTAAAAGTTCTGTTTTTATGATATCAAAAACTAGAGATTCACTAGCCAAAATTTCCTTATAATAAGCAATTAATTTCATAAGTTCTGCATATTCTTCCTCTAGTTTTTCTCTTTGTAAACCAGATAGTCTTTTTAATTGCATATCTAATATTGCTTGAGCTTGTATATCTGTTAGTTTAAATCTTTCCATTAATCTTTCTTTTGCATCATCATAAGATTCACGAATTATTTTTATTACTTCATCAATATTATCAATAGCAATTATTAAACCTTCTAATATATGTGCTCTTGCTTCAGCTTTATCTAATTCAAATTTAGTTCTTCTTAAAATAACTTCTCTTCTATGTTTTATATATTCTTCTAGACATTGTTTTAATGTTAAAATTTTAGGCTCTCCATTTACTAAAGCAAGCATAATAACACCAAAAGTATCTTGCATTTGTGTATGTTTAAATAATTGATTTAAAATTACTTGAGGTCTAGCATCTCTTTTTAGTTCAATAACTATTCTTACTTTTTCTTTTCTATCAGATTCATCTCTTACTTCAGATATTCCTTCTATTTTTTTATCTTTTATTAACTCATCTATTTTAATTATTAAGTTTGCTTTATTAACTTGATAAGGAAGTGAAGAAACAATTATTCTTTGTCTATTTCCAGACATTTCTTCAATTTCAGTTTCTGCTCTTACAGTTATTTTTCCTCTACCTGTTGTATATGCTTCTTTTATTCCCTCTCTTCCAAGTATCATTGCACCTGTTGGAAAATCTGGACCTTTTATTATATCCATCAATTCTTCATTAGTAACATTATCATCATCTATTACTTTTATTGCTCCATCAATTACTTCAGTTAGATTATGTGGTGGTATATTTGTTGCCATACCTACAGCTATACCAGAAGACCCATTTATTAATAATGATGGTATTTTTGATGGAAGTACAGTTGGCTCTTGAAGTCTATCATCATAGTTTGGCATAAAATCAACTGTGTTTTTTTCAATATCTACTAGCATTTGTTCAGCAATTTTTGACATTCTAGATTCTGTGTACCTCATTGCTGCTGCTCCATCGCCATCTATTGAACCAAAATTACCATGTCCATCTATTAATGTATATCTCATTGAGAAATCTTGCGCAAGCCTTACCATTGCATCATATACAGATGAATCTCCATGTGGATGGTATCTACCTAAAACGGATCCAACAGTATTAGCACATTTTCTATATGGTTTATCTGACGTTATTCCATCTTCATGCATAGAATAAAGAATTCTTCTATGTACAGGTTTTAAACCGTCTCTAACATCTGGCAATGCACGAGAAACAATAACACTCATAGCATAATCAATATAAGCTGTTTTCATTTCTGTTTCTATGTTTCTTTCAATTATTTTTCCATCTTGCCTTTCCATTTATTAACCTCTTTTCTTATAATTCTTTCCTCTTGCATTATATAAAAATATTACTAAAAAATCAAGAAAAAACGGCAAAAACTTGCTTATTTTTTACCGTTTTTTTTGTTTAACTTTTATTTAATTACCTAGATTTTTTTCTTCTAAATCTTTAAACTTTTCTTCTGTTTGATTAATTAAAGAATATACTTCTCCAGCAATTGACATTATTACATCTCCATAATATCTCCTCATATAATGAAAATATAATTATTTTCTTTTATATTATATTTTTTTAAAAATATTTTAGTCAAAATTATTGAATTTTAATTAATTATAATTTTTCGGCAAGCATTATTTCTTCTTCAGTAATATCAAAATTCTTTCCATTATTTTTTATTAAATTATGTAAGTTTTCTATTTTTCTTGCCTCATTTATTATATTTTCTAAAGGAATTGTTTTTGATAAATAATTTTTTATATTTTTATATGCTTTTTCCATCTCAGAAAAGTCTTTATTTCCGTAAGATAGGTTCCATTTTTCACAATAATTTTCTAATTTCTCAACCGCTTTTATTTGATTTGTGAGGGTTTCTTCTATTTTGTTACTTATGGAACTTATTATAGTATTCTTTCCTTTTTTAATCATATTTGAAATATTATTATCTATTAAATTCTTTTTTTTAGCAAAATTAAGTGCTAAATCAAATAATTCTGAAATTTTATCTAATATCCCTCCATTTTTTACTGCAAGTTGTATTTGAGAAACATTTTCAAAATTTCCTGTTATGATGCCTAAAGTACTTTTTCCAAAATTAATTCCTGAATTAATAATTTCTTTTATTCCTTCTTTAAAACCTTGTTCTAAAATTGCATCTTTAATATCTATTATTTGATCTTCTATTAAGTCTGGTAATACCGCTTTTAATCCTATATCTACTGCCATATTTACTGCTTTTCCAATATCTGATTCTAAAAAAGTTTTTTGTGCTTCGAAAATTTTTTCACCTAAACTTTGATTTATATTTTGCTCTACTTTTTTTTCTTCACTTAATTCTATTTCTACTTCTTTCATATTTTCCTTTCTAAATTTTTTTATAAATTTTTTCGTATTCACTTTTGTCAATGTTTTTAAAATTATTTGTATTTATTAAATTATTATACTGTTCACTATATTTTATATTTCCTATTATCTCAAAATTTGAAAACAATTCTTCTAAAATACTTTCAGCTAATTGATATTTATTGGTTTTATTAAAAACAATTTTTATTTTATCTATCTCTATATTAAAATCTTTTAAAAAAATTTCTAAAATATTATTTGTCTTTTTTATTTCTATTAAATTAGGTTCTAATAAAAAAATTATTTTATTTGATGATATTAAAATTGTCTTAATAAATTTATATTTAATATTCGAAGTTAAATCTAAAATTATATATTCAAAATTATTTTTTATTTCTTTCAAAAAATTAGATAATTTATAATTTTCTATTTCTCCGTTTTGGTCAAAAAAAATATCAATTCTATAAAATAAATTTAAATTTTTTTCTAATTTAATTATTAAATTTTTATAATTAATTTCATCTATTTTTTTATAAGATTTTTTTATATTAAAAATTGTCTTTATTGAAGAACTAAAATAATTAAAATCTATTAATAATACGCTTTTATTTTTACAACTTATAACCTTTGAAAGTATTGAGGAAACTATACTTTTGCCACTACCATAATTTCCTGTAATTACTATTATTTTACTATCAAATTTTTCTTTTAATTTTAATTTTTTTTTATTATTTTTTGACGTAATTTTTAACTTTAAATTTACTTTTTTTAAATTTATATTTTCAAATTTATATTTATTTTTTTTATAATTAAATATATTATTTTTTTTATAATTTTTATTATTTTTTTCTATCATCTTTTTGAAATTATTTATTTCTTTTTCTAATTCAATTTTTAAATTATTTGAATTAAAATAATTTAAAAATAAATTATAATTTTCTTTATTTAAATAATATATTTTATAAATATTTTTACTATATAAATAATTTTCTATATTTATATTTCTTTCTTTTAAAAATACTATTAATTCAACTTTATTACTTACCTTTATTATTTTATTAATTAATTCTATAAAATCATATTCTCCTAGAATATTATTACTTAAAATTAATACATCTATATCTTTCTTTTCTTCTAATATTTCTATTACTCCTTCTTGATAAGAGATATCTTTTCCTACTATTTCTATATTATCTATTTTTTTCAATTTTTCATTTATATATGTATCACCTATCGCTGTTGCTATTTTCAAGAAATCATCTCCTTTTCTTCATTTGAAGCTTCAATTTTTACTAAAATATGATTATCTCCAATAAACATTAAACTTTCTCCTCTTTTTAAAGATTTAATTTCTATTTTTTCTTTTTCAGAAATATTAGCAAATTTTTCTAAAATTAATATATTTTCTTCTTCTAAGGAAAAAAAAGATTTTATACTAGAATTATTTAAAATACTTTTTCCATAAGTTCCATTATCTAAACTAAATAAATCTGAAACGTCTTGAGTTATAGCAACTGCACTTCCACCATACTTTCTTATTGTTTTGAAAATTTTATATATAAAACTTGCTACAAATTTATTTGAAGTTATTCCTATTAATCTCCATATCTCATCTAGATATATTGCTTTGTTTTGAGTCCTATCCTTTTTTATCTTGTCCCAAAAAAGTTCTGTAAATATATACATTCCATATTTTAAATTTTCTTCTCCAAGTTCATATATATCTGCAATAATTAACTTATTATTTATTTCTACATTTGTATAATTATTTAAAAATTTAAGTGAACCAAAAATAAATGGATATAATTTTCTTTTAAAATAAAGAGAACTTTCATCTTTTCCTAAATAATTATATAAATCTTCTAAAATAGGCATATCCTTGCTTTCTTTAAATATTTTTTCTCCTTCTTTATTGGTTTTATAAAGTGAATTATCATCAAAATTTATTCCTTTTTTATTATAAACTCCTATTAATTTTTCTTCTAAAATAGCAATTTTTTCTTCATCTAACTCTCCGAAAACTAATCCAAAAAATCCTCTTAATTTTCCTATTTTAGTAGTTAAAAAACCTTTTTCTTCTTCTATACTATCTTCTCTTATATCAAATATATTAATATATGAATTTGAAGTTGGTCCAAATTTTATACAAACTCCATATAAATTTTCACAAATTTTATTATATTCTCTTTCTGGATCTATAATATATTGTTCTAAGCCCAACATACGGTATCTTTGTATTAATAGCTTTGTATAAAAAGACTTTCCTGCACCACTTGTTCCAAATATACACATGTTCGCATTTTTATATTTATCTCTATTAAATCTATCTACTAAAACAATAGAATTATTATACATATTTGTTCCTATAAAAATTCCATCTTCATCACACAAATTAGAGGATATAAAAGGGTATGTAGATATTAAACCTGTTGTTAAAATATTTCTTTGTGCTATGTTTTTTATATCTTTATTATTTTCCATTATAGGAATACAAGACAAAAAAGTTTGTTCTTCTCTAAAATTTGCTTTTCTTGTCATCATTCCAGAAGCTTGTAATATTCCTTCCACTTTATTTATATTTCTATATAATTCTTTTTCATCTTCTGCAATTATATTAATATAAGTATACAAAAAATAAATATCTTCATTATTTACTTGCATTTCTTTTCTTATGTATTTTGCATCATTATATGAATATGCAGCAATATCAATGTCCTCTCTATTCTGATTTCCAGATTTTATATCAACTCCAACATTTCCTATAAAATATGTTAAATCTTTTATAGTTTTATATGTATCTTGCTTTTCATAAAAACAAGATATATTCATATTTATATTTGTATTTATTAGATTTTTAAAAATTATATCGCTGTATTCTCTATAATAGTCAATTACTATAATTCCTGAAAAAAATATTCCATCTATTTCCAAAAACTTTGGGTTTTTATTATTTATATAACTTGGAGACATTTTATCTTTGGTATTTAATATTCCATCATAAAAAGTTTCTATAATTATCTCTCCTTTATATTTATTTTTTCTCTTTAAATTTGGGATTTAAAAAAGAATTTAAAATTATTTCTGCTTCACTTCTTGAATTAATTTCATATATTGTATTTCCACATCTTGATAAAGTTTCTTTAATTTTTAAATAGCATTCTTTTAAGTAATTTAATGCTAAATTTTCATTAAAATTGATATCTTTTTTCTTTTCATCAAAAACATATTTTACTACAATATAAAAATTTTTCGAAGCTGCTTTATTCAATTCATTTTTATTTTTAATAAATTCAATATATTTTTCTATTAAATCTTTCAATTTTTGATTTTCTTCTTTTTCTGAAATTTCTTTAAGATTATAAAAATATTTAGATAAATTTTCTTTTTTACTTTGAATAATTATTTGAATATTAAAATCGCATGTTTTCAAAAATAATTTATAAGAATTTAAAATTGCTTCTTTTTCCAAATTTGATTTTAAGTCATAATTTATTGGAATTATTTTTATAATTTTTATGTATTTATTTTTACTAATAATAATTCCATTTTCTAATATTTTATCAAAAGGAAGCCAATCTTGTGTTGTTTTATTTTTATTTATTTATTTCTATCTCCTTTCTTCAGTTTATTTGTTGCTAAAATTCTTTGCTTTACGCTTTTAATAAGAATATAAAGTTTCCTACAAAAAAAGCATGAAAACCTTTTGATTTTCATGCCCCATTTATTTTTTATAAATAATACACTAATTTTTTTACCATGTCAATAAATTTACAAAAAATTCCAATTAATTTTTTGAATAAAATTTTAAAATTTACTCATACTATAATTATAAAATTTATATTAGCCTAACTTAGAACGAAATATTATTAGTTTAAAATTAGTAATATCAGTTCGAGTTAAGATGTAATATATTGAAGAAATCCTTTAGTATATTATGTCGGATACAAGGAATATATTATTTATATAATAGCTTTTTACTAAATCTTATATTTAGAAAAATTTTAATTATATTATTAAAATTTTAATGAAAGGTTTGAAATTAAATAATATATTTGAAGTTATGATTATTCTTTTATTCAAAAGTGGTTATTTATAATCCTACGGGATGAATATAGCTATTTAGAGTGGATTTGTAGTCTAGCAAAGGATTAATATATGTGATATATAGCTTACTTGCATAGTAATATGTAATAGGTTAAACTATTAGATATATTAGTTTTAGCTGAAAGTTAATATAAGTTTTAAGATGATAAAATGCCATAAAGTGAATTCTTTATGGCATTATCATTTTTTAAATATCTAAGTTCTTTACATATTTAGCATTTTGTTCTATAAATTCTCTTCTTGGGTTTACTTCATCTCCCATTAATAAAGAGAAAATCTTATCTGCAGAAATTGCATCATCCATTGTTACTTTTATTAATGTCCTTGTTTCTGGATTCATTGTTGTTTCCCATAATTGCTCAGGATTCATCTCTCCTAAACCTTTATATCTTTGAATGCCTACTTGATCTCTTGCAATTCCCTTTTCTTCCAAAATTTTAAATTGCTTATCAAGATCTTCATCTGTATAACAATAAATATCTTCCATTCCTTTTTTAGATAATTTGTATAATGGTGGTTGAGCAAGATATACATTTCCATTTTCAATTAATGGTCTCATATATCTAAAAAAGAAAGTTAGTAATAAAGTTCTAATATGGGCTCCATCAACATCAGCATCAGCCATTATTATAACTTTTCCATATCTTATTTTAGTTATATCAAAATCAGGTCCAATACCTGCACCAACAGCCAAAATTACTGGATTTAATTTATCGTTTCCATAAATTTTATCTGCTCTTGCTTTTTCAACATTAAGCATTTTTCCCCAAAGTGGAAGTATTGCTTGAAATTTTCTATCTCTTCCTTGTTTTGCACTTCCTCCTGCAGAATCTCCCTCAACTATGTAAACTTCACATTCATCTGCAACTTTGCTACTACAATCAGCAAGTTTTCCTGGTAATGTGGATGTTTCAAGTGAATTTTTCTTTCTTACTAACTCTCTTGCTTTTCTTGCTGCTTCTCTTGCTCTTGAAGCACTTATACATTTTTCTAATATTGCTTTTGCAACATTAGGATTCTCTTCTAAAAAGTTAGCTAAATGTTCATTTACCATTGATTGAACTATACCTGTAACTTCACTATTTCCAAGTTTAGTTTTAGTTTGCCCTTCAAATTGTGGCTCTTTTACTTTTACTGAAATAACTGCTGTTATTCCCTCTCTTATATCATCACCTTGTAAATTTGAATCTTTTTCTTTTAATATATTTTTTGATCTTGCATAATCATTAAATACTTTAGTTAAAGCTCTTTTGAATCCTTCAAGATGTGTTCCACCTTCTATTGTATTTATATTATTAACAAATGTATAAATACTCTCGGAATAACTTGTAGTATATTGTATAGCTATTTCTACAGGATATTCTCCATCTTTTTCTATATAAATTGGCGTTGGATGCAATTTTTCTTTACTCTTATTTAAATATTCTACAAATGAGATCAATCCTCCTTCAAAACAGAATTTAGCTTTTTTAGGAAGTTCTTCCCTTTTATCTTCAATTTCTATATTAAGTCCTTTTGTTAAAAATGCCATTTCTCTAAATCTATTTTCTAATATTTCATATTCATAATCTAATGTTTCAAATATTTTATCATCAGCTAAAAATCTAACTTTTGTTCCTGTTTTATCTGAGTCTCCAATTCTAGTTAATGGTTTTACTGTTTTTCCTCTTTCAAAACTCATTTGAAAAATTCCACCATCTCTTTGAATTGTTACTTCTGTCCATTGTGATAGAGCATTTACTACAGAAGCTCCAACACCATGAAGCCCTCCAGAAACTTTATATCCACTATCTCCACCAAATTTTCCTCCTGCATGTAAAACAGTATAAACAGTTTCTGCTGCAGATATTCCTGTTTTAGCATGTTTATCAACTGGTATTCCTCTACCATCATCTTCAACACATATTATATTCCCTGGCTCTATTGTTATGTATATATTTTTACAATATCCTGCTAAAGCTTCATCTACTGCATTATCTACTATTTCATATACTAAATGATGTAGTCCTCTTACAGAAACACTTCCTATATACATTCCTGGTCTTTTTCTTACTGCTTCTAGTCCTTCTAATACTTGAATTTGATCAGCTTTGTATTCATGCTCAAATTTTTCCATTTCTTCCTCCTTAAGTTATATCAATCTTTTTGTAATTGTACTTGTACCAATTTTTGTGATATATCCTTTTATTTTTTTATGATTTTCAGTCAATATAAAAGATTTTTCAGATTCATCAGATACATTTAATATATCATTTTTCTCTTTTAAATCATTATACATTGCTTTATATTCTTTTGTATTTTTTATATACTCTAAGTTGAATATTCCAATAATATCTTTGTTTTTTATAATAACATCTTTTCCTATATGTAAAAACATTTTTAAATCCTTTCTATTTAAGTTCTTTTACAAACTCCTTTTTCTACAAAAAAATTAGATGCTTTTCTATTTAGTTCGATTTTATCTGTACATGTTATAATTACTTGATTTCCTTCAATATTTTCTAAAAAACTTTTTCTTCTTTGATTATCAAGTTCTGACATAAAATCATCTAGTAATAATATTGGATTTTCATTTAATTCATCTTTTACAATCTGAAGTTCGCATAACTTTAAAGTTAAAACTGCTGTTCTTTGTTGTCCTTGTGAACCAAAGATTGCAACAGGTCTATTATTTATATATATCATAAAATCATCTCTATGTATACCTGTTGCTGTAAAACCTCTTTTTATATCTACCTGCCTTGATTTTCTTAAGTTCTCTAAATATGATTCTCTATCTCTACCATTAGATATATATTTTATTTTTATTTCTTCTTTTCCACTTTTTGTTATCAAATTGTGGAAAACTTCTAATTTTTCTGAAAATTTATCTATAAAATATTTTCTATATTCAAAAATTTTATAAGAGTATTCTGATAAAGTTTCATCCCAAATATCTAACATATTTATGCTTTTATTTTCAATTTTAATTTGTCTTAAATAATTATTTCTTTGTTCTAAAGCTTTATTATAAGTATTAAGCAGATGTATATAATTAGGTTTTAAAGAACTTATCATCATATCTAAAAATTTTCTTCTTCTTTGAGGTCCATCTTTTATAATCTCAATATCATCTGGTGTAAAAGTTACTATATTTATTTTTCCAATAATATCACTAATTTTTTTTTGATTAATATCATTTATATAAAAAAGTTTCTTATTATCTATATTTACAGTTATTTTTCCTTCTCTATCTATTTTTTCATATAAAACTTCTACTTTTGCTCTTTCTTTTCCAAATTTTATTAAATCACTATCTTTTTTTGCTCTGAATGATTTTCCATAAGAACACAAAAAGATTGCCTCTATTATATTAGTTTTTCCTTGAGCATTATTTCCATATATAATATTAATATCTGGATTTAAAATTATATTTTGTTTTTCATAGTTTCTAAAATTTTCCAATGATATTTCTTTTATGTGCATTTTTTTATTCCTTTATTATAACATACTCCAAAGCCAACCTAATATTGATTTTACAAATATAGCAACAAAAATTACTAATAAAGTTCCCAAAACAATATATCCAACATTAATTTTCATTCCTGTTTGTTCAAATATTCTCTCTGATACTCCATCAAATTTTTTAGTAATACTGAAAAATATATTTGTTACCTTTTCATAAAGTTCTTTAAATTTTTCTTCCACTTTATCCCCCTCTTTCTATATAAAATATAGAAATTTGTATTTTATCCACTTTTTGTACAAAAAATGTGGATAACTATTCTTTCATTTTTATTGGTAATATCATATATATATAATCTCCATCTTCTACTGGTTTAATTATACATGGTGATCTATTTGTACCAAATTCAATATAAACTTCTTCATCATCTATTGCTTTTAAAGCATCTAAGAAAAATCTTGGATTAAATCCTATTTCAAGTTCTTTTCCTTCTGTTTCTACATAAATTTCTTCTTTTGCATCTCCTGTCTGATTTGCACAAGAAATTGTAACTTTTCCTATTTCTATATTTATTTTTACTGGATATTTCTTTTCCTTTTCTATTGATGATGATGAAATAAGTAAAATTCTTTCAAAACAATTTTGTATATTATTTTTATTAACTTTAACTCTTGTTTCCCAAGTTTTTGGAATAGTATTAGAATATTTTAAAAATTCTCCATCTAAAAGGCGTGTTACTATTTTACAATTTTCCATTTCAAATAAAGCTTGATTTCTTGAAATTCCTATTTTAACATAATCAAAAGAATCTGAAATAATTTTATTTACTTCATTTAAAGTTTTTCCAGGAATAACACTACTAAAGTTATTAGTTACTTTATCTATATTTTTACTCTTAATTGCTAATCTATATCCATCTACTGCTACTACATTTAATTTATTTTCCTCTACTTCAAATAAACATCCTGTAAATATTGGCCTGTTCTCTTCTGTACTAACTGCAAATATTGTTTTCCTTATCATATTTTTTAATACAGTTTGTTCTATTTCAATAGAATTATCTACATTTATTTTTGGTAATTCAGGAAATTCATCAGGGTTCATTGTTGCAAGTTTATATAAAGAACCCTCACATTCTATTTCTAATAGATTATTTTCATTAAGTGTTATTTTTATTTCTGTTGCAGGTAATCTTTTTATGATTTCACTAAACATTGTAGCATTTACAACTGTATTTCCTTGTTCTTCTATTTTTGCTTCTAGAACATATTCTATTCCTATTTCTAAATCATAAGAAGTTAATTTTAATTCATTATCATTTGTTTGTATTAATATTCCTTCTAATACAGGCATTGTTGTTTTAGAAGCAACACCATTAATAACGGAATTAATACCTTTAAGGATTTTTTCTTTTTCACAAATAACTTTCATTTCTTTTCTCCTTTAAATAATTAATATAAATAGTAGTATTAGTCGTAGGTATTGTGGATTTGGTGGAAAACTCATCAAAGTATTTATTTCCCTAATAAAAACTATGTGTAAAACTTTGTGAATAAGTTTTCTATTTATCCACATTATTCAATATCATTTGTGAATAAGGAGTTATTAACAAGATTTATACATGTTTTTCACATATTGTTGTGGAAAACCTTTCTGGCTATTCCGTAAGAATTAATAGCTCCTCTTTAGTAAAAAAATGTGTTTGCAAAACATTAATTTTGTTTTATTTCAATTTTTATTTATATATTAATTAATTCGAATCTTGAATTATATTTTTCACACTTTCCACAATTAATTTTGTATTTGTTTTTTCTTTTATTTCTTTTTCGATTTTATTTACGGCATGCATAACTGTTGTATGATCTCTATTGCCAAATTCAGCTCCTATTTTAGGAAAAGACATTTGAGCAACAGCTCTACAAAGATACATTGCTATTTGTCTTGGATGAGCTATGTCATTTGATTTTTTTGAAGATATTAAATCTTTCTTATCTATATTAAAGTATTTTGCAACTACTTCTTGTATGTAATCTGCAGAAATAACTTTTTCTTTTTGAAGTACAATATCATTTATAGATTTTTCTGCAATTTCTATTGTTATTGGACTATGTGTAAGAGATGCATAAGCAACAATTTTATTTAGGGCTCCCTCGAGTTCACGAATATTTGAATCTATTTTTGTTGCTATAACAGATAAGATATAATCATCAATAATTATTTTATCTGTTTGTACTTTTTTTCTAAGTATTGCAAGTCTAGTTTCATAATCGGGCATTGAAATATCTGCAAGTATCCCCCATTCAAATCTTGATTTTAAACGCTCTTCTAGTAATGGTATATCTCTTGGTGGTTTATCACTAGAAATTATAATTTGTTTTCCATTTTGATGAAGAGTATTAAATGTATGGAAAAACTCCTCTTGCCCCATTTTTTTTCCTGCAATAAATTGAATATCATCTATAAGTAATACATCTATATTTCTATATTTATTTCTAAATAATTCATTTTTATAATTTACATCTTTTATTGAATTTATTAATTCATTAATAAATTGTTCGGATGTAACATAAAGTATTTTTGTATTTGGTTGATTTTGAATTATTTTATTTCCTATTGCATGCATTAAATGAGTTTTTCCAAGTCCAACTCCACCATATATAAAAAGAGGATTATATGCTGTTGCTGGTGCTTCTGAAACTGCATAAGCTGCAGCTTGAGCAAATTTATTATTGTTACCTATTACAAAATTATCAAATGTATATTTTGGATTTAAAAAACTATTACTATAGTTTTCTGTATTAATAAAGTCAGTTTTTCCATCATTGTCAGAATTATTTTGCATAGCTTCTGATTTTTCAATAATTTGTAACTCACAAGTTTTATTAGTTATAAAATTAAATGTATTTGAAACTAAATCAAATAAACGTGATTCTATAGCATCTTTTTGCATTTTTGAAAGGGCTATCAAAACGATTTTATTATCATTTATTGATTCGATTTCTAAACTTTTTATCCATGTTGTATATGAAATTGTTGTCATTTCTTCTTTTAAAAGATCTTTTGCTTTTGTAAGTAAATCATTTTTATCAGAGTACATTTTGATTAAAAAACCGTCCTTTCTATAGTAAAATTATCCACATGATTGTCCACAATAAATTATGAAACTTAGTAAAATAAAGGATTCTAAAATTCAACAGACTGTGGAAAACATGTTTTCCTTTTAACCCAATGTGTTCATATAATATCAAAAATATTTACAAATATCAAGTAAAAATACAATAAATTATGATAATTTTTAATAAAAAAAATAAAAAAATAAATGGATTAAACCTAAGGGAAACAAGACTTTTCTTCAATATAAAAAAATATTTTTCGATTAATTTTTTCTTTGATTTTTTATTGAATTTTAATAAAAATAATAAAATAATCAATAAAATATTAAAGAAAAGAGGGAATTACTTGACTTTTTTTAGATAATTATAGTATAATCTATATTACTTGTGAATAAATTAGAATATTTATTAAAAATAAATAGATAAAAATTAATATTAATATAAATTAGGAGGTGCAAAATGAAAAGAACATACCAACCAAAAAAAAGACAAAGAAATAAAGTTCATGGTTTTAGAAAAAGAATGCAAACTAGAGCAGGAAGACAAGTTTTAAAAGCAAGAAGAAATAAGGGAAGAAAAAATATTACAGTTTAATAAAAAGAGGGCAATATGCGCCCTTTTTTTATTAAAAAAGGATTTTAAAAACTTCTTAAAGCTGTTTTTTATAAAAATGCTTTAGAAAGGGTAGTATTAAATATGAAAAATACTATAATGTTAAAAAAAAATTATGAATTTAAAAATCTTTTTTCAAAGGGAAAATTTTTTTATGGTAAATATATACATATTTATATAAAAAAAACTAACTCAAATTATAATAAGCTTGGAATAGCAATTTCTAGAAAACAGGGAAAAGCCGTATATAGAAATAGGATAAAAAGACTAATAAAAGAAAATTATAAAAACTTTGAAAATGAGATAGAGAAAGGGATAAACATTTTAATTGTAATTAATAAAGAACAAAATATCAAAGAAATAAATTTTGATAATATAAAAGAAAATTTTTATAGTACATTGAAAAAAGCAAATGTTTTGGTAAAGTAATATGAAAAAAATATGTATTTTATTAATAAACTTTTATCAAAAAAAGATATCTCCATATTTAAAAGCAAGTTGTAAATATTATCCAACGTGCTCAGAATATACGAAACAAGCAATAGAAAAATATGGGGTGGTAAAAGGAATATTAAAAGGAATAAAAAGAATTTTAAGATGTAATCCTTTTTCAAAGGGTGGATATGATCCACTAAAATAGAGGAGGAAATTATGGATTTTTTGGCAAATATTTTTGGTTACTTATTAAATTTTATATACCAAATAGTTAACAACTATGGTATAGCAATGATTATTTTTACCATTATTTTAAAATTAATTATGTTGCCAATTTCAATAAAGCAACAGAAAACTTTGAAAAAATCTGCTAAAATGCAAGTAAAAGTAAAAGAAATTCAAGAGAAATACAGTAATGATCAGGTAAGACAAAGTCAAGAATTAATGGATTTATATAAAAGGGAAAATATGAGTCCTTTTAGTGGGTGTTTAAGTTCAATAATACAACTTATAATTGTATTATCAATGTTTTATTTAGTAAGCAGACCTTTAACGTATATGAAACATATAGATACAGATTTATTAAATCAATATACTCAAGAAGTTGCAGCTTCAACAGAAGGAGCTTTACGATATCCAGAAATAGCAATAATTAAAGCTATGTCAGATAAAGATGAAAATATAAGAATTAATATGGATTTCTTTGGTTTAGATTTAAGTGACATACCAACTCAAAATTATAAAGATTTAAAGGTATATATAATTCCATTATTATATGTATTCACATCATTTATATCAATAAGGTTAACAACAAATTTAAATAAAAAGAAACAAGAAGAAAAAAATAATAAAGAAGAACTAATAAAAGAGAACATTGATAAAACAAAAGAAAATAATAAAGAAAAATTACCTGTAAAAGTTGAAGAAAAACAAGAAGATAAAGAAATAGATACAATGGAAGAAATGCAAAGGCAAATGAATTTTATGATGCCTGTAATGGCAGTAAGTATAGCTTTAATAGCTCCACTAGGGCTTGCCTTATATTGGCTTGTAAGTAATTTGCTTATGATAATAGAAAGATTAATTATCAATAAGTTTTTCAAAGATGAGGAGGAAGAATAATGGATAAAGAAAAAGTATATGTTTTTGAAGGAAAAACATCAACTGAAGCTATAGAAAAGGGTTTAAAAGAATTAAATGTTTCTAAAAGTAAAGTTGAGATCAAAATATTAGAATCAGAAGATAAAAGAAGTTTTTTTAGTATTTTAACACCAAGAGTTGTTAAAGTAGAAATGAAACTAAAAGAAAGTGAGGAAGAGCCTAAAAAAAATCATAAAAAAACTGATAAAACAGAAGAAATTAGTGAAGAAGAAATAAAAAAATGTATAGAAAAATTAGAAGAGTTTTTAAATAATTTCATCAGTAAACTTCCAACTAAGAATTTAACTTATGATATAAAAGAAGAAAATAAAATAATAAAAGTTGATATAAATGGAGAAGATACCGGATATTTAATTGGATATAGGGGAGAAGTTTTAAATAGTATTCAAACAATATTATCTAATATAGCTTCAAAATCTTCTAAAGAAAAAATAAAAGTTATAGCTAATATAGGTGGTTATAGAGAGAAAAGAGAAAAAGATTTACAAAATTTAGCTGTAAAAATAGCTGGTACTGTTATTAAAACAAGAAAAGAGATAATCTTAGAGCCTATGTCTGCATATGAAAGAAAAATAATTCATACAAAATTACAAGAAAATAATAAAGTAAAGACACATAGTATAGGGGAAGAGCCTTATAGAAAAGTAGTAGTATCTTTAAAATAGTATAAGAAATAAAAAATAAAGATGAGAGGTATAGCTTATCTTTATTTTTTTATATAAACTTAAATTCTAAATTAATCTTCAATTATTGCAAAATTATGTAGACTATGCTATAATATAACGTGATTTTTAAAAATCGTTACGTATTTTAAGAAGAAAGGAGAAATATATTCTAAAGAATATATAAAAATTAAAAATGAGTGATACAATAGCTGCAATCTCTACATCTCCTGGAATTGGTGGGATAGGAATTATTAGGATGAGTGGAGAAGATTGTTTTCAAATATTAGAAAAAATATTTAAACCTAAAAATAAGCAGAGTATAGAGAAAATAAAGGGCTATACTATGAAATTTGGAAAAATAGTTGATAAAGATAATATAATAGATGAAGTATTAGTATCATATTTTAAATCCCCTAAAAGTTATACTTCTGAAAATATGTGCGAAATTAATTCCCATGGCGGAATTGTTATAATGAATAAAATATTAGATTTGTGTATAAAAAATGGAGCTAATTTAGCAGAGCCTGGAGAATTTACTAAAAGAGCGTTTTTAAACGGAAGAATTGACTTATCACAAGCAGAAGCTGTTATAGATATTATAAACGCCAAAACAGATAAGGAAGCAGAAGTTTCGTTAAAACAACTAGAAGGTAGTTTATCTGAAAAGATAGAGAAAATAAGAAAAATAGTGATTTCTGTTATGGCAGATATTGAAGCAACAATAGACTATCCAGAATACGATTTAGAAGAAGTAACAAATGCAAAAATAATAAAAGTTTTAGACGAAGTAGACATATTACTCAAATCTTTAGAAAAAAGCTTTTATAATGGCAAAATTTTGAGAGAGGGAATAAGTACAGCAATTATAGGAAGACCAAATGCTGGAAAATCTTCATTATTAAATTTGATATTAAATGAAGAAAGAGCTATTGTTACTGATATTGAAGGCACAACGAGAGATACTATAGAAGAATTTATATCAATAGATGGAATTCCTTTAAAAATAATAGATACAGCAGGAATAAGAAATGCTAAAGATGAAGTTGAAAAAATTGGTGTGGAAAAGGCTATGGATATAGCAAAAAGAAGTGATATAATAATTGCTATATTTGATTCAAGTAAAAAGTTAAATGAAGAAGATAAGAAAATTTTAGAATTGTTAAAGGATAAAAATGCAATTATTTTGTTAAATAAAATAGATTTGGAAAAAATTATTAAAGTTGATGAATTTAAAGAAATAAATAAACCGGTTATTGAAATTTCAACTAAGACAAAAGAAGGAATAGATAAATTATATGAAGAAATATCAAAAATGTTTAAATTAAAAGAAATTGCAAATGATGGTGAAACAATTGTAAGTAATGTAAGACATAAAAATATTATAATAAATTCAAGAAGAAACTTAGAAAAAGCCAGAGAGACTATAAATAATAATATGCCAATAGATATAATATCTACTTATCTAAAAGAGATAATAGAAGAACTAGGAAAGATAACGGGAGAAACCGTTACAGATGATGTAATAACTGAAATATTTTCAAAATTTTGTCTTGGTAAATAGAATAATGACTTTTGTTCCACGAATAACAAATAGAGTCTAAATATGTTTAAATCCGTAAGTTTATAAAGAATTTAATCAGTTATTTTAATTGAATTTTTATAAAAAATTGTAATAAAATTTATACTAAAATTTGAAAAAGATATGTGAAAAAAAGATAATATTATATGATAGGAGAAATAAAAATGTTATACAACGCTGGTAAATATGATATAGCTGTAATAGGTGCAGGTCATGCTGGATGTGAAGCAGCTCTTGCTGCAGCAAGATTAGGAATGAAGACATTACTTTTTTCAATTAGTTTAGAATGCATTGCTAATATGCCATGTAATCCACATATTGGAGGGACCTCTAAGGGACATTTAGTTAGAGAAATAGATGCTCTTGGTGGAGAAATGGGAAAAAATATAGACAAAACAATGATACAATTAAGAATGCTTAATACTTCAAAAGGACCAGCAGTACATTCATTAAGAGCACAAGCTGATAGAAAAAGGTATCAGATGGAGATGAAACATACTTTAGAAAAACAAGATAATTTATATATTAAGCAGGCTGAAATTGTTGATATAAAAGTAGAAGACGGAAAAGTAAAAGGCGTAGAAACAAATTTAGGAGCACTTTATGAAGTAGATAGTGTAATTCTTGCAACAGGTACTTATCTTAAAGGAAAAATTTATATTGGTGAAGTTTCTTATGAAAGTGGTCCAGATGGAGTTGCATCAGCAAATCAATTATCTGAGTGTTTAAAGAAATTAAATATAGAATTGCAAAGGTTTAAAACAGGAACACCAGCCAGAATAAATAGAAAAAGTATAGATTTTTCAAAAATGGAAATACAAGAAGGAGAAGACGGATTGGTTCCATTTTCTTTTGAAGATGAAATGCCAAAAATTGAACAAGTTCCTTGTTATCTTACATACACAAATGAGAAAACACATGAAATAATTAGAAAAAATTTGCATAGATCTCCAATGTATTCAGGAGTTATAGAAGGAACAGGACCAAGATATTGCCCATCAATAGAGGATAAAGTAGTAAGATTTGCAGATAAAGAAAGACACCAAATATTTGTTGAACCTATAGGATTAGACACAGAAGAAATGTATATTCAAGGAATGAGCTCTTCTTTACCAGAAGATGTCCAAATAGAGATGTATAGAACGCTTCCTGGATTAGAAAACGCAGAATTTACTAGACCAGCATATGCTATTGAATATGATTGTATAGAACCATCACAATTAAAAAGTACATTAGAATTAAAAAATATAAAAGGAATGTTTTTTGCAGGACAAATAAATGGAACTTCTGGATATGAAGAAGCAGCATGTCAGGGATTGATTGCAGGCATTAATGCGGCATTAAAATTAAAAGGAAAAGATCCTATAATTTTAGATAGATCAGATGCTTACATAGGTGTTTTAATAGATGATATAGTAACTAAAAGTACAGCTGAACCCTACAGAATGATGACTTCTAGGGCAGAATATAGATTGCTATTAAGACAAGATAATGCTGATTTAAGACTTACTGAAATAGGACATAACATAGGTCTAATATCAGAAGAAAGATATGTAAAATTTTTGAATAAAAAACGACAAATAGGTGAAGAAATAGAAAGATTAAGCAAAACAAATGTGAAACCAGACATAAAGACAAATGATTTTTTGAAAAGACAAGGAACTAGTGAAATTTCAACTGGAATGAAACTTGCAGAATTACTAAAAAGAACAGAGATTACATATGAAGCTTTAGCTGAAATTGATACAAAGAGACCAAATCTAGATAGACAAGTTATTGAAGAAGTTGAAATAATGATAAAATATGAAGGATATATAAATATGCAAAAAAAGCAGGTTGAAGGATTTAAAAAATTAGAGAAAAAGTTATTACCTGAAACTTTAGATTATAGCAAAATTAAAGGAATACGTTTAGAAGCAAGACAAAAATTAAACAAATATAAACCTTATTCTATAGGGCAGGCTTCTAGAATTTCAGGAGTATCTCCTGCAGATATATCTGTACTTCTAATATATTTAGAGCAAATGAAAAAGAAAAATACTGCAAATTAGTAAAAAATATAATTAAGGAAAATATTATGAAAAAAAAAGAGTTTTATAAGGAAATAAGAAATACTTTAAAAGAAATAGAATTAACAGAAAACCAAATTGAACAATTTTATAATTATATGAACGGAATTTTAAAATGGAATAAAAGTATAAATGTTACTTCTATAACTGATGAAAAAATGTTTATCGTGAAACATTTTGCTGATTCTCTTACTATAAATAGGTTTGTAGAAGATAAAAAAACTTTAATAGATATAGGAACAGGAGCAGGTTTTCCTGGGATACCATTAAAAATTGTGAATAAGGATTTAAAAGTTACATTAATTGATTCAGTTAATAAAAAATTAAATATTATTAGAGATATAACTGCAGATTTTAACTTAGAAAATTTAGAAATTATTCATACAAGAGCAGAAGATTTAGCTAATGATATTGAATATAGAGAAAAATATGATATAGCTACAACACGAGCTGTTTCTAATTTAACTACTATTGCTGAATATATGTTACCATTTGTGAAAATTAATGGTTATGCAATATGTATGAAAGGACCAAATATTAGGCAAGAATTAGAAGATAGTAAAGTAGCTATTGAAGTCTTAGGTGGTAAATTAGAAAAAATAGAATCTTTAAATGTAGGAAATGAATTAGAAAGAAATATTATATTGATAAAAAAAGTAAAAAGTACTCCAAAAAAATTTCCTAGAGGAAAGGGAAAACCTTTGAAGGAGCCAATTAGATAAGATTGTTTCACAAGGAACAATCTTTTTTTTATGATAAAATTTTAAAGGTGTTTGTTTTATAAAAATATTATAATAGTTGATTACCCTAAAATAATATAATAAATGAATATAAAAGTTATTAAAATTGATTGACAGATTACAAAAAATTTTATATTATTATAAGGTGTAAAAAGGAGGGAGTTACTTTGGGAAGAATAATAGCAATAGCAAATCAAAAAGGTGGAGTAGGAAAAACTACAACTGCAGTAAATGTAAGCACAATCTTAGCAAAAAAGAATAAGAAAGTAATGTTAATAGATGCAGATCCACAAGGGAATGCTTCTAGTGGATTAGGGCTTGAAAAAGAGGTAGAGAACTCTTTATATGACGTTTTGATAAATGATGTTAAAATACAGCAAACGCTACAGGATACTTGTATAAAGACTTTAAAAGTATGCCCTTCAAATATGAACTTAGCTGGAGCAGAAGTTGAACTTGTTTCTCAAATGTCTAGAGAGCAAAGGTTAAAAGAAAAAGTTGATGAAATAAAAGATGAATATGATTATATAATAATAGATTGTCCACCATCACTTGGACTTATTACTTTAAATGCCTTTACAGCAGCAGATTCTGTATTAATTCCTGTGCAATGTGAATATTATGCTTTAGAAGGATTAGGACAATTGTTAAATACAATTAATTTAGTTAAAAAGCATCTAAATAAGAGTTTGGAAATAGAAGGAGCTGTTCTTACAATGTATGATATAAGAACAAATCTTTCTAATCAAGTAGTAAAAGAAGTAAAAAGATATTTTGAAGATAAAGTGTATAAAACTGTTATACCTAGAAATATTAAGCTTAGCGAAGCTCCTAGTTTTGGAATGCCGATAACTCTTTATGATGCAAAGTCAAAAGGTGCAAGAGCTTATGAAAAATTAGCAAGAGAAATTATAAAAAACGATGAGATGAGAAAAAAAGAAGAAAAGGAGGTATAAAATGGCAATTAAAAAGACAGGTTTAGGGAAAGGATTAGATGCTTTATTTAGTACACCAGTAATAGAGGAAAGTGAAGAAAATGAAATAGTAAAAAAACTTAAGATAAATGAAATAGAACCTAACAAGGAACAGGCTAGAAAAGTATTTGATGAAGAAGCTATAGAAGATTTAGCTGCTTCAATCAAAGAATATGGTGTTATACAACCTATTATTGTTAGCAAAAAGAATAATTTTTATGAAATAATTGCAGGAGAAAGAAGATGGAGAGCTTCAAAAAAGGCAGGACTTACTGAAATACCAGCAATTATAAGAGATGATGATGAACAAACTAATAAAGAAATATCATTAATAGAAAATATACAAAGAGAAAATTTAAATCCTATAGAAAAAGCAAGAGGAATTAAACTTTTAATGGATGAGTATAATCTGACACAACAAGAAGTTGCTAATAAATTAGGAAAGAGTAGAAGTAGTATAGCTAATACTGTAAGAATTTTAAATCTTGATGAAAGAGTAATAAATTTAGCTTTAGAGGGTAAACTAACAGAAGGACATTGTAAATCATTAATGTCTATAGATGATCCAGAAAGACAATATAAAATGGCATTATATGTTATAGAATCAGGAGATTCTGTAAGAGAAGCTGAAAAGAAAATGAAAGTTAGAAAAAAAACCAATAAGAAAAAAGATAAATACATACCAATATATAGAGACATAGAAGATACATTTCAAGGCTTTTTTGGAACAAAAGTCAAATTAGATGCTGGAGAAAGAAAAGGAAAAATAATAATCCAGTATAATTCTAATGAAGATTTAGAGAGAATATTAGGATTATTAAAATAAGGGTGTGATTAAATGGAAAATTTTTTAAATTATTTATATTCTGAAGATGGAATATTAATGATATTTATTTTTTTAATAGTAGTAAGCGTATTATTGTTGATAAATATTATGTTAACTATTTATAATAATAGAAAATACATTGCATTTATGAAAAAAATAGGAAATGGAAATAATGTTGATGAAATACTTAGAGAATATTTAAGAGATGTTAAAGAAATAAAACAAGATAATTCAGAAATAAAAGCATATTATACTAAACTAGATAGTGATATAGCATCATGTATTCAAAAGATTGGATTGGTACGTTATAATGCATTTAAAGATGTAGGAAGCGATTTAAGCTTCGCAATAGCATTACTTGATAGAAATGATAACGGAGTTGTTTTTAATGGCTTATATGGTTCAGAATCATCAAATATATATGCTAAACCAATAAAAGGTGGTGTATCTAAATATCAATTATCTGAAGAAGAGAAAAATGCATTAGAAATAGCAGAACAAAGTAAAAATTTTATGACAAAACATAAAAGATTATAAAAAATAGATGAAAAAATGGTAAAAAATAAAAAAATATATACAAGTTTATAGAAAAACTATAAATAACGTGAAAAAATGGGTAAAATTTGAAAAAGATTTTGCTCATTTTTTTATCCACATGTCTAAAGACTGCTAAAATAAAGCTTTTGAAGAATAAGTATATTTAAAATAAAAGGTAATATATATAATACTTAAATTTCTTATAATAAAAATTTATTTTATTAAAAAAAATACAAATTGAAAAAATATTTGATGGGTTAAATATTTAAAAAATATATTTGAAAATAATGCTTTAATAAAAAAGTAGAAAAATTAGAAAAAATTAGAAAAAAGAAATACAAAACCTATAAAAGCATTGAAAATACTTGATTTTTAAAAAATAAAAAATCAAAAAAATCATGACAAAACTCTAAAAAAATATGAAAAATATACAAATTTTAGTGTTAAAGAACAAAAAAATAAAAAATTATTTCTTTATAAGATTTTATAAAAAATCTATAATCAAAATAAAAAAATACTAAAAAGTTCAAAACGCAAAGGCAAGTAATATCAAGACTTCCAGTATTGTGGATAAAAAACATTAAAGAAAACTGAAAAAATAGAGTTAAAATTCCTAAAAAAAATAAAAAAATGAATGCAAAACTAAAATAGTAGTAGATAATAAAATTATGATATAAAAATAAAGGATAAATAATTTAAAATACTAAAAGAATGATGTAGAAAGTATAAAAATATGCGAAAGGAAAATAAAAAGAAGTAAAAAAAATAATTGAAAAATTAAAAAAGATAAGAAAATATAAAAAAATAAAAGAAAAATAAGATTAAAAAAAAGACACTAAAAGCTGAAATATAAGCAAAAACTGATGTGGAAAACTACTGAAATTTTATAATAAAAAAATAAAGAAAAAATTAACAAAAAGACAAATAATTTTGAAAAAGTAATGATTTTTTAAAAAAATAAGGTTAAAAAATACAAAATAGTTAAATGATTTATAATGAAAATAAAAAAATATTAAAATAATTTATTTTTTTATTGACAAATGTTAATATGATATGCTAATATATATATGTTGCTAAAGCAATTACCAATGGAGAGGTGGTCGAGTTGGTTTATGGCACCAGTCTTGAAAATTGGCGTAGGTTTGTAGCCTACCGTGGGTTCGAATCCCACCCTCTCCGCCAAGAAACGGAAGCCGAATTTAATAGTTTTTAGCTTCCGTTTTTAATATAATTAGCCAATTTAACCTTTGGAGATTTACCCAAGTGGTTGAAGGGGACGGTTTGCTAAACCGTTAGGGTTTCGTAAGGGGCCGCGAGGGTTCAAATCCCTCAATCTCCGCCAGAAGACAGCAAATAAGCTGTCTTTTTTTTGTTTTAATGTAATTTATCAAATAAAAATATTTAATCCGTATTTGGAGATTCTAGAGGCTATAAATAAATTTAATAGAATATAGATACATGTGAATTCTATATTTATCAAGTGTGGAAAACTCATAGAAGTATTGATATATAAGTGTTTAGAGACATTAATAGAAGATAATTTATTATATAAAAAAAGACAGAGTAAAAGGCAAATTTTATAAATTTAATAAAAAAATGAAAATATTTTTATCAAATTTATAAAAAAATATGCGAATTAGATTTTTGTTTTAATAAAATTTAAAGCTTAAAAAATAAAAATAATTTGTAATATAAAGTTTAAAAAATCGTAATTTTTAGAAAAACAAGGAAAATATATTTGTCAAAGAAACAACTAAAATGGAAGAATACAAAAGCATATATTTTAAAAGATGAAACTTGAAAATTACTAGGGAATGTTGAAAAGAGAATGAATTTCTAAGAGAAGAAGAATAGTCAACATAATTTATTTTGTATAAACATAAAAAACGAAAAAAAACAATAGTTTAATAATTATTTTTTTTGCTTACTAAATGAAATTTGATGTAAAAAAACATACCCTCAAAAAACATGTGGAAAAAATTCATAAGATAGTTTTAGAAGAAATTTTAGAAAAATTGTGTATAACTTTTAGAAATTATAAAAGTTTTTTTCTCAAAATTTTTGACGAAATTTTTATTGAAATTTTTAACTATAATTTTTTTATAAAAAAATTATAGTTTTATTATTTTTTTATGAACTTTAAAAAAAAATTAAGAAAAAATTTAATAAAATTACAAAAAATATCCTAAAACAGTTGATATAAGAAGAATAAAAAGAATATGCGTTAAAATTGAAAATAAAGCGTTTTTTATATATTAAGGTATAAAAATATAAATCAAATAGTTTATGCGCTTTAAAATCAATTTTAAGAGTTTAAAAGTCTTTTTGCTATATTTTATTAAAAAAAATTATAATTTTAAAAAAAAATTTATAAATAGTGGAATTTAAAAAATAAAAGTTAGACCCTGCAAGTGTTGATATAGGTGAGTTATATAGATTTTTATAAAAAAGTCTTAAAATTATAAAAATCTAACTTAAATTAAAAAGAAAGAGAAAATTATATTGAGAAATATCCACTTTTAAATGCAATATTAAACATAAGTAGTAGCTTTTATTGACAAAAAAACAAAGAACTAAAAAAGTAAGAAAAATCACCTATTTTTAAAAAAATGAATTCAGTAATCCTATAGGATTTAAGTAATTGAAGATATTTTTTTAAAAAATTATATGTTTTCTATTTTTTAGAAAATATATTGATTTAAGTTAACTAAAATATTTTAATTTGGAAATTTAATTTTTTAGATTCTTGATTAATTATTTTTTATAGATTTAAAAAAAAAATTTAAAAAAAGTATAAAAAATTTTCTTAAAATTTTTGAAAATTTTTAAAATTAGAAGTACAAAATATAAATTTTGAATTTTTTAATAAAAAAACAGTAGTAAAAAATTTTGTTTTTTTTCTATAAATCCTGAAAAATGCTAGAAAATAAAGCAAATGTTAATTTTTAGAAAAATAATAATAACTAGCACAAATTTTATTTTTTTCTGAAAAAATAGAGAAAAAAGAATGATTTTTTAGGAAAAACAAAGCCAAATTAGTTAAATAATTGCCAAATTAACAACTTAAAAAAGTCGAATATTATCTATTAAATAAAAATTAAAAAATAATTAATATAATACAAGGGATATAAGAAAAAAACTAAAAAAAAATATATTTTATTTTTGAATAATGTTTTTTTATAAAATATCTGTATTAAGTAAACTAGATTTAGAAGTAGAATTTTAGTTAGGATTATCTTGAATTTAGAAAAAAATTTTCTAAATTTGATGATATTTTTTCTTAGATTTTTTAAAATCTGCATTATTTTTTATGACTATAAAATTTAAAATAAATTTATTTATAATATAAAAAGCAATTTATAAAGAAAAAAGTTTATAAATAAGACTAAAGGTTTAAAAGACGGGAAAAGTAGGGACTCTTATAAAAAGAATGAATTATGCAAATTTTAGATAATTTTATTAAAAATAAATAGAGTTTTAAAGAAGTTTTGCTTAAAAACAGAGTTTAAACAAAACGCTTTTTGTCAAAAGAGCAACAAAAAATAAATAGCATTTTTTAGTAAATAAAAATAAAAAAATATATTCTATAAGTTAAGGGAGAAAGATAAATTAGTAAGAAAAAATACTTTATTTTTTGTGATAATAAAACACATCTTATTATAGTTTTTAGTAAACTTATTTTATAAAAAATTTTAAAAATTTGAAATCCAAAAATATTAGAAGCAATAATAAAAAAATTAAAAAAAAATACTAATATTTTCATTATTTTAATAATAAATATGAATTTTTTATAAAATTTATTGGAAACTTGCGTAAGTAAAAGTGAAAAAGTAATTTTTTTTGTTTATTTTTGTAATTATATGTTAAAAAAAAGAAGAAAATTTCAAAATTTCTTCTTTTGATTTACTTTAATTTTATTCATAAAACTAAGTATATTTTTATTAGTAAAAAAAAGATAAATAAAATTAAAGAAAATCCTTGGGAATAAAGACTTTAAAATAAAAAATAAGTTCTTTTTTTATCCTGATTAAAGCTACTTTATTCCTATATAAAAAATGGATAATTTTGATAAAATTTACGCTATAAAATTAGTTAATACTAGAAAAAGAAAATTTAAATTTTTTATAATATTTTTAATAAAAATTAAAGATTTTATAATTTCTATAGATTAATATTTATTATTTTTGGAAAAATTAATGTATAAAAATAAGTTTTTTAAATAAGTTTTTATGTGATATAGTCTCTAAATGCTGATATAACAACAAAATTAAAAAAAGAATGAAAAAATAAATACAATGCTTTAAATTTTGGTTAAATTAAAATTTTGTGATAAAAAATTATAAATTAGAAGTAAACCTATATTTTTACTACAATTAATTTGACATTAAAACAAAAAATAATGAGAAAACTTATAATAAAAAATCATAATTTCTATTCATCAAATACATAGTATATTATAAGAATAATATTGTTTTTTATATTAATAATTGTGAGACGGATCCTCTTTAACTATAAAGATTAAGTAAACTAAAGTGTTAAATTTTGAAGACTAAATATTTTTAAAAATTTTAATTTTAAAAAATATTTTAGAAATGGAAATTAATGAAAAAAACACAATATTTGAATAAAATGAGAAGACTTTTAAATTTATTTTTAAAATCTTCTGAAAATATAAAAAAAACTAAGATTTCTTTTAGTAAAATACTTAGAATTTTTAAGAAAAGTTAATTTTTATTTATGAATAGTTATAACTTTATTTTGTTTAAAATTCTAAAATAATTTGAAAATCGCAATACTCTTTATACAAAAATTGAAAAAATGACAATTAAATACGCTAATAAAGAAAAAGCAGTAAAGAAAATTAGAACATGAGAAAAATAGAGTAAAAAAGAGATAAAGGATATAAAATAAAGCTAAAGAAAAAGGTTCGATTATTTTATTAATCCAATAATTTAAAAAGATAGTAATTAAGTAAACTTTAAAACATAACTAAAAAAATTAAGATTACTTATGAAAAGGTACATATTTTATTAGGTAACACTAGAAACTCCAAAATATAAAATTATAAAAAATTAAAACTTCGTAATAAAAAATATAGATTTTTTAATTTGATTCAATGAAAAAAATAAAGTTTATTTGAGGTTATACTAAAATTTTTAGTTTTTTGATATTTTTTATAGAAATATCAAAAAATTTTTTTCAAAAAAAATTAGAAAATCATTTTATAAAAAAATTTAAAAAAATTGGAAATAGTATTTATATGGTAATGAAAAATAGAAAAATGTTCTAAAAGACAAATATGAATTTTTTAGAATTCAATTAATAATAAAATATAAAGTTAGTGTTTTAAAGGATTTGTCATACTTAATGAACAAAAGAAAATTTACATAAGTTTATTAAATAAAACAAAATATTAAAATCAAATATTCTATTTTATTATTTTAAAAATAATAAAATACTTATTTAAAAATCAAAGATAAATAAAAAAAAATAAATTTTTCTTAAAATATTTTAACGAAAAATTTATTTTGATAATAAAATTATTAAAAAAAATAATTTTTTTAATAATTTTTTCATATTGCTTTTTTTAGCATATAATTTTTTTAGTTTTTTTGAACAAAAAAATGAAAATTTTAAATTGTTTTTTTGCTTTCTTAGATAGAAATTAATGAAACATATGAAAATAAAGCATTTTAGCAAGTTGTTTTTCAAGTATTCTTTAATTATAAATTAATTTTTCTAATTTTTTTTGACAAAAAAGAGTAAGAAAAACCTTCAAAGTTATGAGTAGCAAGCTCTTTAGAAAATTTCTCTAAAAAATTTTTAAAAAATTATATAAAAATGTTATCTAAAAAAATTTAATTATCAAGAATTAATTATCATCAAAAATTAGTAAAATATTAAAAAAAGAAAAGTTTAATTTCTAAAAATAAAATAATACAGTTTTGTAACAGATTAAACTAATTACATTATTAAGATAGTAAAAATGGCTTAAAATCCATTTTCAAAAGAAATAATTTTATTATTAATTAAAAAATATTTGCCAATTTAAAAAGCAGTCTATTTTTAGTGAATTTTAATAAAAGTTTTTATATTTTAATTCACTTAATGCTAGACTGCTTAAAAGTTATTTTTTTGTTCTAGATTTTTCTTTTATTTCTTTTTCATCTACTAAATTTTCTATTTCAATAGCTTTTTTACTTTTGGTTTTCTTTTTTAAATTATCTTTTGCAACTGTTGTTAAAAGTTTAATTCTATTTGTTTGATTTGTTTCACTTGCTCCTGGATCATAATCAATAGGAGAAATATTTGCATAAGGATATTTTTCTCGTATTGTTTTTATAACTCCTTTACCAACAACATGATTTGGTAAACATGCAAATGGCTGAACACAAACAATATTTGGAATACCATGTTCAATATATTCTACCATCTCTGCAGTTAAAAACCAACCTTCTCCGGTTTGATTTCCTATTGATAAAATATCTTTTACTTTTGTTTCTAATTCAAATATATTGCAAGGTAGTAAATATCCTTTTTTTGATGAACTTAAAGCAATTTTTAAATCTTTTTCAAGCATTTCGATTAGGTTTATTACTGTCTTAAAAATTTTAGCTTTAAATTTATCTGTATTTAATAATGTATTGTTTGTAATTTTATGTGTTGCAATAAATTTAATAAATCCCATAAAATCAGGAGAAATAACTTCAGCACCTTCTTTTTCAAGTACGTCTATAACAAAGTTATTACCAAATGGATGGTATTTTATTAAAACTTCACCTACAATACCAACTTTCGGTTTTTCTACACTGGTATCTAATTCTATTTTTTCGAAATCACTAACAATGTCATAAATGCTTTGTTTAAATTGTCTATAAGTTGATTTTCCAACAAGTGTTTTGCATTTTTCCATCCATTTATCAAACATTGCTTGAGATTCACCTTTATGGACTTCATAAGCACGATTTTTAAGTAATAATTTTGATAATAAATCTCCATAAAAAACGCCCTTTATTAAATTGATTGCCATTGGTATAGTTATTTTAAAACCTGTTGATTTTTCCATTCCAACAACATTAAATGATATTATAGGAACATTTGAAAAACCAGCATCTTTTAATGCTTTTCTAATAAAGCCAATATAATTTGTTGCTCTGCAACCACCACCAGTTTGTGACATTATTAATGCTGTTTTATTTACATCATATTTACCAGATTGTAAAGCTTCAATGAATTGTCCAGTTGTTAATATTGATGGGTAACAAGCATCATTATTGACATATCTTAAACCTGTTTCAACTGTTTTATCTGTACACTCTCGTAAAAGTTCAACATTATATCCAAGAACTTTTAGAGCTGATTCTAGTAATTCAAAATGAATAGGAGCCATTTGAGGTACTAAAATAGTATAATTTTCTCTCATTTCTTTAGTAAAAGCAACTCTTTTTATTTCATAATTTCCAAGTTCTTTATTTTTTTCTTCTTCAGCTTTTTCTTCTTCTTTTTGAGATATACGTTTATTCATACTTGCAAGTAATGAACGAATACGAATACGAATTGCTCCTAAATTGTTGATTTCATCGATTTTTATTAGTGTGTACATATTGTTATAACTTTTTAAAATTTCTTCTACTTGATCAGTAGTTACTGCATCAACACCACAACCAAAAGAGTTAAGTTGAATCATTTCAAGAAAATCATGTTTTCCTACAAATTCTGCAGCAGCATATAATCTAGAGTGAAATACCCATTGGTCAACAACTCTTAAGTGATGACTTACTCCTTTATTCAGTTCGCAAACACTATCTTCAGATAATACACAAAGACCTAAACTTGTTATTAGTGTATCTATACCATGATTTATTTCAGGATCAACATGGTATGGTCTACCTGCAAGAACGATTCCTCTTAAGTTATTATCTTTTATGTATTTTATTGTTTCTCTACCTTTTTTTCTAACATCTTCTTTATACTTTTGATACTCAGCTTCAGCTGCTTCAGCTGCTTCTTTTAATTCTTTTTTGGTAAATTGATATTCTTTGAAGCAGTCTGATTCATAAACAACTTTTACTAAGTTTTTTATATCATCAATAGGAAGAAATGGATTTATATATTTTATATCAGCATTTCTCAATTCTTCTATATTATTTCTTATAACTTCCGAATATGAAATAACAATAGGACAGTTATAATGGTTATCTGATTGTTCATATTCTTTTCTTGAATATGGTATACAAGGGTAAAAAATAGTTTTTATACCTTGTTTTAATAAACTCATAACATGACCATGAGCTAGTTTTGCAGGATAACATACTGACTCAGAAGGCATTGATTCAATACCTTTTTCATAAGTTTTCCTATTACTTTTTTCAGAAATAATTACTCTAAAACCAAGTTTTGTTAAAAATGTGAACCAGAATGGATAATCTTCATACATATTTAAAACTCTAGGGATACCAATTGTTCCACGTTTTGCAGCTTCTTCTGAAAGAGGTGTATAGCCAAATAATCTTTCATATTTATATTTGTAAATATTTGGTAAATCTTTTTTTTCTGTAACTTGTCCAGCTCCTTTTTCACATCTGTTTCCAGAAATAAACTTTTTACCATTTTCAAAAGTATTTATTGTTAATAAACAATTATTTTCACATCCTTTACAACGAACATGTGAAATTTTTATGTTAAGACTGTCTAATTCTTCAGTTTTTAAAATTGTAGAGTTATATTCCATATCTAAATTGGCGTTATATTGTTCTTTTGCAAGTAAAGCAATACCATAAGCGCCCATAAGTCCCGCAATATCTGGTCTTACAACATTTTTTCCAACTATTAATTCAAAGGCTCTTAAAACAGCATCATTATAAAAAGTACCGCCTTGAACAACAATATTTTTTCCTAATGTTTTAACATCTCTAACTTTCATAACTTTTTGAATAGCATTTTTTATTATTGAATAAGAAAGACCACTAGAAATATCTCCAACAGAATAGCCTTCTTTTTGAGCTTGTTTTATTTTAGAATTCATGAATACGGTACATCTAGAACCTAAATCAACAGGAGATTTAGACTTTAATGCTTCTGCAACAAACTCTTCTATTTTTAAACCTAGACTTTTTGCAAATGTTTCTAAAAAAGATCCACAACCTGAAGAACAAGCTTCATTAAGCATTATATTGTCAATAGTGTTATTTTTTAATTTTATGTATTTCATATCTTGGCCACCAATATCTATTATACTGGTAACTTTTGGTAAAAATTCTTTTGCAGCAGTATAATGAGCTATTGTTTCAATTTCATTTAAATCAACATTTAAAGCTGTTTGAATTAATTTCTCACCATATCCAGTTACACCACTAAAACGTATTTTAACTTTTTCTGGAATATCTTTGTAAAGCTTTTTTAACATATTTATAACACTTTTTAATGGATTTCCTTTATTACTTCCATATAAAGAATATAAAAGAGCACCATCTCTATCTATTAAAACTAATTTAGTGGTTGTAGAACCAGCATCTATACCAATGAAGGCGTCACCTTCATAAGTTTTTAATTCATTTCTTTTAACTTTATCCTTATCATGTCTTTCTTTAAATTCTTTGTAATCTTCTTCTGTTTCAAATAAAGCTGGAAGGGTCTTTCCTTCTGTGTATTTAGCTTTTTTAAAATCTTTTAATTTTTTCTTTAAATCTTCAGTTGTAATTGGAGTTGTTTCTAATGAAGCATAGGCAGCTCCTGTAGCTACTAGCAGATGAGCATTTTCTGGTACAATGATTTTATCATCTGTTAGTTTTAAGGATTCAATAAATCTTTTTCTTAATTCTGGTAAATAGTTTAACGGACCTCCTAGAAAAGCTACTTTCCCTTTTATTGGTCTACCACAAGCTAATCCACTAATAGTTTGATTTACAACAGCTTGAAAAATTGATGCTGCAATATCTTCTTTTCTTGCTCCTTCATTTAATAAAGGTTGGATATCTGTTTTTGCAAAAACTCCACAACGAGAAGCGATAGGATAAATTGTTTCATAAGTTTTTGAAAGTTCATTTAATCCATTTGTATCTGTATTTAGAAGTGATGCCATTTGATCTAGAAATGCACCTGTACCTCCAGCGCAAGTTCCATTCATTCTTTGTTCTATAAATTTATCAAAATATATTATTTTTGCATCTTCACCGCCAAGTTCTATAACAACATCTGTTTGAGGGATCAATTTTTCAACAGCTGACTTGCAAGCTATAACTTCTTGAATAAAATTAACACCTAAAATTTTTGATATGTCAAGAGCACCAGAACCTGTTAAAGAAATCGTGAAAGTGTTGTCTGGAAAGTCTTTTATTAATTTATTTAAAACATTGTATAATGTAGATTTTGTATCTGAAAAATGTCTTTCGTAATTTGAATAAATAGTTTCTAAATCTTCATTTAAAATTACAATTTTTACTGTTGTTGAGCCTATATCTAAACCAACATGTAATAATTTATTCATAATTTACCTCTCAAAATAAAAAGTTAATAAAAATTATATCTTAATATCATGTATTTTATAACCTTTGTCGATTTTTGTCAATGTTTATAACTTCCACAAATGTTAAAAAAATATTAACAAAATTAAAAGTTATAGGTAATTTATAAGGTTATATAAATAATGTAAAAATTTTACATTATTTTAATCTTCATTTAAAGATTTTTGTATTATAAAAAATATCCTTTATATATATAAAGGATATTAAAATTATTTATATTTTTAATACATATATTAGTATAAACCAAAAGTGACAGGCACTACCAAGCATGACAAATATATGAAAGATTTCATGAAAGCCAAAATGTTTTAGATTTAAATTTGGCCATTTTAATCCATATATTAAACCACCAATTGTATAGAAAATACCACCAGCTACTAGCCAGGCAAGGCTATATAATAGATTTGCTTCTTGAAAAACTTTAAATAATGGATATATAGCTATTAAAACTACCCATCCCATAGCAAGATATATACTTGTAGTTAATGCTCTTGGGGCTTTTATCCATACTGCAGTAAGAATTATTCCTAAAATAGCAAATCCCCATATTATACCAAATATAGACCATCCCCAAGGGCCTCTCATTGGACCTAAGCAAATAGGTGTATATGTTGCAGCTATTAAAACATATATCATTATATGATCAAATTTCTTGAAAACTCTAATACCTTTTTCACCAATATTTAACCAATGATATAGTGTACTAAAAAGATATAATAAAAAGAGTGCTGTACCAAATATAGTAAAAGAAACTATGTCATAAGCATCTCCCCATATAGAAGAGAATACTATTAAAAGAACTAAACCAACAAGTGATAATGCAGCTCCAATACAATGTGTTAAACCACTTACTAAATCTCTAACCTTTGCCATAAATACTCCTTTTTCTAAAAATATACTATATAATATACCAAAACTTAAAAATAGTCAACAATATAATAAAAGATATTATATTATCTAGTATAAAAAACGAGATATAAAAATGAATAAAAAATTCATTTTAGAATATTATTTACAAAGGAGGAAAAGCTATGCAAAAATGGATAATTTTAATAGTAATTGCGATTATATTGATAGTAGGTACTATAATAGTATTAAATATTGACATTGAAACTGAATATGTACCAGAAACTGAGGTGAGCCAAACAGCGCTTAGAAAAACAATAATAACTCTTTATTTTAGAAATAAGGAGAATGGTGAGATTGACAAAGAAACTAAGTTAATAGATTCAAAATTATTGCTAAGAGATCCTTATCAAGAGTTATTAAATATTTTAATTTCAGGTCCAGAAAATCAGAATTTAGAAAAATTAATTCCAGAAGGAACTAAAATTTTAGAAACAGTTTTTGAAAACGGCTGTGTTACAATTAATTTTAGTAAAGAATTTATCGAAAATAGTATAGATGAAGTAAAAAAAGTTCAAGCAATTTATACGATTTTTGAAACTTTAACAGAATTAACAGAAGTAAATGATATAAAAATATTAATAGAAGGAGAAGAAAAAGAAGATATAAATAATGTAATTTTAAATATGAAAAATAGCAATCCAAATAACAATTCAAAAAATAATGAAAATACAATTTATGAAAATAGTGCTTTAAATAATAATGAAAATGAAATTTAAAATTTTATAGAATATTGTTTAAATAGATATAATGTTGATAAATACTAGCTTTTGTGGTATTATGTATAAGAAATTTATATTAAGGAATAGATTAATATGTCAATATATGTAAAAGAAAATGAAAGAATAGATGATTTAGAATATAAAAATTTAAAAATAATTCAAAATAAAACAGGTTTTTGTTTTGGAATAGATAGTATATTACTTTCAGATTTTGCCAAAAATATAAAGAAAAATGCAAAAGTTATAGATATAGGAAGTGGAACAGGTGTTATATCAATACTTCTTTGTGAAAAAACAAAATTAGAAAAAATTTATGGAATAGAAATTCAAGAAGAAGTGGCTAATATGTCTAAGAGAAGCGCTTTATTAAATAGTTTAGAGAAAAAATTTGAAGTTATTAATATAGATATTAATGATATATTTAATATTTTAAATAAAAACGAATTTGACGCAATTGTTACTAATCCACCATATAAACCCTTTAATACAGGTGCAAGAAATATAGAAATAAAAAAAATTATATCTAGACATGAAGTAAAATGTACCTTAGAGGATATAATAGAAAAAAGTAGTAAACTTTTAAAATCTTTAGGTGAATTTTATATGGTACATAGAGCAGAAAGACTTGCAGATATAATGTGTTTACTTAGAAAATATAGATTAGAGCCAAAGGAGATACGATTTGTGCAGTCTAAAGTAAATGAGAAACCTAAACTTATACTAGTAAAAGCAGTAAAAAATGCGAAAGAATATTTAAAACTTGATTCCCCACTTATAATTTATAGAGATGATGGTCAATATACTGATGAAATATTAAAAATTTATAATAAGAAAAGAGAGGAAAAATGAAAGGGAATTTATATTTAGTAGCAACTCCAATAGGAAATTTGGAAGATATAACATTAAGAGCTTTAAAAGTATTAGAAAATGTAGATTTAATTGCGGCTGAAGATACAAGACATACACTTGGTCTATTAAATCATTTTAATATTTCAAAACCGCTTATAAGCTATTATAAGCAAACTGAAAAAACTAGAAGTAAAATATTAATTGAAAAATTATTAGAAGGAAAGGACATAGCTTTAGTTTCTGATGCTGGAACACCAGGAATATCAGATCCAGGGGAAGAAATAGTTAAAGAAGCAATTGAAAATGATATAAATGTAATACCAATACCAGGAGCTTGTGCATTTATTAATGCTTTAATTGCATCTGGACTTTCTACAAAAGAATTTTGTTTTGTTGGTTTTTTATCTTCAATAAAAAAAGAAAAAAGAGAAAAATTAGAGGAATTAAAATATGAAACAAAAACTCTAATATTTTATGAAGCTCCACATAAACTTAAAGGGACTCTTGAAATGGTTTTGGATGTTTTTGGAAACAGAAGAATTGTACTTGCAAAAGAATTAACAAAAATACATGAAAATTTTATTAGAAATGATATAAAAAGTATACTTGAAAATTTAGAAGAAATAAAAGGGGAATTTGTAATTTTAATTGAGGGAAATTACAAATCAGAAAAAGATATAAAACTTTCAAATTTAAATGCACAAACTTTAGAATTCCATTATGAATTTTATGAAAAAAAGGGGCTAGATAAAAAGGAAATAATTAAAAAAATCGCTAAAGATAGAAATGTTTCAAAAAATGAAATATATCAGTATTTTTTGAATAAATAAATTTATAAAAATTATAATAAATTAAGGAAAGTATTTTAAATTGAGCTAAAACTTATATTTAAAGTTCTTTCTTTTTTTCTAATTAATATATTGTTTTTTTTCTATTAAAATGATATATTATCTATGTGAAATTATGAATTTTTTAATGTTTTGGAGGGAAAATATGAGTAGAAATAGAGGGAAAAGATTTGATGATACTCCGAGATTGAATATAAAAAAAGTAATTGCGACAATTATAGCTATAGTAGTATTTATTATGATTATAGTATCCTTAAAAAATATATTAACAACAGATGATAAAACTAATGAAGTTTCTTCACTTACTACTTATATTAGTGTTTTAGAAAACAATAAATGGGGTGTGATTGATAACAAAGCAAATAAAGTGATAGATACAACTTATGATGAAATGATTATAGTACCAGATAAAAATAAAGATATTTTTATTTGTACTTATGATGTTGATTATAATTCAGAGACTTATAAAACTAAAGTGTTAAATAAAGATGGAAATGAAATATTAACAGAATATAATTTAGTACAAGCTATTGAAAATACAGACGGAAATAATGTATGGTATGAAAATAATGTCTTAAAATTTGAAAAAGATGGAAAATTTGGACTTATAAATTTTGAAGGAAAAGAAATATTAAAACCAGAATATGATAATATTTACTCTTTAACAGGACTTGAAAAAAGTTTAATTATTGAAAAAGATGGAAAAAAAGGTTTAGTAAATACTAGCATGGGAGAAATAGTAATTCCTACTGAATATGCAGATATTACAAATCTTGCAGAAAACTATGAAGCAGGTTATATTGTAAAAAATTCTGAAAATAAATTTGGAATAATAAGCCCAGATAAAACAAAAATACTAGATACTAAATATGATGAAATAAAAAAAGTATCAGGAAATGGTTATTATGTAGTTGTTGAAAATGGAAAAACAGAAGTTGTAGATAAATCTGGAAATATAGTCCTTAATACAGGTTTTGATAGTATAGAAAGTATAAATATTGATAATTTTATTATTACAAAATCTGGAAAATATGGAGTAATTAATAAATCTGGAGAAGAACTAATTCCGGCAGAATATGATAATTTAAAATTTGCATTCTCAAATGCTTTTATAGCACAAAAAGATGGAAAATATGGAATTATAGATAAATCTGGAGATACTCGGAGTAGAATTTAACTATGATTTAATAACATATATAAATGAAGCAGACTTTTTCGAGTGTGAAAATGAAAATCATACAACAGATATTTATGATAGAGAATTTAAAAAAGTATTAGAAAATATTATTATATCAGAATTAAATATAGAGAGTGGCTATTTAAGAGTTAGACAAAATGATGATTACAAATATTATAATTTTAAATTTGAAGAGAAAACTAATAAAGAAATTTTAGCAACAAATACACTATTTTTAGTAAAAGAAAATGGCAAATATGGATATGAAAATAAAAAAGGTGAAAGAATAGTAGATTGTATATATGATGATGCAAAAGAACAAAATGAATTTGGATATTGTGCTGTTAAAAAAGATGGTGTGTGGGGCTGCTTAAAATCAGATGGAACAGTAGTTGTAAAACCAAGTAGAAATTTAGATGAATATTTATTTGTGGATTTTATTGCAGAGTGGAATAGATATAATGATTTAAGTTTAAATGTTTATACAAAGTAACAGAAGAAGAAAGTAGGTAATAGTTTTGGAACTAATGACAAAATATCAATATACTTATTTTATACATCCATATATAATAGATGAAAATAAATATGATAAGTATATTTATAAACTTCTAAAAGATAAAAAATGCTCATATAAGATATTTGAAAAAGAAAAAGATTTAGATATATATAATTTTTTCTTGCCTAATATAAGATCTTTTATGTTTCCTAGTTTTGAACTTAGAGGTGAAAAATTTAAAAATTTCAATTCATTAGACATAGAAAAAAAGAAAAATAAAATTGTGAAAAGAAATGTAGCGTGTTTTACTTATAATTTAGCATCAGATATACAAGGAAAAGTTGGAACAGAAAACGGAATTTTCTTTAAAATAGAAGGTATAGAAATTATTTGTTTTAATACAGGAATATGCTTTTTCACAATGAAAACACATATAGAAAATACTAATAGGTTTATAGATGTATTAGATTTTAATTATAGATTTAAAGGTATCAATTCAGAATTTGCGTCTTTAAAAGATTTTGAAAATATTAGAATTCAAACAGATACTTTTAAAGATATGAAAGATTTATCAGAACTTATAAATCAGATAACTGGTATTAATACTAAACAGAAAAATAATTCTAAAGAAAGTTTAATTAATTCACAATTTTACACATATTCTTATGCATGTGTAGAAACTAGTAATTGGAATGAAAAAACAGATTTCTTTAATATAGAAAATGATTTTTTAAAGTTTGCAAATGTACTTCCGAGTAATTATAATTCTGATTTTAATAGAGCAAATATAGAACATAATTTGCATATTATAGAAAAATTAAAATATGTTAAGACAACGATTTCTAATATGAGTTCAAATCTTATGTGTTCAGGAATAGATACTTATAATTATACTAAACTTCCTTATGAATATGAAAATCAGTATTTCTACCTATATATATTAGGACTATATAAAAGATTGTTTTTAATGAAACTTAATAACGATTTTAAAGAATATGATAAAATTGTTAGAATGAGAAAAAAATTCATTAACTTTACTAAAGAGATTTGGAATAAAGATATTACTTTAGATGATACAGGAATGTTATATACAAAAACTCTTAATAGAACTTTGGAATTAGAAGAATTATATAATGAAATACAAAACAAATATGAAGTAATATATAAACAATTAAATATAGAAAAAAATAATGTATATTATTCTGTAATAGTAATTTTATTAATTTTTTCTTTAATTTTTAATACAATAAATATAATATTTTTAATGTATTTATTATCATGAGAAGGATTTTATATGAAAATAGCAATTGGGACAGATATAATAGAAATAGAAAGAATAAAAAAGATAATAGAATCTAAAAAAGAAAAGTTTTTAGATTCTATGTATACTGAAAAAGAGAGAGAGTATTGTGAGTCTAAAAATATTCAAAAATATCAGAGTTATGCGGCAAGATTTGCTGCCAAAGAGGCTATATATAAAGCATTAAGCAATTACATTAATTTTGAATATTCTTGGAAAGATTTCGAAATATTAAATGCTGAAAATGGAAAACCAGAGGTTAATTTACATTTTAAAATTAGCGGTTTGGAAGATTTAGAAATTAGCATATCGCATTGTAAACAATATGCCGTAGCTTATGTAACAGCATTATTTAAGGAGTAAAAAAATGGAATTTTTTGATTCACACTCTCATTATAATAGTGAGAGCTTTGAAAATGATAGAAAAGAAATAATAGAAGAAACTTTTAAATTTGGAATAACAACTGTTATGTGTGCAGGATATAATTTGGAGCAAAGTAAAAATGCTTTGAAATTAGCAGAAGAAAACGACTTTATATATGCAAGTGCTGGAATATCTCCAAATGATATAGAAGATTTTTCAGAAGAAAATTTAAAAGAGATAGAAAATCTTGCAAAAAAGGATAAAATTGTTGCAATAGGAGAGATAGGTTTAGATTATTATTGGAATAAAGATAATAAAAATATTCAAAAAGACCTTTTTATAAAACAAATTGATATAGCAAATCGTTTAAGTAAACCAATAATTATTCATACTAGAGATGCTTGGGTAGATACAATAGAAATTTTAAAAAATCATCCAGTAAAAGAAAAAGGAGTATTTCATTGTTGTCCATTAAATCAAGAATTAATAAAAGAAGCTTTAAAATTAGACTTTTATATATCTTTTAGTGGAAATATAACTTTTAGAAATGCAAAAGCTAAAGATGTTGTAAGTCTTGTTCCACTTGATAGATTACTAATTGAAACGGATTCACCTTATCTTACACCAGAGCCTTTTAGAGGAAGAAGAAATGATTCTAGAAATGTAAAAATAGTAGCTGAGAAAATTTCGGAAATTAAAGATAAACCTTTAGAAGAAATTGCTAAAATAACTTATGAAAATGCTAGAAGATTATTTAAAATATAATTTAATAATTTTTTAAAAAGTTAAAATTTATAGAATTTAGATACTATAGTTTTTAGTAATAGAAACTATAGTATTTTTGTTATTTAGAAAATTTTAAAGTTTAAAGTAAAAGCTAAAATTTATATTAGGTATAATTTTCCTTATTACAAAAAAGCTGTTAATCCCACTATTCGTAAGAAAAGTATTAAATTTGCAAAAAAAAGTAACAAAAACTTAATAAAAAGATGGCTATGCCCAATAAAAGACTTTCCGTAAAAGCTTTTGGTAGGAGTTGTAAAAACTGAAAAAAAATACTATTGAAAAAAAAAATGTAAATGCTATGATATTGCTAATGAAAATATTCAGAAATATACAGGGAGGATTTATTATGAAAAGGAAAATGTTAATCTCAATCGCATTAATAATCATTATGCTATTGAACTGCATTATGCCTGTTTTTGCAGCAAGTGCAGCTGAAGGTGGAGAGATTGAGTTAAACAGCAAATTGTACACAGCTGTAAAGAAAAGCCTTGAAAAACAAGGAATTTCTTTCATTGGTAATGATATTACTCATAGTATATCAATTACCGAAGAAAACAAAGCTCGTGTAACTGAGTTAAACCTTAATGAAGGTGAAATTTCTGATCTTACAGGTTTAGAGAATTTCACAAATTTAGCTCATTTAGAGCTTTCTGGTAACAATATTACTAAAGATAGTAATTTAGCTGTTTTAACTGGCTTACCTTTAAAATATTTAGATTTATCAACTAACCAATTAGAAGATGTATCAGAGATTGATGAATTGATAAATTCTATTAAAGCAAGTAATGGAACAGTTATATTAAGCGGTCAAACAGTAACTATAGTTAATGAGGCTATAATAGATGTTGAAGAAGCATCAGATGATGCTGTTATTGCCGAATATACACTTCCAAGAATTTTAGAAAAAGCTGGTTATATTAAATCTGTTTGGATAAAACAATATGGAATTCCAGAAAGTGGAATTGGAATGTGTCCTTATTTAGAGGAAATATCAAATCCAGTTACTGAAGGAAATGATACAATGAAATTAAGAATTGCTTCAGATGAAGGAAATCCATATAAAGGATTATTTAAATTAGAAATATATATTTATGATGATCCAACTGAAGCAGGAAGTGCAGCCAATTTAAATCCAGCAGCAACAAACATATTAAATGGAAGTAGATTCTACATATATGTTGTTGTTCATGATAGCGATTCAACTGCAATAACAACTGAAGATTCAAATCTTTATAAAGCAATTAAAGAACAATTAACAGCAGGACAAACTATAAATAATGAATTAGATAGTTATCCTTTTGAAGTAAATGCAGATGGAGAAATAATTAAAGACGAATGTACATATACAACAGAAGGTAATAATTTAATCTTAACAATAGTTGGAGAAGATGAACCAAGTTATATTTTAGATACAGAAACAAACAGAGTTTATCTTTATGATGAAGGAGAAAAAGGAGAATATTATACAGATAAGTTTGAAAAACAACTAATTTCAACAACAGATGAAGAAGGTGTTGTTACATTAAAAGAAGGATATGCTATTTATCATAATGGAGCAAATAGAGATCTTTATATTCAAGCTTATGATGATGCTAAAACTTTTGTTATTGATAACGAAGATTTAGTAAATAAAATTACTTCATTAATGTTAAATAATAAAGAAATAAGAGATTTAACCGGACTTGAAAAATTTGTTGGTTTAAGTTCATATTTAAATGTATCACATAACTATTTAAGTGATATTGAACCAATTTATAATTTACAAGCAAATAAAGATGCTTTTGAAAGTAAAATTCAAGAAAAATATAATTATTATTTAACATCAAGAGAATATGGTAATTTAAGTAAATCATTATCAGAAACAAAAACAAATAAAACAGCAGCAGATGCTGAAATACAAAATATAGCAAATGCTATACAAGAAATTTTAACAAAATTTGAAGAAGCTTCTAAAATAGAAGAATATACAGAAACACAAAAAACAGAAACAGCAGAAGATGGAACAGAGACTACAGTAACAGAAAAAACTAAAAATGAAAATTATGAACAAGAGCTTGAAAATAAAGCAAAAGAGATAGAAGAAATTCTAAAAAATATTTATGGATATGATACTGTAGATGAAGCAACAGGAAAAAAAGAACATACAGACGGATATATTGAAATATTAGAAGATAGATTAAATGATACTGAAAAAGGTGTATCTGGATTATATTCATATTTAAGTTCATTATATAATATTTACAATAATGAACATAAACTTGCAACACTTTTAACACCAGAATTAAATTATTTAGATTTTGAACAATATTTAACATTTAAAGATACAATGCTAGGTAGTGCAGAAACAGTTAGAGGATTAGTTGAAGCTGAAATTTCAAGATTAGGTACACTTGAATCTAATCAAGCTTTATCTGAATTAGATAAAGACTTATTGTCAGCAGCGTTTGGAATTGACTTCGATTCTGAAGAAGTAGAATATCCTTTACAAGAATATTTTGCAAAATTAATGGAAGATACAGCAGGATCAAGAATATATTGGACTCAAATGATTGATAAATTTAGAGAAGTTGCTCTATATTCTGAAATGGGAACATATTGTTTAATCCATAGAATGGAAATCCCAACAACAGCAGTTTCACAATGTTATTGTGAAGAATATTTAAAACAAAGAATTAAAAGCTTTGAATATGAAGGAATAGATGTAACATTAGAAAGAGAAATATTAAATAATCTAGAAGCAAATGTTACAGATGGAAATGATTTATATGATGCATTTATTAATTATATGAAATTAACATTTGATTATACAAATGTTGATGATAGTGGAGATATAATAAATTTACCAACATGTTCAGGACCATATACAGAATTAAAATCTTTAGTATATAATACAACTAATTATGAAAATGTAGATGAAATATTTGCAAAATTAGAAGAACTTGAAAAAGATGTTGAAGCAGATGATAAAGAAGTTATAGAAGTATATAATAAATTATCAAATGCTATAATAAAAACAATAAATATAAAAGAAGCTATAGATTTTAATGAAAAATATCAAGGAGATTTAAATTTATATAATGAAGTTGTAGCTTTATCAAGTAAATTTGTAACAAATAGTGGAGAAGTTTCAATTTACATTACATTACCAAAATTAAGAAAATTAGATATTTCTTATAATGCATACTTAGAAGGAATTGAAAAAATTTCAACATTAACAGGGTTAAGAGAATTATATGCAAATGCAAACTATATTACAGATATTACTGAAGTAGATTGGTCAGCAATTAAATATTTAAGAAAATTAGGTTTAGCATATAACTATATTCCAAGTATTAAACCACTAGAAAACATGGAATATTTAGTAGATTTAGATGCAAGTCATAATATGATATCTGGAAAATTAGAATTCAATTTTACCAAATCACAAAAAACACTAATGAATTTAGATTTATCATATAACCAAATAACAGATATAACACCAATTATGGAATTCTTAGATTGGAAAACAGGTGGAAATGACGGAAATTATTTAGCAAGAGAAGACACAATTAATATTAACTTAAATAATCAAAATATAACATTAAATATTGAAGAACCAATATTCTTATCTGATTATCCATCTACAATAGATGTTGATCTACCAAAAATATTTACACAATTATTGGCAATAGACGTTGAAAGAACAGCTTTTGGTGAAACAAGTCAAAATGGTAGAATCGAATCAGAAGGAAAATATGTAACATTAAACACACGTACTGTTGGTGAAAAAGAAGGCGTTGTTGAAGTCATAGCAATGTCTGGAGATGGAACACCAGTAGAAACTTGTGTTGGTGAAGGAACAAAAGCAACAATAAAATATGTTGTAAAAGATAGAACAGTAACAAGTGTAAAAGTTGAACCTTCAGAAGATGTGGTAGTAAAACCTGGAGAAACACAAGTATTTACAGCATTAGTTGAAGGAGAAGATTTATTAGATACATCAGTTACATGGTCAGTTTTAGATAACTTAAGTGCAAATACTACAATAGCAGAAGATGGAACATTAACTGTTGGAGAAGACGAAACTGCAGAAGTAATTCATGTAATGGCTGTTTCAAACTTTGATGGAACAAAAAATGATGTAGTAACAGTAAGTACTATTGATCCAGATGAACCTATAGATGAAAGAATAATAAAAGTGGAACCATCAGAAAATGTAGTAGTAAAACCAGGAGAAGAACAAGATTTTACAGCTGAAATTACATCAGAAGATATAACAGATAAAACAGTAACATGGTCTATAGAAGGAAATTCAAGTGCAAATACAACAATTTCATCAGAAGGAAAATTAGTTGTAGCAGAAGATGAAACAGCAGAAGAAATTAAAGTAATAGCTACATCAAATTTCGATAATACAATTAAAACAGAAGTTGTAGTAGCAGTAAACAAAGAACCAGAAGAACCAACAGATGAAACTGTAGTAACAGTAGAACCATCAGAAAATGTAGTAGTAAAACCAGGGGAAGAACAAGACTTTACAGCAGAAGTTACAGGAAAAGATGTAACAGATACAACTGTAACTTGGTCAGTAGAAGGAAACTTAAGTGCAAATACAACAATTTCATCAGAAGGAAAATTAGTTGTAGCAGAAGATGAAACAGCAGGAGAAATTAAAGTAATAGCTACATCAAACTTCGATAATACAGTTAAAAAAGAAGTTGTAGTAGCAGTAAACAAAGAACCAGAAGATCCAACAGATGAAGTTGTAATAACAGTAGAACCATCAGAAAATGTAGTAGTAAAACCAGGAGGAGAACAAGACTTTACAGTTGAAGTTACAGGAACAGAAGTAACAAGTAAAGAAGTTAAATGGTCTTTAAGCGGATTTACAAGTCAAGATACAAATATTTCATCAGAAGGTAAATTAACATTAGGTGCTGATGAATCAGCTGATGAAATAACATTAACAGTAGATGTTACAGTTAATGATAGTATTAAAGAAACAAAAACAATTATAATAAAAGTTGATAAAGGTGAAGACCCTGAAAATCCAGGGGTAGACTTAGAATTAGGTTATAAAGTTGAAGATGAATATTTAACTGAAGTAAGTCCTAAAACACCAGTTGAAGATTTTAAAACAATTCTTTTAGATAACGAAGAATATAATGTAGTTATAAAGAAAGATGGAGAAACAATTACATCAGGCAATGTAGCTACAGGAATGTATGTTCAAATCCAAGATAAAGATGGAGAAGTAGTAAAAGATGAAAATGGAGACTTATTAGTATATGAAGTAGTTGTAAAAGGCGATGTAAATGGAGATGGGGTTGCTAATTCACTAGATTCAGTATTAATAAAAGCTTATAGAAACGAAGTTAAAGATGCAAACTTAATAGGAAGTGCTTTTGAAGCAGCAGATATAGATGATAATGGAAAAGTTGATATAACAGATTCAAAATTATTACTATATCATAGAGCTGAAGTAAAAGGATATAATTTAAATTATAAAAATAGTAAATAATTAAACAATCTTGGCAACTTTTGAAACAGGTTGCCAAGATTAAGATAAAAAATACTAAAAAGGTAAAAAAAAGGTATTGCATTTTAATTGTGTAAATGGTATGCTTATATTGTATAAATAAAAATGAGGAGACAAGTTTATGAAAAAAAATAAGTTAATATTATTGCAATTATTTATTGCATTTACACTAATTTGTACAAGCGTTTATGCTGCAATTTCAACAACTATAGGAGTTTCAATAGATAAATCAACAATAGAAAGAGGAGAAACAGTTTCTGTCAAACTTTCTTTAAAAGATGTTGATGAAAATCAAAAAGTAACTAGTGTTGAAGGGTATGTAAATTATAACAAAGATGTTATTGAACCAATTACAGTAGATAGCATTGAAAAAGATGAAGAAAATAATGTAAAAATTGGTAATGAAACATTAGTTGTTGAAGATTTAACAAATGCAAACGCAAATGATATATCAAGTTCATCTGCATATATTGGATTTAATGGAGACCCAGAATCAGAAAATGATTCAAAAATTGTAATTGATTTCAATAATGGTATTACAGAGGATACAGATTTAATTACAATTAACTTTAAAGTAAAATCTGATGCTACTGTTGGAGAAATCAAAGATGCTATATCTTATTCAATGTTTGTTATAACAGCTGGTTCAGAACAATCAGAAGAAATTACAAAAAATATTAACTTAACAGTAAAACAAGTAACAGAAAATCCAGATGATAGTGATAAAGATGAAAATAAGACAGATGATGAAGATAAAAATGATAGCAAAAATGAGAATAAAGCAGATGACGATGATAAGAATGAAAACAAAAATGAAAATAAAAACACAAATACAAATACCAACAAAAATGTAAATAATAATCCAAATACAAATACAAAAGATAATACAGTAGCTGGAACAAAAATCCCAGCAGCTGGTGCAAAAGTAATAATATTACCAGTAATTATATTAATAGTATTAGCTTATGTAAGTTATAATAAATATATGAAAATGAAAGGTATTTAAAAATATTTTCTGAAAATAATTAATAATCCCTGGGGAGATAGGTAAAGACCTATCTCTTCTTTATTTTAAATATTATTCATAATATTTAGCACAAAAAAACTCCTTTGAAATAAGGAGCTTTTTTAATATTATTTTTTTACATATAAATTGCATTTACAAATACCATCATTTACAAATTCGTCACAGGGACAAAGTGTGGTATCATCTACAACAACTCTACAAGGACAATGTCCATCTTTTTTATATACACCTTCTAAAATTTTGTTTGCATATTCTCTATCTGGATTTATAATAAAACCTTTCATAAACTCATCTCCTTTATAAATTTTCAAATTCTTTTACTAAAGAGTTTTCAGGCATGTAACCTGTTAAGGTTTTTTTTAGATTGCCGTCTTTAAAAAATAGTAAAGTTGGAACAACTTCAATATTATATTTGGAAGCAAGTTCCATATTTTTATCGATATCTATTTTAACAATATCCACATCTGTTTTAGTTTTTGATATATTTTCTAAAACTGGTGCTAACATTTGACATGGACCACACCATTCAGCAAAAAAATCAGCTAAAACAATTTTTGAGTTGTCAAGTACTTCTTTTTGAAAATCAGTGTTGTTAGAAATGTGTTTTATCATACATTACCTCCTAAATTATAAATTTATTATAAAACTAATTTGTATACTAATTATATTATATCTATTTATTTTAAATTAATTATTATAATATAAATTATATATATCAATTATATTATAGTTTGTCAAATAACTATAAAAATTTTTAAAACAGAAATATCTTATTTTTATTACAATTTTAGGTATTGCATAATTTATATTATATTGATATAATATTTTTAAATTTATATATGGAGGGAATTTAATATGTTAGTATTATTAATAATATTAATTGCCATAGTTGTTATCATAATTGCTATGTATAATGGTTTGGTTCAATCAAGATTAAAAGTTGATAATGCTTGGAGTCAAATAGATGTTCAATTACAAAGAAGATTTGATTTAATACCAAATTTAGTTGAAGCAGTAAAAGGATATATGGCTCATGAAGAAGCAACTTTAACAAAAGTTACAGAACTTAGAACTTCTTGGGCAAATGCTCAAACAGTTGGTGAAAAAGCAAATTTAGACGATCAATTAACAGGAGCATTAAAAACTATTATGGCAGTTTCTGAAAATTATCCAGATTTAAAAGCTGATAGAAACTTTTCAGAATTACAAGAGGAATTAAGAAGTACAGAAAATAAAATTTCTTATGCAAGACAATTTTACAATGATAGTGTAACTATGTATAATACAAAATTACAAGTTGTACCAACAAATATAATTGCAGGAATGTTTAATTTCAAAGAAAAAGAATTATTTAAAACAACTTCAGAAGAAGCAAAACAAAATGTTAAAGTTGATTTCAGTAAATAATTAAAATAAGAGCTGCCATATAAAATTTGGCAGCTTTTATTGTTTTTAATAAAAAGTTTGATATAATTAATATAATATTTTATAAAATTAGAAATAATATTTTTAAAAGAGAGGATTTTGTATGTACGAAGATATAAAGAAAAACAAAATAAAAACAGGTGTAGTAGTTTTCGCATTTTTAACAATGATAACACTAATTTTATATTATTTATGTTATGCATTTAATTTTGGCGAATATGCTATAGTAATAGCATTAATATTTTCTATAGTATCTACTATTGCAACTTACTATAATTGTGACAAAATTGTACTTGCATCTGTAAGAGCAAGAGAAGCTACGAAAGAAGAGGATTTAGAAATTACTAATATTCTTGATGCTTTAATGTTGACTTCAGGGCTTACAACAAAGCCGAGATTATATGTAATAGATTCTATGCAACCAAATGCTTTTGCAACAGGAAGAAATCCAGAGAATGCTATAATTTGTGTTACACAAGGGTTATTACAGAAATTAGATTACTATGAAATTGAAGGTGTTATTGCACACGAACTTGCACATATAAAAAATTATGATATTAGATTATCAGCTGTTATAAGTGTAATGGTGGGATTTGTGATAATGCTTTCTGATATGTTTATGAGAGTAAGTTTTAGATCAAGAAGAAGTGATGATGATAATAATTCAGGAAATGCAATTTTAATGATTATAGGTTTAATATTTTTAATTATTTCTCCTATCATTTCAAAATTAATTCAACTTGCTGTTTCAAGAAGAAGGGAATTTTTAGCTGATGCAACAGCAATATCTTTTACAAGAAATCCAGATGGACTTATATCAGCGCTAGTGAAAATAAGTTCAGATGATGAAGAATTAGATGTGGCAAGTAATAGTAATGCACACATGTATATAGTTACACCATTTAAAGAGAAAAGAAATAAAAGTAGTTTATTTTCAACACATCCTTCAGTAGAAGAAAGAGTTGAAGCTTTAAGAAATTTGAAATAAAAATTTATTAAAAATAAATGACTAAAAATGCTTGTATTACTTTTAAAACTTGGGATTTTAAGCATATTATTAGAGATTATGTAACATTGACAAAGTAGTAATTTAATAGTATAATTGCCTTGCAAGTTTAAGGAGGAGCATTTATGAAAACAGAAGAAAAATTATCTATAAAGATAATTAGAAAAATTGTTTTTATAAGTATTATTCTAATTTGTTTGCTTACAATAGGAGTTATGGCTTCTAAATCTGATGTTAATTATGTAACAATAGCTTTCCCAGAAGGATATGAATCAACAGTTGTAACTTCAAAAGTTTTAGTTTCAGAAATTTTAGCAGAGAATCATATAATTGTATTACCAGATGAAACTGTATATCCTGCCTCAGATTCTAAAATTGATGCTTCTAAGAAAATTACAATTTCTAAGATGACTGAAGAAAAGAAAGTGATTGCAGAAGAAATTGAAAATGTTACAACAGAAGAAATTTTAGGAAAGTATGTAACAGTTACAGAAAAGATTGTTGTTGAACAAGTAGAAATACCTTATGAAACAGTAACAAAAGACGTTTCAAAAGCCGGTACTGAAACAAAAGATTCAGTAATTCAAGAAGGTGAAAACGGATTAAAAGAAATTAAATATAAGGTAAAATATCAAGATGATGTTGAAGTAGAAAAAACAGTAATTTCAGAAACAGTTATAAGAGAACCAATAGAAAAAATTATTCAAATTTCTACTAAATTAACTGCAAGATCAAGCAGAACACCAGCTTATTCATCAGATGTAATTGAAGCAAGTGTTGCAGGTATGACACCAAAAACAGTTAGATTAAATACCTCAGCATATTGTTCATGTGCAATTTGTTGTGGAAAGACTACTGGAATTACAAGTTCTGGAGCAAGAGCTCAGGAATGGCATACAATTGCAGCTGGAGCAGGATATCCAGTAGGAACTGTAATTTATATTCCTGCTTTATCAGACAAACCTAATGGTGGATGGTTTGTAGTTGAAGACAGAGGAGGAGCAATATCAAATAACAAAATAGATATATATATGGGTAGTCACTCAGCAGCATTAGCTTTCGGAAGAAGAAATTTAGAGTGTTATGTATATGAATAAATAAAAAGAGTTTAATTCTTATGAATTAAACTCTTTTTGTATAATAGAAAATAGCTAAAATTTATATTTTGATATAAAGTAAAAAGTAAAATAATAAAAATTTTATGAATTTATTGAAATATCTGTTGACATCACATTTTTTTTATTGTATCATATGTAAAATTTATTTTTCATATTTTCATAAATTTAAATATCTTTGGGAATTCTCCCAATTTTTCAAAATTTTTAAAATTAAATAAGATAATAAAAAAGGAGGAATTGTTTGTTATCAATTGTAAAAAGCATGTCTCTACAAGGATTAGATGGAATTCTGATAGATGTTGAAATTGATATTTCTGCTGGTATGCCTTGTTGGGATGTAGTTGGACTTCCAGATACTAATATTAGAGAGTCAAAAGAAAGAGTAAGAACAGCAATCAAAAATTGTGGAATTGAACTTGCGAGTAGAAAATATATTATAAATTTGTCACCTGCAAATATAAGAAAAGATGGTGCAATTTTGGATTTAGCTATTGCTGCTGGAATTTTAGGTTCTATGGGGATTATAAAAACAGAAAAATTTAAAGACACTATTTTTATAGGAGAATTATCTTTAGATGGAAAATTAAATAAAATAAATGGAATTTTACCAATTTGTATAGAAGCATATAAAAAAGGAATCAGAAGAATTATATTACCAAAGGAAAATGCTAGTGAAGCAGCAATAGTTAATAATTTAGAAGTTATTGGCTTAGAAAATTTGAATCAAGTAATTTTATATTTGAATGATAAAATTTCTGTATTTCAAGAGAAAATTGATATAGAAGAATTATTAAAAACAAAGAAAAAGACTTTTATAAATTTTTCAGAAGTTAAAGGTCAAAAACTTGCTAAGAGAGCTTTAGAAATTGCTGCAGCTGGAGGACATAATTTTTTAATGATAGGATCACCTGGTTCTGGAAAAACTATGCTTTCTAAAAGACTTCCAAGTATTCTTCCAGATTTAAGTTTTAAAGAAGCTCTAGAAATAACTAAAATACATAGTATAGCAGGTATTTTAAAGGAAAATAGTATAGTTTATGAAAGACCTTTTAGAAGTCCACATCATACGATTTCTGAAAGAGGATTAATCGGAGGAGGAAAAATTCCTAAACCAGGAGAGATTAGTCTAGCACATTTAGGAATTTTATTTTTGGATGAATTATTAGAATTTAAAAAAAATACTTTAGAGGTTTTAAGAGGCCCGATGGAAGATAGAGAAGTAAATATTAGTAGAGTGGGTATAAATGTTACATATCCATCTAATTTTATGTTAGTTGCAAGTATGAATCCATGTCCTTGTGGATATTATGGAAGCAAAATAAGATTATGCACTTGTACAGAAAAGCAAAGAAATTCATATATTTCAAAATTAAGTGGTCCTTTATTAGATAGGTTTGATATTCAAATACAAGTTTATCCTGTAAATTATGAAGAATTGAAAAATGAGAAAGAAGAAACTTCAGAGATAATAAAAGAAAGGGTAAATAAAGCAAGAAATATTCAAAAAAATAGGTATTTAGAATATGAAATTTTTTCTAACTCTGAACTTACACCTAAATTAATAGAAAAATTTTGTAAAATTGATATAAATTCAAAAAAGATATTAGAAAATGCATTTAGAAAGTTAAATTTAAGTGCAAGGGCATATTCTAAAATACTAAAAGTAGCAAGAACAATAGCAGATTTAGAAGAAAAAGAAAATATTGAAGAAGAACATATTTTAGAAGCAATACAGTATAGAAGTTTAGATAAAGGAGATAAATGAAACATAGAATAATACAATTAACTAAAAAAGAGTTCCCACAAAAATTAAAAGTTATAAATAATCCACCAGAAATTTTATATGCTATAGGAAATATAAATTTATTAAAAGAAAAAAGTTTTGGAATTATTGGAACTAGAAAAATTTCTGAATATGGAGAAAAAAATTGTAAATTTTTTACAAAAGAATTGACTTTAAGGGATATACCTATAGTAAGTGGTATGGCATTAGGAACAGATACAATTGCACATAAAACGGCACTTGAAAACAATGGAAAAACTATAGCTGTATTAGGAAGTGGCTTTGATAATATATTTCCAAAAGAAAATTTGTCACTTTTTGAAGATATAATTAAAAATGATGGTCTTGTTATAACAGAATATGAAAATAGTGTAAAGCCTATAAAAACTAACTTTCCTGAAAGAAATAGAATTATAACAGCTATTTCAGAAGGAATTTTAGTAATAGAAGCAGCATATAGAAGTGGTACAAGCATAACTGTAAGAAATGCTAAAAATCAAAAAAAGAAAGTATTTGCTCTACCAGGAAGATTAGATAGTTGTGTTGGAGTTGGAGTAAATAAAATGATAAAAAATGGAGCTATATTAACTACATGCATTGAAGATATTATTTCAGTATATCCAGAATTTAAAATAAGAGAAAGAAAAAATTCTACAAATATAAAAATAAAAAAAGAGTATGAAGAAATTTTTTATATTTTAAAAAAAGATAAAGAGAATTTTGAATCAATTTTAATGAAAACAAATTTAAATTTAAAAACATTAATTAAAATTTTAACTGATATGCAAATTGACGGAATTATTAAACAAGACGAATTTGGAATTTTTGAAATTGTTGAGGAGTGGAAGGTTTGAAAAATAATTTTCATAATAAAGAAATAGGAAAATATGGAGAAGATATAGTTTGCAGATATTTGGAAAAAAATGGTTATAATATACTTTGTAGAAATTTTAAGACTGATAATTCGGAAATAGATATAATTTCTGAATATAAAGGGGAGATTATATTTATAGAAGTAAAAACTAGAACTTCAAAACAATATGGCTTTCCAATAGAAAGTGTGAATAAGTTAAAGAAAAAACATATAATTAGTGCTACAAAATATTATATTTATAAAAATTCTTTAGAAAATAAAAATATTAGATTTGATATATTTGAAGTTTATATACATGGAAAAGAAAATGTGATAAATCATATAAAAAATGTCTTTTTTTAGATATGTAACGAAATATTAATATTTCAATTAGGTTAAAAAGTTGTTTTTTAGGCTTATTACAGATATAATGTAATTAATATTTTAGTAAAATAGGAGATTTTATGAATAGTAAAGAATGGAAAAAATGGTTATTTTGGTTTTCCTTTGCAGTAGCTGCTATAATAGTATATAAAACTATAGATAGTGTAACAGCAATATTTAGTTGGGTAGGAAATTTATTTAATTTGCTAATGCCATTTTTTATGGCATTATTGATAGCATATATATTATATATGCCAAGTAAGAAAATAGAAAATGGAATAAAAAAAATTAAATTTAAAATTTTTAAAAATCATGCAAGAGGATTAAGTGTATTATGTGTATACATCTTAACTATATTAATTATTTTATTAATAATAAATGTAGTTATGCCAACAATATCTACAAGTATAAAAGACTTAGCTAATAATTTACCAAATTACTATAATAGTGCTTTAGAATATTTTAATAATCTAGATGAAGATTCTATATTAAGTAAAATAAAAATTAATGAACAAATTAAGAAACTTCAAAATATTAATTTTGAAGAAGAAATTTTAAAGTATGCTAATATTGATAATATAGCTTCAGTATTAGGAGGGTTGTTAGGAGCAACAAATGTAATATTTGATTTATTTGTAACAATAGTAGTCTCAGTATATATGTTACTTGAAAGAAGTGATATAAAGAGCTTTTTACAAAATTTATCAAAAGCAATATTTGATAAAAAAACAAATGAAGCAATAGCTAGATATTATAGAAAAACAAATAGTATATTTTTTAGTTTTATTACAAGTCAATTATTAGATGCGATTATTGTTGGAATAGTAACAGGTATTGCTATGAGTATAATGAAAGTAAAATATGCTGTTTTACTTGGATTTTTGATAGGCTTATTCAATATAATTCCATATTTTGGAGCAATAGTAGCAGTAATAATAGCAGTAATTATAACAATTTTTACAGGAGGATTTATACAAGCTATATGGCTAGCAGTAATTGTTGTTGCACTACAACAAATTGATGCAAATATTATTAATCCTAAAATCTTAGGTAATTCATTAAATTTGAGTCCGATATTAGTTATATTTGCTGTTACAGTTGGTGGAGCATATTTTGGAGTATTAGGAATGTTTTTAGGAGTTCCAGTAATTGCATTTATAAAAATAATTTTAGAAGATTTTATTTTAATGAAAAATGGTAAATTAGAAGAGAATTCAAAAAAATAAATAATAGTAAATATAAAAATCCATATCTTAAGAATTAATTTCAAAGATATGGATTTTTTGTTTTGTAATTAATAAAATGTATGTTTTTGTTTTATATTGAAATTTTTATTATAAAAATGCTTTATTAAATTTATCAATATAATAATGTAAAAGAAGATGTAATTTCTTTAATTAAATTAGAAAAATTATCTGATAAGTTTGATGGAAAATTTATATCTATAACATAATATCCGTTTTCAGTTTCTATCCAAATAATTTTTAAATTAAATTTCTGTTCATTTTCTAGATGATCAAAACTATAAATATATGATTCTAAATCTTTATTAACAGATATACTTGAAATTTCAGAAACATTTGAAATCTTCTGAAAGTTTTTTGTATAAGAATTTCTGTCTGCAAAGACAATATCTGATAACTTCCTTCCAGTGATAATGTCTTTTTTTGATATTAAAATTTTCAAAGCTTGTGGAGATTTGAGTTCAATTAAATAATTATCAGAAGTGTTTTTTTCTAAATTATATGTACTAGGGAGAGCTATACTTAAAGATTTTTTTTCATCATAAAAAGTTTCGGTAGTAACTATAGTTTTGTTTGTATTGTTCTTATCTAATAAATTAGAGATTATTTCTATTAGAACTACTAAAATGAATAAGCTAATTATTACAATAAAAATAATTTTATGTATGTTTAATTTTTTGTGAAATTCAAAAATCTCGTTCATAGTAACTCCTTTATTTATATATAATACTATAATGTATTTTTTTGTAAAAATCAATATATAATTAAAGTGATAAAACCAAAAGGTTGACATATTGTGAAAAAACTTTTATACTTAAGCATAGATGCTTTATGAAGTAGAAATATATTAGCTTCCTTAGTATCAACAGGTAACTTAAGCAACATGCCACAGTATAAGGAGGGAAAAAGATGGCAAAAGATTTAAGAAAAGCATACAAGAAAGAATTTGAGGCAATGTATGCTGACGCACTTGAAAACCGTCATGAAGCAAATGAGGCGAGAGTAAAAGCCGAAAAAGAGCTGGCAGAAGCACGGAGTCATTTAGAAAAGCTTAATGAGACTGCAAAATCTTGCAGGGGAAACTTCGTAAATGACGCTAAAGAACTTATAAAATACGGCTTAACAAGCAGTCCGGTTCTTGATGTTCTTAAGAAGATTGCAGATAATATTTTACTTTTTGTATCTTCAAAAGAAGAAGTTCCGGAGGCAGAAGATGATATCGCAAGGAAAGAGGAAGTACTTGGAGATTGTGCTGTACGATTTGCCAATGCGGTAACAGATGTGCGAGCCATCGAAAGCTTTATCACTAAAAATGACTAAAAAGTCAAATGGTGAAGCAAAATCAATGAAGGAGGGAGAATGCTTAAAAGGCATTCTCCTGATACCTTTCTTTATTATTTTGTTTATTTATTTCTAATTTTCAAAATTAAGTTATATCAAAATTAAGTTTATATTTTAAAAAAATAAAAATATAAAATGTTACACTCTAAAGTCGTAATTCCCTAAGAAAAATTAAAAAAATACTTGACTTACTATACATAAATACTATATAATATTGTAGTAATTTTATGCGAATCTCTAATAGGAGGAATTGAGTAAAAGAGGAACTATCCTTAAAATTTGCCTTTTGGCAGGGGGGAGTTTTGAGAATAACAACCTTTTATTGCAAGAGGGACCTATTAGAAAATAATTATACAGTACCTGCTAAATCTATAGAGAAGGTGGTATTTTATTTTGGAAAAAATAAAAGTAAAAGACATTGTACACGAGAAGAGTGTACGTAAAACTTTTTCTAAAATAGGTGATTTTGTTGAAATACCTAATTTATTAAAAGTTCAAAAAGATTCTTATGATTGGTTTATTAAAGAAGGGTTAGGAGAGGTATTAAAAGATATTTCACCAATTATCGACTATTCAGGGAATCTAGTATTAGAATTTTTTGATTATTACATGGAAGAAAAGACAAAATATTCATTAGAGGAATCAAAAGAAAGAGATGCTACTTATTCAACTAGACTACATGTAAAAGTTAGATTAATTAACCGTGAAACAGGTGAAATTAAAGAACAAGAAATTTATTTAGGAGATTTCCCACTTATGACAGATAGCGGAACATTTGTTATAAATGGTGCAGAAAGAGTTGTAGTCAGCCAATTAGTACGTTCTCCAGGATGTTATTATGATTCTACTTATGATAAAGTAGGTAAAAAACTATACACAGCTACAGTAATGCCTATAAGAGGAGCTTGGATAGAATATGAAACAGATAGTAATGATGTATTTTGGGTAAGAATCGATAGAACAAGAAAATTACCAGTTACTTCATTATTAAGAGCGATAGGACTTGATACAGACGAAAAAATTATAGACTTTTTCGGAGAAGAAGATAAGATTTTAGCAACTATATCAAAAGATCCTGTTAAAACTGCTGATGAAGCTTTAATAGAGATTTATAAAAAATTAAGACCAGGAGAGCTTCCAACAGTTGAAGCAGCAAGAAACCTATTTGACGGACTATTTTTTGATAGTAGACGTTATGATTTAGCAAAAGTTGGTAGATATAAATATAATAAGAAATTAGGATTAGCTTCAAGAATTGCTCATCATATTTCAAGTGAAACTATAGTAAATCCTGAAACAGGAGAAGTTTTAGTTGAAAAAGATGAAATTATTTCAGAAGAAGCAGCAAAAGCAATTCAAGATTCAGGTATAAATGTTGTATATGTTAACATTGAAGATAAAAAAGCAAAAGTAATAGGAAATGGAACTGTTGATATTAGAGCTTATGTTGATCCAGCCATTGCAGATGAATTAAAAATAAAAGTAGATGTTAACTATGCAGTACTACAAAATATTTTAGAATCAGCTAAAAATGAAAAAGAATTAAGAAAAGCTATTGAAGATAGATTAGAAGAATTAGTTCCAAAACATATAGTAACAGAAGATATTTTAGCTTCTGTAAACTACTTATTAAATTTGGAATATAACACATATATAAGTGATCCAGCAAAACCAAGATTAGGATATATTGATGATATAGATCACTTAGGAAATAGACGTATTAGATGTGTTGGTGAATTATTACAAAATCAATTTAGAATTGGTTTAACAAGACTTGAAAGAGTTGTTCGTGAGAGAATGACAATACAAGATTTAGATGTTGTAACACCACAAACATTAATTAATACAAAACCAATTACATCATCAATTAGAGAATTTTTTGGAAGTTCTCAATTATCACAATTTATGGATCAAACAAATCCACTTTCAGAATTAACACATAAAAGAAGAATTTCAGCATTAGGACCAGGTGGATTATCAAGAGAAAGAGCAGGATTTGAAGTTCGTGATATTCACTATACTCACTATGGTAGATTATGTCCAATAGAATCACCAGAAGGACCAAATATAGGGCTTATATCTGCACTTTCAACATTTGCTATAATAAATGAATATGGATTTATTGAAACACCATATAGAAAAATAAATAAAGAAAACTGTCAAGTTACTGATGAAGTAAAATATATGACAGCAGATGAAGAAGATCAATATATCATTTGTCAAGCTTCAGAACCATTAGATGAAAATAATTGTTTAATAAATAAAAGAGTTAGAGTTAGAGATAGAGCTGAAATAAAAGAAATTGAAAAAGAAAAGGTTGATTACATAGACGTTTCACCAAAACAGTTAGTTTCTGTTGGTGCAGCTATGATACCTTTCTTAGAGCATGACGATGCTAACCGTGCACTTATGGGATCAAACATGCAACGTCAAGCAGTACCTTTAATGATTACAGATTCGCCAATGGTTGGAACAGGAATTGAATATAAGGCAGCAAAAGATTCAGGAGTTATGGTAATTTCTGAAGAAAATGGTGTTGTAGAAAAAGTTGAAGGCGATAAAATTGTTGTTAAAAATGAAGCGGGACAAAAAAGAACTTATCATTTAAGAAAATTCAAGAGAACAAATGGTAGTACATGTATTAACCAAAGACCAATAGTAAAAGAAGGAGAAATAGTTAAACGTGGAGATGTTATAGCTGATGGACCTGCTACTCAAAATGGAGAAATGGCTTTAGGTAAAAACTTACTTATTGCTTTCACAACTTGGGAAGGTTATAACTATGAGGATGCTATTTTGTTAAATGAAAGATTAGTAAAAGAAGATGTTTTAACATCAATGCATATTGAAGATTATGATTGTGAATGTAGAGATACAAAATTAGGACCAGAAGAAATTACTCGTGATATACCAAATGTTGGTGAAGATTCACTTCGTGACTTAGATGATAATGGTATAATTAGAATTGGCGCTGAAGTTAGACCAGGAGATATATTAGTTGGTAAAGTTACTCCAAAAGGAGAAACAGAGCTAACAGCAGAAGAAAGATTATTAAGAGCTATCTTTGGTGAAAAGGCAAGAGAAGTTAGAGATACTTCTTTAAGAGTTCCTCATGGTGAAGCTGGAACAATAGTAGATGTAAAAGTATTTACAAGAGAAAATTCAGATGAGTTAGCTCCAGGAGTAAATCAAGTAATAAGAATTTATATAGCTCAAAAGAGAAAAATATCAGTTGGAGATAAAATGGCAGGACGTCATGGTAATAAAGGTGTTATTTCAAGAATCTTACCAGAAGAAGATATGCCATTCTTACCAGATGGAACTCCAGTAGATGTTGTTTTAAATCCACTTGGTGTACCTTCTCGTATGAACTTAGGACAGGTGCTTGAAGTTCACTTAGGAGCAGCAGCAAGATTATTAGGATGGAAAATGGCAACACCAGTATTTGATGGTGCGACAGAAGAAGACATAGAAGCGATGCTTGAAACAGCAGGACTTGAAACAACAGGTAAAACAATCCTTTATGATGGTAGAACAGGAGAACCATTTGATCATCCAATTACAGTTGGTGTAATGTATATGTTAAAACTTCACCACTTAGTAGATGATAAAATACATGCTCGTTCAACTGGACCATATTCTTTAGTTACACAACAACCACTTGGTGGTAAAGCACAATTTGGTGGACAAAGATTTGGTGAAATGGAAGTTTGGGCACTTGAGGCTTATGGTGCAGCATATACTCTTCAAGAAATATTAACTGTTAAATCAGATGATGTTGTAGGAAGAGTAAAAACTTATGAAGCTATTGTTAAAGGTGAAAATATTCCTGAACCAGGAATTCCAGAAAGCTTTAAAGTATTAATAAAAGAACTTCAATCTTTAGGGTTAGATGTAAAACTTTATAGTGAAACTGATGAAGAAATTCAAATTAAAGAACATACTGAAGAAGGGCTAGATGGAATCGAAGAAAGAATCGATGAAAGTGAATTAGAAGAAGATAATCTTACTGAAGTTAGTGAAGATGATTTAGAAGATTCAGAAGAAGGATTAGAAGATGATGAATTTTTTACTAACATATTAGATGAAGAAGATTTGCCAGATGACAAAATTTTTAAAGATTTAGATAGCTTAGATGATGAAGATGAATAATTAATTGAATAAGGCACAATAGTTTGTTTTAGATTCATGATAAGTTGCTCAGCGGTGTATATCTAAAACAAACTATAATGCCACCCAAAAGTGAATAGAAAATATAAGGGGGCTACTTTAAAAGTGGAAGAATTAGAAGTTTTTAATAAGTTAAAAATAGGTTTAGCTTCAGATGAAAAAATTAGAGAATGGTCTCATGGAGAAGTAAAAAAACCAGAAACAATTAACTATAGAACTTTAAAACCAGAAAAAGATGGTTTATTTTGTGAAAAAATATTTGGTCCAACAAAAGACTGGGAATGTCATTGTGGAAAGTATAAAAGAGTTAGATATAAAGGTATAGTATGTGATAGATGTGGTGTTGAAGTTACAACAGCTAAAGTAAGAAGAGAGAGAATGGGACATATTGAACTTGCTGCTCCTATTGCACATATCTGGTATTTTAAAGGAATTCCAAGTAGAATAGGGTTATTACTTGACATATCTCCTAGAAGCTTAGAAAAAGTTATATATTTTGCATCTTATATAGTTACAGATAAAGGAACTTCAGGATTACTAAAATGTCAAGTTTTAACAGAAAAAGAATACGTTGAAGCTGAAGAAAAATATGGGAAAGGTTCTTTTAAAGCTGAAATGGGTGCAGAAGCAATAAGAAAATTGCTAGCAGAAATAGATATTGAAAAATTATCAGCAAAATTAAAAAAAGAACTAGCTAAAGCAAGTGAACAAAAAAAGGCTAAAATAATAAAAAGATTAGATACAGTTGAATCATTTAGAGTATCTGAAAACAAACCAGAATGGATGATTATGAATGTTATCCCTGTAATTCCACCAGAATTAAGACCAATGGTTCAATTAGATGGTGGTAGATTTGCTACATCAGATTTAAATGATTTATATAGAAGAGTTATAAACAGAAATAATAGATTAAAGAGATTATTAGAACTTGGGGCTCCAGAGATAATTGTAAGAAATGAAAAGAGAATGCTTCAAGAGTCAGTAGACGCTTTAATAGATAATGGAAGAAGAGGTAGACCTGTAACAGGAGCTGGAAATAGACCATTAAAATCATTATCAGATATGCTAAAAGGAAAACAAGGTAGATTCCGTCAAAACCTTTTAGGAAAAAGAGTTGACTATTCTGGACGTTCAGTTATAGTTGTTGGTCCAGAACTTAAAATTTATCAATGCGGTCTTCCAAAAGAAATGGCAGTTGAGCTTTTCAAACCATTTGTTATGAAAGAATTAGTTGGAAGAGGAATTGCACATAACATAAAAAATGCTAAAAGAATGGTTGAAAAATTAAGACCAGAAGTATGGGATATATTAGAAGAGGTTATTCAAGATCACCCTGTAATGTTAAACCGTGCTCCAACTCTTCATAGATTAGGTATTCAAGCATTCCAACCAATACTTGTTGAAGGTAGAGCTATAAAGCTTCATCCATTAGTTTGTACAGCATTTAATGCTGACTTTGATGGTGATCAAATGGCTGTTCATGTTCCATTAACACCAGAAGCTATTTCAGAAGCAAGATATTTAATGCTTTCTACAAACAATCTATTAAAACCACAAGATGGTAAACCGGTTACAGTTCCTACACAAGATATGATTTTAGGCGCTTACTATTTAACTGTTCAAATAGATGGTGAAAAAGGTGAGGGATTATATTTTAAAGATGAAGATGAAGCAATGCTTGCTTATCAAAATGGTGATGTTGGACTACATTGTAAAATAAAAGTAAGAAGATATAAAACAGACGAAGATGGAACAGTAAGACATAAAACAATAGAAACAACAGTTGGTAGATTAATATATAATCAAGGAATACCACAAGACTTAGGATTTGTTGATAGAACTGATCCAGAAAAAGAATTTAATTTAGAAATAGATTTTCCTGTAATCAAAAAGAATTTAGGAAAAATAGTAGCAAATTGTATAAATGTTCATGGTTTGTCAAAAACAGCGGAAGTATTAGATTATATTAAAGCAACAGGATATAAATATTCAACCAAAGGAGCTATAACAGTTTCTGTTGCTGACGTTGCAGTTCCAGCAGCTAAAAAAGATATACTTGCTAAAGCTGATGAAGACGTTTCAAATATATTCAGACAATATCAACGTGGTATGATTACTAATGATGAAAGATACAATGCGATTATTAAAATTTGGGAGAAAGCAACAAATGATGTTACAGAAGCAATGAAAAATAATTTTGATGAATTAAACCCAATTTATATGATGGCTCAATCTGGTGCCCGTGGTAACATGAACCAATTAAGACAAATTGCTGGTATGCGTGGTCTTATGGCTAATACATCAGGTAAAGCTGTTGAAATACCAGTTAAATCATGTTTCCGTGAAGGATTAGATTCACTAGAATACTTCATTTCTGCTCATGGTGCTAGAAAAGGTTTAACAGATACAGCTTTAAGAACAGCAGACTCTGGATATTTAACAAGAAGATTAGTTGATGTTTCACAAGATATAATTATAAGAGAAGCAGATTGTGGAACAACCAAAGGTATAGAAGTAGAAGATATTAAAGATGGAAATCAAATAATAGAACCATTACAAGAAAGACTTGTAGGAAGATTCCCATTAGAAGATATTAAAAATCCAGAAACTGGAGAATTAATTGTTGATAAAGATACAATGATAAATGATAAAATTGCAAAACAAATAGTTGATGCAGGATTTTCTAAAGTAAAAGTTCGTTCTATATTAGAATGTAGAGCAAGACATGGAGCTTGTAGTAAATGTTATGGTATGGGCTTAGCAACTCGTGAAAGAGTAAATGAAGGTGAATCAGTTGGTATTATTGCTGCTCAATCAATTGGTGAGCCTGGTACACAGCTTACAATGAGAACTTTCCATACAGGTGGTGTAGCAGGTGGAGATATTACACAAGGTCTTCCTAGAGTTGAAGAGCTATTTGAAGCAAGAAATCCAAAAGGATTAGCTGTTATTACTGAAATTGATGGTAAAGTAAAAATAGATGATGAGAAAAAGAGAAAAGAAGTTATTATTACAAATAATGAAAATAGCAAGACATATACAATTAGCTTTGGTTCTAAATTAAAAGTAAAAGATGGAGATGAAGTAAAAGCCGGAGATCCAATCACAGAAGGTTCAATAAACCCAACAGATTTATTGAATGTTAAAGGTGTTGAAGGTGTTTATACTTATATTATTTCAGAAGTACAAAAAGTTTATAGAAACCAAGGTGTTGACATTAATGATAAGCATATTGAAGTTATTGCAAGACAAATGCTTAAAAAAGTTAGAATAGAAGATCCAGGAGATTCAGAATTTTATACAGCTTCACTTGTAGATTTATTAGAAGTAGAGGCAAAAAATGAAGAATTAGTTCAAAATGGTAAAAAACCAGCAACTTATAAGAGGGTATTACTTGGAATAACAAAAGCTTCACTTGCAACAGAAAGTTTCTTATCAGCTGCATCTTTCCAAGAAACAACAAAAGTATTAACAGAAGCTGCTATAAAAGGTAAAGTTGATAATTTAATGGGATTAAAAGAAAATGTTATTATCGGTAAATTAATTCCAACAGGAACAGGATTAAAACGTTATCAAAATATTAGAATAAATACAGAAAAAGAAGTACCAGAAGATGAAAATATGACAGAAATTGATGAAAAATTAACTAATACAGAAACATCAGAAAATAAATAATTGATTTTAAGTCCTCATATTTTTATGAGGACTTTTATTTATTATATATAGGAAGGTTATTTAAAATCCTATAATTTGTTTTTTTATAATTATAATAAAATCCATATGTATAATATAATGGATTAAGAACACTAAATTATAATTATTGACAGTATTTTTATTTAAGTTATATAATAATTTAGAAATTTAATTTTATAATGAGAAAGGATAAAAGATGCCAGGATATGTTATACATTTAGCAGTAGCAGAGGAATATTTAAGAAAACATAAAAATAAAGGTGAAGAGTATGAAGAATTTATAAAAGGAGTAATTTATCCAGATAGTATAGTACCAAAATCAAAAACACATTATGGTAAAGAAAGTAGTCTTTCAAATGTATTTGAATTTTTAAAAGTTAATAAAATCAATAATAGTTTCAACAGGGGATATTTTTTACATTTATTAACAGATTATCTTTTTTATAATAGATATATAGATCACACTTCAAAAGACATATATAATGATTATGATATATTAAACAAAAGATTAATAGAAAAATACAATGTAAAGATTACGAAGAATATAGCAAAACATGCTAGTTTTAAAAGTGGAGATCTTGTTATTATAACAGAAGACTTGATTGATAAATTGATTCGAGATATTTCAGAAATGGATATAGATGAAATATCAATTGAAGTTATGAAAAATCCTAAAGAGTGGACAAAGATGAGGGAACTAAAAAGATTAGATTAATTATATGACATATGTAAATTAAATTTATAAGTATTGATTTAAAATTATAGTTAGTATATAATAAATAAATCAAAATTAAGATAATCTTTTAAAATAGTAGGAGAATTCAAATGAATAGTAGAAAAGCATTAATAATATCAATCGTTATTTTTATAATACTTGCAGTTATAGCTTTAGTATTAGTTTTAGGAAAAGGGCATGTATTTGGATATGCACTTGTTTCAACAGAAACAGGTGATACAGAAAATAAAGAAGATGAAATAATATTACCTAAATTAACTCTTGAAATTGAAAAAGAATTTCTATCATCAAAAAATAAAAAAGAAACTTCAACTATGACAGTTTCTAAAGATGGAGAGATAATAACAGAAGGAGTAGAATTTGAATCATCTAATGAAGATGTAGTAGAAATAAATGAAGATAATGAGTTAGAAGCAGTATCTGATGGAAAGGCCACAATAAAAGCCAAATATGATGGATTAGAGGCAACAGCAGATATAAGAGTTATTACTCCAATTAAATCAATGTCATTTACAACAACTAATAAAACAATTAGAGTTGGAAAAGACTTACAGATGAAATTAAAATTAACACCATCTAATGCTAGTACAGATACATTAACATATACATCAAGTGATGAAGAAATTGCAACAGTTAATTCAAATGGTATAGTTACAGGTGTTGCTCCTGGAAAAGTAACAATCACAATATATGATTCATACACAGATACTGAAAAATCTGTTAATTTAACAATAAGAAAATAATAAAAAGTAAGTTATTTTTTTATAGAACCTCAAATGTTAACTTTTTTAACATTTGAGGTTTGATTTATTTTTGATAATTTTTCATTTTATGAATATAATAGTATCAATTTTTTATGTAAATTTGACAAAATGGCTTGAAGATTGTATAATTAAAATGTTAGTTTAATTTTAGAAGGAGATTTTATGCCAAATTCAAATGGTAAAATTTTAGATAAACTTACATCTAAAAATATAATCTATATCTTAATAATAGGTTTTTTATGTATAGCTTTATGTGTATATGATTTAAGTTGGATAATACCATCAATAGTATTATTTGCAATAATTGTAGCATATACTATATGGGTTACTAGTAAAAAAAGAACAGAAATAGAAAATCATATACAAGACATTACTTCAGATGTATCAACTGCATCTAAAGGAAATCTTATTAACACACCTATTCCATTAGTCTTAGTAGAAACAGATGGAAATATAGTATGGAGAAGTAAAAAATTTGTTGAAGAATTTCAAAACATTGATATAAGAACTTATTTAGTTCCTATTGTGAAAGAAATAAAATTAGATATAGAAAAAAATAATGATGAAGCAATAGAAATCACAAAGCAATTTAATATAGATAAAAAAGTCTATAAAATAAGAGGAAGTGTATTAAGAGCAAAAAGAAGAGAAAAGAAAAGACAAAAAGAATATACCGTATCTTTATATTTTATAGATGAAACTAAATATAATGAGCTTTTTGACCTTTATAATAAATCAAAAACTTGTATTGGTATAGCAATGATAGACAATTATGAAGAACTAATACAAAGAATATTACCAGAAAAGAAAATAGAATTGCTTGCAAAAATTGAAAAAGAAATAATAGAATGGATAACTAGAACTGGCGGATTAATTATAAAAACAGAAAGAGATCATTTTGCTTTTGTTTTTGAACAACAATATTTATCTGAATTTGAAAAAGAAAGATTTAATATATTAGACAAAGTAAAAACAATTGAATTGGATGATGGAAAAATACCAATTACATTGAGCATAGCTGTTTCAAATGATGGAAAAAATAATTACGAAAAATATAAATCAGCTTTAACTGCTATGGATATTGTTTTAGGTCGTGGTGGTGATCAAGCTGTAGTAAGAAAGAATGGAAAATACAAGTTTTATGGTGGTAAAACATTAGAAGTAGAAAAAAGAACAAAAGTTAAAGCAAGAACAATATCTCAATCAATATCTAAAGCAATTTTAGAATCTGATAATGTAGTAATTATGGGACATAAAAATATAGATATAGATGCAATTGGTTCAGCGCTAGGATTATACAGATTATCTAAAACTTTAGAGAAAGAATGTTATATAATTTCTGAACCACAAGGAAAGTCTTTGGAAAAATTTTTAGAGAATCTTCAAAAATTAGAACAATACAAAGGGGTAATAATTTCTGAAGAGGATTCAGCAGAAATTATAAAAGAAAATACTTTATTAATTGTGGTAGATACACATAAAACTTCATATGTTGAATTTCCAGATATTTTAGATAAAATAGAAAGAAAAATAGTTATCGACCATCATAGGAAAGCTCCAGATTGTATTGAAAATACTTTAGTTTCTTTTCATGAAGTTTATGCTTCATCAACAGCAGAATTAGTAACAGAAATAGTTCAATATGCACAAGATAATGTTGAATTAACTTTAATTGAAGCAGAAAGTTTATATGGTGGAATTATGGTAGATACAAAAGATTTTACTTTTAAAACAGGTGTTAGAACTTTTGAGGCAGCAGCGTATTTAAGAAAATATGGTGTTGATATAATAAGAGTAAAGAAGTGGTTTCAAGCAGACTTAGAAAGTTATAATAAAATTGCAAATATTGTAAGAAATGTAGAAATTCATAATGACACAATAGCTATTGCTATATATGATGAAGAAAATGAAAATGGGAACTTAATTTGTGCAAAAGCAGCTGATGAACTTTTAACAATAAGTGATATAACAGCATCTTTTGTAATGACGAAAATTGGAGAGAAAGTATTTATAAGTGGAAGGTCAATAGGAGATATAAATGTTCAAGTGATTCTAGAAAAATTAGGTGGTGGAGGACATATAACTTTAGCTGGAGCTCAATTAGAAGATGTTTCTGTAGAAAAAGCAAAAGAAGATTTAATTGAAAAAATTGAAGAATATTTAGCAGAAACAGAATAGTATTTTTGAATATTTACTAAAAAATAAAATTTAAAATTGTAATAAAAACTCTTAAAGTGATTTAAGAGTTTTTGTGTTATTTATGAAAGTTGTTAATATATATGTTTTTCGACTTGAAATTTATGCTTAAATGTTATACAATACATAAAGCTTATGATTGTAGTAGTTTTAAGAATATATATAGATATTTTTAAAAGAAAAGGAGGATAAGAATGAAGGTTATTTTAAAACAAGATATAAAAGGTGTTGGAAAAAAAGATCAAGTTATTAATGCTGCTGATGGATATGCAAGAAATTTTTTATTTCCTAAAAAATTAGCTGTGCCAGCAGATAGTGGCAATATGAATAATTTAAAAGCTAAAAATGAATCAATAGCATATAGAAAAGGTGAAGACTTGAAAGAAGCAAAAGAAATTGCAGAAAAAATGAAGAGTATAACTGTTAAAATAGAAGTAAAAGCTGGAGAAAATGGTAGATTATTTGGAGCAGTTACTGCAAAAGAAATTGCAGAAGCATTAAAAAGAGATTTTAACATAATAGTTGATAAGAAAAAAGTCTTACTTTCTGAATCTATAAAAGTTGCAGGAGTAAGTAAAGTGGATATAAAATTAAATGAAGGGGTTATGGCAAAGGTAACTGTAATGGTAGTGCCAAAACAATAATCAAAATAAGTAAATAATCTATATAGTAAGAGGGATGTTAGTATGGATTTGGGAAAAGTACCACCACATGATATTGAAGCAGAACAAGCTATTTTAGGTTGTATGTTAACAGATAGAGATTCTGTTATTAGTGCAATTGAAGTTTTAAAAGCAGAAGCTTTTTATAGAGAGGATAATAAAGCAATATATTCTGCAATATTAAGTTTATATGCAAAAAGTGAACCAATAGATATAATAACAGTAAAAGCAGAGTTAATAGAAAATGGAAATTTTGAAAGAGTTGGTGGATTAGAATATTTAGCAAGTCTTCCTGAAAGAGTTCCAACAACTTCAAATGTAGAAAAATATATAAAAATAGTTGATGAAAAAGCAATGCTTAGAAGTCTTATAAATTCTGCTAATGAACTTGTAGCTTTAGGCTATGATGAAACAGAAGATGTAGATAGAATTATGGATATGGCAGAAAAGAAAATTTTTGATTTGTCCCAAAAAAAGAACTCTAAAGGATACACTTCAATAAAAGATGTTTTAGTAGAATCTTTTGCAAAACTTGAAGAGCTATACAATCAAAAAGGAAAATTAAGCGGGACTCCAACAGGTTTTGCGGATTTAGACTTAAGAACCTCAGGACTTCATGATTCAGATTTAATAATTGTTGCAGCAAGACCTGCAATGGGTAAATCTGCATTTGCCATAAATATAGCAACAAATGTAGCTTTGCAGGCAGGTAAAGGTGTTGCTATATTCAATTTAGAAATGTCTAAAGAACAAGTAGGAAATAGAATTTTATGTAGTGAAGCAATGGTAGATAGCAATAAAATAAGAACAGGTCAAGTAGAAGATGATGATTGGGTAAAACTTGCTTCAACACTTGGAAGATTATCTGAAGCACCTATTTATATAGATGATACAGCAGGAATATCAATAATGGAAATTCGTGCAAAATGTAGAAAACTAAAAATAGAAAAAGATATAGGATTAGTTGTAATAGATTATTTGCAATTAATTCAGGGGAGTGGAAATAGAAATTCTAGCCGTGAACAAGAAATTTCTGAAATTAGTAGATCTTTAAAAATACTTGCAAAAGAGTTAAATATTCCTGTTATTGCTTTATCTCAGCTTTCTCGTGGTGTAGAAAAACGTGATGATAAAAGGCCAATGCTGTCAGACTTAAGAGAATCAGGAGCAATAGAACAAGATGCAGATATAGTAATTTTCTTATATAGAGATGATTATTATAATGAAGATAGTGAGAAAAAAAATGTAGCAGAAGTAATACTTGCAAAACATAGGGGAGGTTCAACAGGAACTGTTGATTTAGCATGGCTTCCAAGTTATACGAAATTTGCAAATTTAGAGAGAAGATATTTTGAAGAAGGTTAAAAGAAAGAGAAAAGAGAATAAGCTTTTCTCTTTCTTTCTTATAACTTTTATGTTATATATAACTAATTAAAGTAGTTGCAAAATATAGATAATTGTTGTAAAATTTTATGACAAATATCTTTTGCCTTAGAAGGAGGAGAAAATGTTAGAAGAAAAAGTTCTAAATACAATACAAAAATTTAATTTAATAGAAAATGGAGATAAACTGGTTTTAGGAGTTTCTGGTGGACCAGATTCATTATCTATGTTAAATATATTAAATAAAATTAAAAATAGTAAAAAAATAGAGTTTGAAATTGTGGTTGCACATATTAACCATGGAATTAGAGAAAATGCAAAAATAGACGAAGAATTTGTTCTTAATTTTTGCAAGAAAATTGATGTACCATGTTTTATTCTTCATGAAAATGTGAAAGAATTAGCGAATAAATATGGTAGAGGATTAGAAGAAACTGGAAGAAAAATAAGATATGACTTTTTTGATGAAGTACAAAATAAAATAGGGGCAAATAAAATTGCAATAGCTCATAACACAAATGATAATGTTGAAACAATAATTATGAATATAGTAAGAGGATCTGGATTAAGTGGAATAAAAGGAATAGAAGCTGTTAATGGAAAATATATAAGACCTTTAATAGAAGCAAAAAGAGAAGAAATAGAAGAATATTGCGAAGAGGAAAATTTAAATCCAAGACATGATGAATCAAATGATGAAAATTTTTATACTAGAAATAAGATTAGAAATATTGCTATTCCGTATATAAAGAAAGAATTAAATCCTAACATTATAGATACAATTTTAAGATTATCAGATATAGTAAAAGACGATATTAATTATTTAGATATTCAGACTAAAAATGCCTATGAAAATATTTGTATAGAGGAAAATATTTCAAAAAAAGATGTATATAATAATGAAAAAGAGGCTAAAATTATATTAGACTTAAAGAAATTTAACAAAGAAGATAAAGCTATACAAAAAAGAATAATATTATATGCTATAAATAAGCTTTTTGGCTCAACTAAAGGAATAGAAAAGGTACATATAGAAGATATTATAAAATTATGTAACAATAATATTGGCAATAAATTTTTAACTCCAAATAAGAGAACCAAAATTGTAATAAAAAATAAAAAAATATATGTTGAGCGTGCATAATGAGCTTCCGTAATACTTTAAAAATGCTAATATTACAGACATATTTCTTTTGAAAAAAGCTATTGCAAATGGAAAAATGCTATGCTATATTTTATGCATACAAAATATTGGGAGGAATTAGATTTTGAAAAATGGAATTAAGACACTAGCAGTATGGCTAGTAATAGGAATAATTTTTATTGTAGTATTAAATTCTGTATTTAATAATCCTAACACAAAGATGAGTTATTCAGAATTAATGAATAAAATATCTTTAGGAGAAGTATCAGAAATAAATATATCTTCTGATAAAACAGTAGCCTATGTTACTATGAAAGATGCAGAAAATTCAACAAGTAATTCAAATACAATCAGAAATTTAGAAAAAGAAGTAGTTATACCAAGTATAGATACATTTATGGAGCAAATTTCTGATAATCTAGCAGCAGGTCAACTTACTTTAAATCAAGAAGAAGAGTCAATTTTACTTACTGTTTTTAGTGCTTTTTCTCCATTTGTTATATTAATTATTTTCTTATTATTCTGGATATTACTTATGAATCCTAACCAAAGTGGTAATAAGTCAATGTCATTTGGAAAAAGTAAAGCTAGAATATTAAACACAAATGATAGTAAAACAAAAGTGACATTTAAAGATGTTGCAGGTATAGATGAAGAAAAAGAAGAATTGGCAGAAATAGTAGACTTTTTAAAATCACCAAAGAAATTTACAGATATGGGTGCAAGAATTCCAAAAGGTGTTTTATTAGTTGGTCATCCAGGAACAGGTAAAACATTACTTGCAAAAGCTGTTGCTGGAGAAGCAGGAGTACCATTCTTCATTATTAGTGGTTCTGATTTTGTTGAAATGTTTGTTGGTGTTGGTGCATCAAGAGTAAGAGATTTATTTGAACAAGCAAAGAAAAATGCACCATGTATTATATTTATAGATGAAATTGATGCTGTAGGACGTCAAAGAGGAGCTGGACTTGGTGGTGGACATGACGAAAGAGAACAAACATTAAACCAATTATTAGTAGAAATGGATGGTTTTGCAGCAAATGAAGGTGTTATTGTACTTGCAGCAACAAATAGACCAGATGTTTTAGATAAAGCTTTGTTAAGAGCTGGAAGATTTGATAGACAAATAGTTGTTGGATCTCCTGATGTAAAAGCAAGAGAAGAAATATTAAAAGTTCATGCAAGAAAGAAAAAATTAGCAGAAGATGTTGATTTATCAACAATAGCAAAAAACACAGCAGGTTTTGTTGGAGCTGATTTAGAGAATATTTTAAATGAAGCTGCTTTACTTGCTGCAAGAAGAGATAAACAAGAAATTGGAATGCAAGAAATAGAAGATGCTATGGTTAAAGTTACAATGGGACCTGAAAAGAAATCAAGAGTAATAAGTGATAAAGAGAAAAAACTTGTCGCTTTTCATGAGGCAGGTCACGCTGTTGCAAGTAAATTCTTACCAACACAAGATGATGTACATCAAATTTCTATTATACCAAGAGGTATGGCTGGTGGTTATACAATGTATAGACCATCAGAAGATAGACAATTTATGAGTAAATCTGAAATGGAAGAACAAATTATATCATTGTTAGGTGGTAGAGTTGCAGAAAGCTTAGTTTTAGGAGATATTTCTACAGGAGCAAGCAATGATATAGAAAGAGCTTCTAAAATTGCAAGAGCAATGGTTACTAAGTATGGTATGAGTGAGAGACTAGGAGCAATTACATTTGGTTCAGGACAAGAAGAAGTATTCCTAGGAAGAGATTTTGCTCAACAAAAGAATTTTAGTGAAGAAACATCAGGATTAATTGATGAAGAAGTAAAGAGAATTATCGATACAGCATATAAAAGAACAGAAGATATACTAAATGCAAACATGGAAAAATTGCATAAGGTAGCAAATGTTCTATTAGAAAAAGAAAAGATAGATGGAGAAGAATTTGAAGAAATAATGAATTCTTAAACTTCCAGAATCTAATTAAATACTAAAAAGAAATACTCCAATTTTTTGGAGTATTTCTTTTTTTATGTATAAACTTGTGGAAATTAGTCCATAATAGTGACAGATTAAAGAAAAGGAGAGAAATTATGGAAAAATTATTAAAAGATTTGAATGTTTTTTTAAGTGATTTGAATGTTTTATACAGAAAATTACAAAATTATCATTGGAATATAAAAGGTTGTGATTTTTTTGTGGTTCATGAAAAATTAGAAGAGTATTACAATGATATTAATGAAGAAATAGATGAAATAGCAGAACATATATTATCAATAGGTGGAGAGCCATTAGGAACAATGAAAGATTATTTAAGCTCAACTAAGTTAAAAGAAGCTGAAAACAAAAAAATATGTTCAAAAGAAATTTTTACAGAAGTTATAAAAGATTTTACTACGCTATTAGAAGATGCAGTTTGTATAAAGAAAACAGCAGATGATATTATTGAATATAAGACATCTTCACTTATAGATGGAATAATTGCAGATTATAGTAAAAAATTATGGATGCTAAAACAATATATGGAATAAAAAAGCAGTAGCTTTAGCTACTGCTTGGTGCGCCATAGAGGATTCGAACCTCCGACCATTTGATTAAGAGTCAACTGCTCTACCAACTGAGCTAATGGCGCATATTTTCACTTGCAAAATACATTATAAAACAAAATATGTATATTTGTCAATAACGAAAAGAAAAAGATTAAAATATAAAAAAATATTAAACATGAATAAAAAAATAAAAAAAGAAGAATAATAAGAAAAAAAGAAAGGATGAGAAAATGAGTACATTAAATCAAGTAGAATTACAAAATTTACGTCACTTTATAGGTGCACAAGAAAATTCCTATGCTAAACTAACACATTATGCTGACTCAGCTGTAGATCCACAAATTAAGCAAATATTAAATAAAGCAGCACAGGATACATTAAATTCAAAACAAAAATTAATGTCTTTTTTAGGATAGGAGGGTAAAATGGAAGAAAAAGCTATTGTAAATGATGTATTATCATCAACGAAATCAACATTGAAAGATTTTGAAGGTGCAATATTAGAAACAGCTAATATGGAATTAAGACAAACTTTGCAAAATTTAAGAAATTCTTCTGAAAGTTTTCAATATGAACTTTTTAAATTGGCAGAGTCAAAAGGATACTACACACCTGCTCAAAATGCTACACAAGATGAGATTACAACAGTAAAAAATGAACTTACAAATTCATAGAAAAAATACTTTCTAAGATTTTCTTAGAAAGTATTTTTATTTTTTCCAAATTTTAGTATTGACATTATCTAGTAAATATTATAATCTAAATACAGATAAAACATTTTTTCAAAATAAGAAAAATTAACATAAAAAGAGTAAAAAAGAGCTTTTGTAAAAAAACTGACCGATTGTTAGTTTTTTTTAAAGTTGCTTTTAACTTTTTAAAAATATAAAATGTTTTTGAAAATAATACAAAGGGGTGGTGACAATAACTAGCGTTTTAAAAAATATTGTAATTTACCTTAGAACATGGATAAAATTAATTATTATGTTTTTAGTAGGTCTTGCAATTATAGGTTTTATAGTTTTTGTCGTATATAAACCAATGTATAGTGTATCCTTAAATGGTGAATTTATAGGATATACTGAAGATAAGAGTAAATTACAAAAGAAGATTACAAATTACTTAGATAGTGGAGATAATAAGAATGTTGCTTTTGTTGAAGTAGATGATTTACCAGAATATGATTTGTGTTTATTACAAAAAGGATTAACAGCAAATGACGATGAAATTTTTGATAAAGTAGTTAGTTCTGGTGTTCCTTATTATAAATATTATGCAATACTAGATAATGGGGAAGAAAAATATTATGTATCTACTTATGAAGAAGCAGATGCAATAGTAAATGAATTAAAAAATAAAAATAGTAAAAATCAAAATGAAATAACTTATGAATTAAAGTATGAAACAGAATTAAAACAATTTACAGGAAAAGATGCTGCAGTTGCAGCTTTGTATGTTGAAACTCCAGTGTTTAAAGCACCTAAAAAAATTGTTACTACCAAAAATATAGATACTAATAAAGGTCCTTTAGGAGTAGCTTTAATTGAACCAGTTAGAGGTATAATTAGTTCAAGATTTGGAAGCAGATCTAGAGGAACACATACAGGATTAGATATAGCTACATCATCAGGAACACCTATAAAAGCAGCTGCATCTGGTACAGTAATATATTCAGGATGGAAAGGATCTTATGGAAATCTAGTAGTTGTTCAGCATACAGATTCAGTTCAAACTTACTATGCTCACTGCAGTAAGCTATATGTAAATGTAGGACAAAATGTATCACAAGGAGAAACAATAGCTGCAGTAGGTTCAACTGGTAATTCAACTGGACCACACTTACACTTAGAAATTAGAGTAAATGGTGCAGTTAGAAACCCACAGACATATCTTTATCGATAAAAAATAAAAGAGTTTTGGAAATCAAAACTCTTTTTTGTATGGTTAGAAGTTTAAATATATAGTTAATTATCAAAATTTTTAAAGCTAAAATATTAGTTTTCTAGTAATTGAATTGCATTGTCTTCTATAATCAAATTAGCGCATTCTTTAAGTTTACAAATTGTAAGACGACTAATAATCAAGAAATTTTTATATTCAGATATTATAGAAATTATTTTTTTTATGTCATTAAGTTTCAAATTTTCAAAATTAATTTCTAAGAAAAATTTGTTATCATATTGATACAAAGAATTTTTAAAATCTTCTTGAGAAAGTGAGTTTTTTAAATAATCACAAAATGAATATAATTCTTCCATAGTATCAAATTCATAAAGTAAAATTTGTGTATCATTTTTTATATTATATATAGGGCAGCTTAAATTATAAGAGTCCATTTCTGAATCTTTTTCAGAAGTAAGGTAATTATCATTTTGGATATTATTACTATAGGATTTGTTAAAATTGTTTTTGTTACAGATTTCTAATAAATTATATGGTGAGAGGTTGTTAGAATCTAAAGAATTTGTTGATTTTGTAATTATTACTAAAAATTCTTTATTATCAAAAGATATGGTTTCATAAGAAATTTTACAATTTTTTGCATTAAATCCAAATTCTTCATTTGCAATATCAAGTATTGCAAGAAATAGTTTTTGCGTACTATAAGAGTTAGATAAGAATGAATGAACAGAAATATTATTTTCTTCAAGTTCACTATAATCAAAGCTTATCTTTATTTTATTTTCATTAACTTTTTCTATTTTCATTCTTGCTACCTCCATATATAATTTGATTATACAACTTTTAAAATAAAAGTAAATGTTAAAAAATGTATAAATTATTTTCCATTAATTATATGTAAAAAAATATTATAAATTACAGTTAATAAGTAAAAAAATATTATAAAAAATTAATTACAAAAACTATATAAATCACTTGAAAATTTATGGGTATGCATATATAATATAGTGGTAAAAAATACAAATTTCCGTAAGAAAAATGGAGGTACAAATGGCAACAAAAGAGAAAAATATTTGGATTTTAATGATATTTTTACTATCAGGTTTAGTTTTAGGTCGGATTACTAGGGGAATTTGCTAAAAGCGTGTCTTGGCTTTGGTGGTTAGGATACGGACAAGAATTTGGACTTTCAACTCCTTTAGTTTTGGATTTAAGTATGTTAAAAATATCATTTAGTTGTATGTTTAAAATAAATATAGCAAGTATTATTGGACTTGCTATAGCAATATTTTGGTATAGAAAAATATAGAGGCATAATACAGACAGAAAGGAAAGCATGGAAAATATAAAAGAAAATTCAGTACGGAGAAAGACCTTATGAAAAAATGCTGATGTATGGAGAAAAAGAACTTACAGATGCAGAACTTCTGTCTATAATAATAAAAACAGGAACTAAAAAGTGTTCAGCACTAGATATTGCAAATAATATAATAAAAGAAAATATAGATGAATTTAACAACCTAAGATTTTTACAAATTTTATCTATACAAGAACTTATGAAAAGCTTTGGTATAGGAAAGGTAAAAGCAATTGAACTAAAGGCTATTGGAGAAATTGCTAGAAGAATTTCAAAACCATTAACAAACAAAAAAATAAGAATAAAAACCAGAGAAGATATAGCAAGATTATTTTTAGAAGAACTACAAAATGAGAGAAATGAAATCTTAAAAGAAGTTGTATTAAATAATAGAAATGAGATAAAAAAGATTTTAAGTCTTGCTGTTGGAAATGAAGAAAATCTTATAATAAATATAAAATCAATACTTTCAGAGCCAATAAAGCTCGGATTTTCAAAAATAATTTTAGTACATAATCATCCAGCTGGAAATCCAGTTCCAAGTAATACAGACATAGAATTTACCAAAAAGGTTTTGAAAGCATCTAAATTTTTAGATATAAAATTATTAGATCATATTATTATAGGTGATGGCACTTTTGAAAGTGTATTTAGGACAGATTTTTATGATTAATCAGATAGAAAGGGAGATATAGATGAATAGAAACAAGCAAACAGAAATATTAGGAGGAATTCTTACAGTAATAATTTTAATACTTTTAATTTTTCTTTCAAATATTGAGCTTAATAAGGTTTCATATTTAGAAAATGTTGCAAGTTCTATAGTAAACCCAATCCAAAGAATAATGATGGATATAAAAAATAAAATACAAGGAAACAGTGCTTACTTTTCTAACATGGATAGCATTATCGCAGAAAATGAAGAACTAAAAAAGAGAAATAGTGAACTTGAAACAGAATTAAGAGAACTTGAAATAATAAAAGCAGAAAATACTACTCTTCAAGGATATATGAATTTAACAGAAAAATATTCTGAATACGATACAACTCCAGCATATGTAATAAATAGAGATGTAAGTAATTTTAGTAGCACATTAGTTTTAAATGTCGGTTCTGAAGATGGAATAAAAGAAAAAATGACAGTAATAGCAGATAAAGGATTAGTTGGACATGTAATATCAGTAGCTGACAAAACTTGTAAAGTTCAAGTTATAATAGATTCGGCGAGTACAGTAAGTTGCACAATTAGTACAACTATGGAAAGTATTATTTGCAAAGGAACACTTGAAAATGATCAAATACTAAGAGCTTCATATATTCCAACAGGTGCAGAACTTGTTCAAGGAGATAGTGTATATACATCTGGAGTTGGAGGTATATATCCTAAAGGAATAATAATAGGAACTATAAAAGAAATAATTACAACAAGTAATATAACAGATAGATATGCAATAGTAGAACCAGCAGTAGATTTTTCAAAAGTAGATACTGTACTTATAATAAATAATTAATAGGAAGAGGTTTTATAATTTTGAAAAAAATTGGTATAATAATTGGATTAATATTAATTTTCTTTTTAATCTATTATTTACAAGTGAATATATTTAGTTCTTTCACAATAGCAGGAGTGAAACCTAATTTATTTATAATATATGTATTATTTATAGGACTTTATGCTAACCAAGTTTTGGGAATAACATTTGGTGTAATATTTGGTTTAATGCTTGATCTAATTTATGGAAGAACAATAGGAATTACAGCAGTTATGCTATGTATAATAGGTTATTTAGGTTCTTATTTTGATAAGAACTTTTCCAAAGAAAATAAATTAACAATAATTTTTATGGTAGCGGGTGCTACACTTATATATGAATTTGGTTCATATTTTATGAATTCAATAATAATAAATTTTGAAAGAGAATATTTATATTTCTTTAAAATAGTAGTAATAGAAATAATTTATAATATTTTACTATCAATTATCTTATATCCATTAATGCAAAAACTTGGATATTCAATAGATAGAGTGTTTAAGAAAAATAATATTTTAACAAGATATTTTTAATATAAAATTATGAAAAGAAGATAAAGAAGGTGAGGTAACTGAGACAAAAAAGTGAACTTGAAAACTCTAATTTTAGATATAATGTTTTAACAGCAATAGTATATTTATTTGGAATAATAATTTTAATACAACTTTTTAATCTGCAGATTGTAAATGGTTCGGAATATAGAGAAGAGTCCAATACAAGATTAACAAGAGAAGCAACTATTGAAGCAGCAAGAGGAAGTATTCTAGATAGAAGTGGCAATGTTTTAGTAAGTACTGAAATGAAATTTTCACTTGAGATGTATAAATCTAAAACAGATGATGAGCAACTTAATAAATCTATTTTATTAATGACCAATATTTTAGAAAATAATGGAAATGAGTATGTAGATACATTTCCAATAAGTATAGATCCTTTTGAATATCATTTTGAATCTGAAGAAGAACTTGCAGAATGGAAAGAAGAATATGATATACCAGAGACAGCCTCAGCAGAAGAAGCATTTTATCTATTTAGGGATAAATATAATATAAATAGTGAAAATGTAAAAGAAATAAGACAAATTTTAGCTATAAGATATGCTATAACAACAATTGGATATTCCACAACACGATCAATAGAAATATCAGAAGATATTTCTAGAGAAAGTGCAGTACAACTTCAAGAAAACTCTCAAGATTTAACTGGTGTAAATATTGTTGTAGAGCCAACAAGAGTATATCATCAAGGAAATTTAGCTTCACATATTTTGGGATATGTAAGTAGAATAAGTAAAACAAATCAGGAAGAATTTGCAGCAAATGGAGATACACATGAATATGAAGTTGATGATAAAGTTGGTCAAACAGGAATTGAAAAAACATTTGAAGAATATTTAAGAGGAGAAGATGGAATAAAGCAAATTGATATGTCTGTTGATGGAACAGTAACAGGCGAGTATACTTCACAAGAAGCTATTGGAGGAGCAGATATAGTACTTACAATAGACGCACATCTTCAACAAATTGCAGAAGATTCTCTTGAAAGAAATATTCTTAAAATAAGAGAAGGCGGAGATGAAGCAGAAGGTGGGGCAGTAGCTGTTATAAATGTAAAAACTGGTGAAGTCCTTGCAATGGCAAGTTATCCAGATTATGATCCAAGTGCTTTTTATAATGGTATATCACAAGCACAACTAGATGAATATAATAATAATCCTTATCATCCATTATATAGTAAAGCTTTTCAAAGTACTTATGCACCAGGATCTACTTTTAAAATGGTAACAGCAATAGCAGCATTGGAAACAGGAAATACTACTTTAACAGAAAGAATAAATGATAATGGCCCTTTTTATGGAATAACAGATTCAAATACAAAACCACCAGCTTGTTGGTATTATAATGATTATGGAGTAGGACATGGTCCATTAAATGTAGTAGGAGCTATCCAAAAATCTTGTAATATTTTCTTCTTTACTGTTAGTACAAGAATGGGAATAGATAATATGACAAGATATGCAAAATATTTTGGACTTGGTTCTAAAACAGGTATAGAAATTGTAGGAGAAAGTAAAGGAACATTAGCCCAAAGAAGTGTTGCAGAAGAAAAAGGTGAGGTATGGTCTGCAGCTCAAACGGCCTATGCATCTATTGGTCAAGGTTATAATAGTTTTACACCATTACAAATGGCTAAATATACAGCAATGCTTGCAAATGGTGGAAAGAAAATTGATACAACAATTATTAAAAGCATAAATAAATCAAATGGAACACAAGTATCTAGAGATGAAATTAACGAATTTGTAAATAAGAAGTTAGGTTTAGAAACAGAAGAAGAAGAGGATATACAAATAAGTGAAAGTACAATGAATGCCGTACTAGAAGGTATGAGATCTGTTACAGAAGGTGAAGGAGGAACAGCACATTCAACATTTAGAGATTTTCCAATATCTGTTGGAGGAAAAACTGGTTCTGCTCAAGCTGGAAGAAGAACAGATGGATGGTTTGTAGGTTTTGCACCATTTGAAGATCCTGAAATAGCAGTTGCTGTAACTATAGAAAATGGTAAACATGGATATTCAACAGCGGAAGTAGTAAAAGATATTGTTCTTGAATATTTTGGTATGAATATTCCAACAGTACAAGAAAATATGTCAGCTACAGCAGAAGTAGAAGCTTTTAGATAGAAAGAGGGAGAAGATATGCTTAATAATATTAAAATTAGCCAAACTACAAATGAAATAATATTAAATGTTAATGTAATAGCAGAAATCCATGAAATTTTAGAAGAATTAGAAGTAAAACTTCCAAAATTGAGAGATTTCTATCAATCTTCAACAATACCTATAAGAATTACAGGAAGATTATTTACTGATTCAGAAATTGAAAAAGTAAAAAAATTAATAAATAGCTCAATTAATGTAGAAGTAAAATTTGATGATGTATCAGATTTATTAGGATTACATGCAATTAAAAAAACATTTGAAGAAAAAATTGATATTTCTGAAACAAAATTTGTACAAAATTCTTTAAGATCTGGTCAAAAAGAAGAATATCCTGGTAGTATTGTAATTTGTGGAGATGTAAACTCTGGAGCAGAAATTATTGCAGGTGGAAATATTATGATATTAGGAGCTTTAAGAGGAGTTGCACATGCTGGAGCAAATGGTAATACAATGGCAATAATATCAGCAAACAATATAGATATTACTCAAATTAGAATTGCTAATTTAGTTAGAGAAGTTGGAGAAAAGATTGATAGATGTCCTATTTGTAAAATAGAGAAAAATGAAATTATAATAGTTTAAAATATTAATAAGAATAAGGTTATGATTAATATAAAATCATAGCCTTCTTTATTTTTCTTTAAAAAATCTATTCCAATATCTAATTCTTCCATAACACTTAGTAAATTAGCAATTTGCATATATTTTTCTAGTTTTTCTTTTTTTGTATCTTCTAGATAAGGCTTAAGCGAAGCTAAAACCTTATTTCTAGGACAGTCTTTAGTTTTGTTTAGTCTACTTAATATATCTTTAATTTTTAGTATTGTATCAATATCTAAAGAAAAATCTGAATTATCAGCAGGTGGGTTTTGACCACCTGCTAAATTATTTAAATCAATATTTTTGTCTTTTAAAATTTCTGAAAATTTGTTAAAAACTTCTGAAAAATCTTCATTCATATTATTTATCATCCTTATTCATATCTTTTTGTATATTAGAATTTTCTAATATTTGCTTAGCTTTATAAATATTTTTTTCAAGTTCTTCTTTATCCATTTTTGAAATGGCAGCAAGAAGTTTATTAATATCCATGTTATTCAAAATAATTCCCCCTTATACAATATTAATATATGATATGCATTTAAAATTAAAAGTTGATTAAAACTTACGGATTTCCACAGAAAGATGAAAAAATGTGGAAAACAAGGTAAAAAAAACAAAAATGTAATTAAAACTTAATATAAGACTCTTAAGCCATGAAGTTAGATATTCCGTAAAAAGAAAAATTAAAGCTTTGTAATATTGGAAAATACTGGAGTTTACAAAGTTTTTGAAAAAGAGTAATATTTTATATATAAATAAAAAAGTAGACGTATTGCGTCCAGATTCTAAAGAAAAGGAGTTTTGTATGGAAACAGTAAGAACTAAAAAAAGCAAGTTTCTAGTAATTCTAATTGTTTTTATGATGTTGTTTTCAAACTGTGGATACACTATTGCAGCTATTGCAACAAGTGATGAATTCCAGGTTATAAACAATGGATTCTTCAAAAAAGATGAAATTAAGTTTAATGCCTATTTTGAAGATGAAAACGGTAATCAAATGGATGAATTTACTGGAAATGTAAACCAAAAGGTTAAATTAGTTTTAGAAGTGTTGCCACAGGTTGAAGGATATTTAAAAAATGCTACAATCAAGGCAGTAAGTGCTGATGATGATAACATTAATTTTAGAATATCTAATGTTAGCCAAAATGTTATAGAAGGCTTAGAAGCAAATTCTAATTCTAATTTAGATGATGTAGGAAGTAAAATTGAAGAAGAGGCTGCAAAAGAAGAGTCACAAGACCCTGCAGTAGAAGAAAGTAAAGAAGAGACAAATACTGTAGTAAATGAAAATACAAATGTTAGTGAGAATGTACAGCAAAATGAAAATTCTGAAAATACAGTAACAGAAGTTGTAAAAAATGAAGTAGCAAATGAAGTTACAAATGAGACTAATAATGCAAATAATGAAACAACTAATGCAGTAACAAATGAGATTACAAATTCTTCAAATGATACTTCAAATAATAATGTAGTAAATGAAACAGAAATATCAGAAGTAGTTAATGAAACAGTAGCAAATGAAACGGTGATAGAAGAAAATAATATTGTTAACCAAGAGGCTAATAATGTAGCTTCTGATTCTGTTGTGTCTGAAGAAGATGAATTAGTAAATGAAGAAGAAGTAATTATAGAGAAAACAGAAGCAGCAGATAAACTTCAACAAGAAATTGCAAATGCAGCTTTAGATATAAGTTTAATTGCAGACGATAAAATTAAACTTACAAATATAATAGAAGATACAAAAATTATTGCAGATTTAGAATATATTCAAGGAGAAACTTTAAAAGTTTCAGATTTATATAAAAATATAAAATTACAAATAAGTGGAACATATATAAATAGCGACTTAGAAGAAGTACAAATCGGAAAAGAAGAAGAAGTAACTTTAGGATGGGAATATTCTAAAGATATAGAATTAACAAGTGAATATACAAAATTTTCTCCATTTGAAATAGGAGATATAAAAGGAACTATTGTTGAAAACAAAATATCTGTAAAAAGAGAAATTACAGATACTAAATATTTACCAATAAAATCAACAAAATTAGAAATAACAGTTCCAAAAGTAAATGGAAAAGCTCCTATTGAAGTAGATGTAGTTGCAAATAAGTTAATGGCAACAAGAGGAGAGGATACTGGATATACAAACTTTACACAAGCTAATTGGAACTATGACAAAGAATCAGGAAAAATTTTTACAGTAGTAGAGAATACTGAAGCTTTAAATACAAATGGAATTGACGAATACGTTGTTATATATAGATATGAAGATTATATAAGTGAAGAAAATTCAAACTTAGATAAAGTAGTAAAAGCAAGTGTTGAAGAATATAGTTCAAATGAAAACAATATTCTTACAAAAGAAATAAATGATAGACAAAGTATAAAAATAGATGTTGGAGAATTAATTACATATAATATTAGTTCAACAGAAGATAAAATTAATAAAGCAAAAATATATGCAAATTATAATTCAGAAACACCAGTATATGAAACAGAATATACAACACAAGTAAATGTTAATATACTAACAAGTGATATATTAGAGGAATTAAAAATAGATAGTACAAAAGAATATTATATTACTTCAAATAATCTTGAGTTACAAGCACAAGGAATAGAATATAAACAAATTAAATTTAATTATTCTGAAATTTCATCAATTTTATCAGCAGGTGGAGAAATAGTAATAACAAATGCAAATGGAGAGCTTTTATATACATTAAATTCTTCATTAGTAACAAAAGAAGAGGATTGTACAATTAATTTAAATGGAGCAAATGGAATTTTAGTTTATGCAAGAAATATTGCAAAAAATGGAAATATAAGTTTTGAATTAACAAAAGCAATTAAAAATTGTAATTATGAAAAATCAACATTTAAAGATATAACACAAATTGAAAGTAGAATAACAGCTGAAGTTAAATATCAAGCAATTGAAGAAACTTTAGCACTTGGAGCTATTGGAACAAGAAAAGAATTTGAAGAAAGTTCTACATCAGCTACATTATCAATAAATAAAGAAACATTAACAACAATACAAGATAACAATAATGTAGAATTAAAAATAGAATTAAATAATGATAAGGAAAATAGTGATTTATATGTAAATCCTACATTTGAATTAGTATTTCCTAAATATGTAAAAGCAGTATCAGTACAAAGTATAAATTTATTATATGAAAATGGCTTACAAGTAAGTGATTTTAATACTTATACAGAAAGTGATATTGTAAAAATGAGAATTGAACTTGTAGGAACACAAAAAACATTTAGTGAAAGTTCAATTACAAATGGAACAAATATAGTTGTAAATGTGAATATAGAAGTAGATGATTATACTCCATCAAAAGAAGACCAAATCAAATTATATTATTACAATGAAGGAGTATCTAATTATCAATCACAAACAAAATGGACAATAAATAAACAAATACCAAATGGAATATTAAAAACAACAAATGGTTTTGATGTTGCATTAATTAAATACCAAGCACCAAAAGGATTAATTGCAATAAATGGTATTGTAAATTATGATGGAAATTTAAGTGAAATAAGATCAGTAAAACAAGGAAAAGTAACAAAACAAATTGCAATAAACGGTCCAGCAAGAGTTGCTACAATGGAATTATTAGCATTAAACAATACAGAAAATGAATGTTCAGATTTAGTGTTAATAGGAAGAGTTCCTTTTAAAGGAAATAAAGATGTAATATCAAATGAAGATTTAGGAACAACAACAGATACAATAGTTAGAGATTTAATAAAAGAAGATATACAAAACTCAAATATGTCAACAATTTATTATTCTACTAACCCAAATGCAACTAAAGATTTAAACAATGAAGCAAATGGTTGGACAACAGAAGTTACAGATCCATCAACAATAAAATCTTATTTAATTGTTGTAAATGGAAAATTAAAAGCTGGTGAAGTTTTAAGATATACTTATGATTTTGAAATTCCAGCAAATTTACCTTATGAAACAAGTATAGCAGGAAGCTTTGGAGCTTACTATAATAACAACACAGATGTAGCAGTTGTTTATGAAAGTTCAAGTGCAGATATTGTTGGTTTAACAACAGAAGCTGGACCAAAGATGGAAGCTAAACTAAGTGTAGATGTTGGGGATGGAACAGAAGTTGGAGAAGCAAGATTTTTAAATTATACATTAAAAGTAAAAAATACAGGAAGTATAGCAGCTACTGGAGTTACAGTAACAAATCCAATACCAAATAATACATTATTATATGTTTATGACACAAGTGACTTAGGTTTAGGAAATAATAACTGGGTTGAAGCAGAAGAACAGAATGCTCCGACATGGACAATAGATAACTTGAATCCAGGTGAAGAAAAAGAATTTTCTTATATGGTAAAAACTGCTAGATTACAGGATGAAAATGAAGTTATAGTTAAATCAAAAGCTAAAGTAACTGCTTCAAATTTAGGAATTGATTTTGAAAGTAATGAAACAAGTAATAAAGTAGTAAAAAGTAATTTTGATTTAATGATTAACACAGATACATTAGGATCATTAGAAGTAGGAAAAAATATTCAATATAAAACTATTGCAATAAATATTTCTGGACAAGATTTATATAATGTTAAAGTTGAATGTAAAATTCCAAAAGAATTAGAGTATAAAGAAACATATATGGCAGTGGGAAGTAATTGTATTTGGAATGAAGAAAAACTTACATTTGATGAATCTACAAATACAGTAACTGCAATAGTAGATAAAGTAGCTAAAGATGAGTTTATAAATGTAAAATTTGGAACAACTGTTGCAAATAGTAGCGATGAGATATTAACAGGATATGTAAGTTTTGTTACAGAAGATGGTAAAGAAGAAAAAACTTCAAATGTAAATACAGAAGTAATTGGTCCTGTATTAGAAGTTACTCAAGTAACAAATGCAGATACTGTTTTAGAAGGACAAAATGTTGAATTTGCAATTTCTATAGAAAATAAAGGTACCGCAGATGCAACGGGATTAAAGATTTTAGATATGATATCAACATATTTAGAAGATGTAAAAGTAAGATTTTCAGGTAATACAAATACAGGAGTTGGCTTGAAAGATGGAAATTTAGACTGTGCATTAACAACTTTACCACCAGGTTCAAAATTAGTAATAACAATAAATGGTATTGTATATGACTTACCTGAGGGTATGGATGAAATAACTGTATCTAATCAAGCAACAATATCAGGAGACTATATAGAAAATATCACAACAAATTTATCTGAAATAAAAGTAAGACCAAATCCTGATAAACCAGTAGAAGACCCTGATGACAATAAAGATGATGATTTTAATAATATAGAAAACGGTGATGGAAGCGTTGATGATGATTCAAACAATAATAACAATAATCCAACTACTCCAGAAATACCAAATAATGATAACAATACAAATAATGATAATAACAATGACAATAATAATGGAAACAATAATAACAACAGTAATAACAATCTAAATAATAATACAAATAATAACCAAAACAATAATAATCAAAATAATAATCAGCAAAATAATGTACAAAAAGTTGAAGAAAAAATATATAGCATATCAGGAAAAGTTTGGTTAGATTCAAATCAAGATGGAAAAAATGATGCTGATGAAGAAAAATTGGCAACAATAAAAATACAATTACAAAAAGACGGAAAAATGTTAAAAGCTGTTACATCTGATGGTAACGGAGAATATAAATTTGAAGAACTTGAAAAAGGAACATATAACATTATATTCGTATATGATGGTGCTAAATATACAGCAACAACATATAAAGCAACAGGTACAACAGAAAACGATAATTCAGATGCATTAGAAACAGAAGAGGGAAGTGCAGTAACTAACGAATTAGTTATAGCAGATACAAATTTAGGTAATATAGATCTTGGTTTAAAATTAAGAGATACATTTGATTTAGGAATTGAAAAATATTTAACTAAAGCAAAAGTAACTACAAACAAGGGTGAAAAAGAATACGATTTTGATAATGAAAAATTATCAAAAATTGAAATCAGAGCTAAAGAATTAAATGGTGCAACTGTAGAACTAGAATACAATATAGTTGTAGAAAATACAGGATTAGTAGAAGGATATGCAAGCAAAGTAACAGATGTTTTACCAAAAGATATGACTTTTGATGAAAGTAAAAATGAAGGCTGGTACTTAGGTTCAGACGGAATATTATATAATGAAAGCTTAAAAGATGTTATAGTAAAACCTGGTGAGAAAAAAGAATTAAGATTAGTATTAACAAGACAAATGAATAGTGATAATACAGGTGTATTAAGTAATAAAGCTATATTAGAAGAACTTCAAAATGTACAAGGTTTAAAAGATGATGCAAACAATAATGTATCTACACATGAGATTTTAATTCTTGTTGGAACAGGTGGAAGAACAGTTGCAATAATTGGTTCTATTGTAGCTATTATTCTAGCAATAGTTCTTTATACAAATAGAGATAAGTTAAAATTATCTAAGAAGTATAAAAACAATGTAAATAAAAAAATAAAACCAAAGAAGATTTATAAGTAAAGGGGGCGATTAATATGAGAGAAATAAAAAGAAAAAATAATCTTTTAAAGATAATGATATTAACAGCTGTATTAATTGCCGCTGTAATTACAACAATTTCAATAGCAGCAAATGTAGAAGATATTGGCTTTGAGGGTGTTGCGAATATTAGTGACATGGTTGGAGCATTAGAAAAAAGATATACAGCAAGATTTACTACAAATCAAGGAGAATTTGAAGGCTATTTTGATGATAGTGCTTTTACAGCTTTGTCAACAAATCATGCAATATACTGTATGGCTCATGGTAAAGCATTATTTGATCAGCATTCAAGATGTACTTTTAATACAGATCATGAAGGCAGTTTTGACATGGACAATTACATAAATTTTGAATATGGAGGATCTCCTAATCCAAGTACTCAAAAGTTCGAAGATTATATGCAAGCTGGAGAAGGTGGTACTAGGACAACATCTTCTAACATAAGATATAAAGTTACAGCAACAGATTTAAGAAGTATTTCAACAGATTATGGAACTTTTTCAGGAAATATTATTCCTTATGCTGCAACTTTCGAAGACTCTAGTGAGCCATATTGGAATCCAGGACAGTATGCAATGTGGGGATTTACAGGAAGTAATGGAGATGGAAATTGCTTTAATGATTTATATAAAGCGGGATATTCTGTAGATGCTTTAGAAGCAGAGATTGCAACTCATGGTGATCAACCAAAAGTTGAAGTAATAAAGAAAGATGGTACTACAGGTTGTGGAACAACTTACGAAAATGGAAATTATGTTGTAGGACCATTTAAAATGAGTGATTATGCTTATGTAGGTTCTCAATTTGCTAAAAAGTATTCTGGAAGGGATTTAGCTGTACAAAAAGATCTTGTAGGTGGTATTGAAAGCGGATATATTACTTTAAATAATGGTGTAAAATTAGAATTTGGTAAAGAAGTATCTATAAGATATACAAAATTTGGTGACAATAATAGAAGTTATAGTGGAGCTGCAAATGCATATTGGTATGATTCTAATGGAAATAGATTAAACTTTACATATGAAGATGAACACATGCAACTTAATGGAGAAGAAGTTCAGGTAGTATACGAAAATGATCAATATATATTAAAATGGTTAGATGGAAGAACACAAGTAATTACAATGAAACAAACTGGTGGAGATGTAGAGTATTGGGGAGTTCCAACAGAATATACTTGTCCATTTCCTAATTCAGAATTTTATATAGTATTTCCAAGATCAGCTACAAATAATGCAACAACATTATCTTCATTCTCATTCAAATATAGAAAAACAAGAGCAGAAGGAAGTGGATGGGTAGCTAATGGACAATATGTAAGAACAACATTTAATAGAACAGATATAACAACAGGATGTACCACTTATTATGCAACATGTAATAAATCTGGATATTCATCAGAAGATTTAACAGACAGTATAGGTGGTTGGCATTATGTATCACATACGCATAAGAAAAACGGCTGCACATGTGGTTGTAGTACACCAGAACATAGTCATTCTAGCAGCTGTTATGATGTGGATGAAAAAGGAAATAAACATAGAACCTGTGGTATGACTGCTCATAGACATTCTTCAGGAACAGGATGTTGTGGAGGAGGACATTCATGTTCAAAAAGTTGTGAATTTAAGTGTATTCATAAACACACAGATTGTAAACATTGTAATTGGCAAGCAACTTCAACAGTTGAATATCCTCAACCATTAATTGGTGTTGGTGAAGCACATGTTGATGTTACAAGTGAAGATTTTTCATATACAGTAAATGTAAGATTAACAACAGACTTACAAATAAATAAATATATTACAAAAGTTGAACATATTGGAGAAACTGGAGTAATATATGGAGAAAATTCAAGTAGAAGTAGAGCAAGCAATGCTGGAAATACGACAGATTGGAAGAGAAATAATACTGTAAAAGCTGAAAGAGGAGATAAAGTAACATATCACATAGACATTATAAATAGTCAAGATCAAGCAGTATCATTCCAAATAAAAGACATTTTACCTAAAGAATCAGCAGACCAAACCTTTAATCCAAGTATAAACCAGTGGCTAGAGGTAAAGGGAAATCAAACATATAGAGTAAAGGTAACATTAAGAACAACAGCTAATACTGGAATATGGGAAAACTATACAGAAATTATAACCAAAAACTCAGGAGATGTAGATTATAACAGAACTGATTATGCACCAAATGATAATAGACATAATGGACCAGTTGTTAACGTTGCTGAGTTAGATGGTGGAATTATAAAAGATTCAGATTTTTATCAAATTAAAGAGTACAATGTAAATATTGAAAAATATATTTATGATGTAGAACATAATCAAGACAATATTGGAATTAGCAGCATAGATACAACCTTAAAAGCAACAGATCAAAGATCTATAACAAAAGGTGTAACAGAAGATGCTAAAAAAGCTAATCCAGTATACGCAGAATATGGAGATACTATTACATATAAGATAATAGTTTATAATACAACAAATAAATATGACTCTAAGATAGATTATAATAATGCTCCATATTGGAAACCAGATAAGGTTTATGTAGATATAGAAGATACATTACCTAAAAAATATTCTAACTTAGATATTACTGTAAGTGGTACAACAATACCAGGAAACAAATCTTATACAATATCTAAGACTGATAGTAGTACAAATGGTGGAAAATTCACAATTAAAAACTTGATGATTCCAGCAAATGGTACTAGAACAATAACAGTTACTTTAACAGTAGATGAATATACAAAAGGAACTGTTGAAACAAATAGTGTTAAATTTATTGGAGAAATGAGAAACATCAATAGAGGAACAGCACAGACTTCAACAGTTGATGATAAATATGATGTTATTAAAAATAACCCAATAAGAACAGAAACAAAAGATTATTACAAAATAAATAACTATAACACATTTGTTGATAAATACATTTATACTTATGATGAAAAAATACAAAAAGAAAACAATAACAATTCATTTACAAATAATGGTATAATTACAAATAATGATGGTACTTTAAAAACTTCAAGAATGAATGACAGTAAACAATATAGTACTTTATCTGATGGAAATGTAAATGATAGAGTGAGAGAACCAAATAACAAAGACACTTATAAGAAAGAACATCCAGTTTCAGTTGAAAAATATGAAACAATTGTATATGCTATTAAGATTACAAATGAAGCAACAACAGTTAATAAATCTTTAAGTTCTGGTACAAAACCAGCAACTCAAGTTAGAACAACTAAAGTTACAGATAAAATGGAAGTTGGTTTAACTCAAAAATCTGTTGAAGCTGTAATGTATAATAGTGATGGTAGTGTTTGTACAAGATATAATGGTGATGGAAAAGTAAATGTTAATGTTTCAGCTCCATCAGCAATTAGTGAAAACGGAAGAAATTACAACAAATATGAATACACTATTGGAAATGAAACAATCTTAAATCCAGGTGAATACATTATTTACTATGTAACTGTAGAAGTTACAGAAAGCAATATGTATTTATATGATTTAGAGAACAGAGCTGATTTAACAATACTAACTAACATTAATCATACAGATGATAATAATAGAGAAGTTAGAAATCCAAATCATGATGAAAACATTTCTAAACAAGAAGAAACAAAAGAATACGTAAGAATGAAAGACTTAGTAATTGCAGGTAATGTTTGGGTAGACTTTGATAGAGATGGATTTATGACAGACAAAGATGTTGATGCTACAAAACAAGCATACTATAATGTTAACCAAGATGCTAGAAAGAAAGATGTAATTGTTCATCTTTATAAATCAGATGGTACATTATTAAGAACAACCAAAACAGACCAAAATGGTTTATATACATTTGGTAGAGATGAGAACTTAAACTGGTATGGTACATATAATCATGACACAGGATTCTCATTAAATACAACATATCAACGTGTTGACAAAGCTGACAATAAAGATGCAAATGGAAACTACACAGCAAATAGTAAATATGTAAGTTATTATATAGAATACGAATATGATGGTGTTATATATAAGAGTACAGAATTCTATGCTGGAACAGATGGTAAGAAACATCTAAAAGATGATGGAAGCTTTGAACAAGAATATTTGATTGATTCTAATGCAGCTGAATTTACAGATGTAAGAGAACAATTTAATACAAAATATGAATATATTTCATATAATGTAGCTTATGATTTAGGATTTAATAAAACTAATGAATTAGTTTTTGATAAGACTGAACACACTTCACAATTAATGGAAGATAACTCAAGATTAATGACAGCAAGAAGCTTTATAAATGTTCCTTCAAATAAAAATGATGCAAATTCAACTAACTACTTATGGTTATATCCATTTGGAGGAGCTCAAAATAATGAAAAACCAGAAACTGAATACTTAAAACACATCAATTTAGGTTTAGAGTTAAGAGAAGATGTTGATATTGCATTAACAAAAGATGTTTATAAAGTAAAAACAACTATTGATGGTGAAGAAATGGAATACAACTACAACCAAAACAATGGTTTAAATGGTGATATGGAAGCTACAGATCAAAATCCATATTTACAAAATTATATAATTTCAAAACCTTATGGTTTAGAGTTATATGAATCTGACTATAAATACAGATTTGAGCAATATAAAGCACAAGCAGTTAGAGAGTATAAAGGTATAAATGGTGAGAGTGAATTAAATGTTGAGGTAACATATAGAATAACAGTTGATAATAAAGCAGTTACTGATGATGATACTGTAAATTATGAAGGTAAAAATCCTCCTGTAACTGATACTAAACTAGATGTTAAGATACATGAAATTCTAGACTTATATGACAAGAACTTTGTTCAAATACAATTTGATGAAAATGGAAATATGGTAAGTGTTCCAAATCCAACAGTTGGATCTCCAAATACAGTAGTTGTAAAAAATAAAGATGATAATGGCTTCTTAGTTGATAAACCAATTAAGATTGCAGAGGCTTGGTACTTTAAAGAAGCAAGCGAAGCAGGAGATGCTGCAAATGGAACAAAATATAGTATTGAAAATCCTACAGAAGTAGCAGCAGGAGCAAAACCAATTTATAAAGAAGATCCTGCAGGAAATTATGTAAAAATTGATTTAACATTATCAAATATTTCTTCAAGAGGAGCTTTAGGTACATATTCTGAAAAGAAAAACAACTTTGAAGCTGATGGATATAACACAGTATATATTAGAGGTATGGAAAATGAGATTATCCATGAAGGAGAAGATTTAGATATTTATGTTAAATACGTACTTGATAAAGAAGCTTTAGAAGTAGGTATTACAAATGAAAATTATGAAGAAACAAAATCTTCAACATCAAGTGCAAGTTCTAATACTGAAGAAAAAGAAAATGGATCAATAACAACAGGAGAAGAAAGTGGTTCAACAACTACTACAAAAACAACAACTTTAGAGAGATCTTTAAAAATAGCTGAAAATGTAGCAACAGATTTCAAAAATAAATTCGGTAGAGGTACAGAAAACATTGCACAAGTTAATGCTTACTCAGTTTGGTACACAGATGGAAAACCAACTTCACTTGTAGATATGGACTCAAATGCTGGTAACATTGGTATCAAAAATGATAGCACAGGAGTAATTCCTGGAAGTGGAGGATATGCTGAAAGCGAAACCTCTGCAGATAATATAGACTACTATGAAGATATGACATATAAAACAGGTATTGAACTTGTTGCAGATGCAACAGTAAATACAAAAGAAATAATAACAGAAAAATACAGTAAAAATAACATTATTGTAGAAGTTCAGAATACACCAGATATTAGAAGAAGTATTTCTGGTATGGTTTGGGATGATTCTAGAACAGAAACTTTAGGAGAAGCTGGAGAAACACAATATATTGGTGATGGTAACTATAATCCTGATAAACAGAAAAACAATGATGGCAAAATGAATCAAAACGTAGAAATTAACTACAAAGATGGTTCAGAAACAGAAGAAAAGGATATTAAAGTTAGAAGTGCAAGAGCAGAATTTGTTGAAATTGTTGATATTCCAGTACGTGATGAAAACGGTAACTATGTAAAAGATGCAAATAATAATAATCAAATTCATTATTATGAAGAAATCTTAAGTGATGTTACATGGAAGCAAGTTCAACATACAAGAACAGATACAGATGGTAATTATGAACTTGAAGGATTTGTTCCAGGTAGATATGTTGTAAGATTTACTTATGGTGATACAGTTGAAGAAAACAAAAATTCTACAACATATAACCCAGATATTGAAGCTCAAGAAGATATGTTAATCTTTAATGGTCAAGATTATAAATCAACAAAATATACAACAGATTTAAGTGATACAGAAACAGATGTTGATGAGATAATTAAACAATTAGAGGTAGTAAACAAATCAGATGCTAGAGACGATGAAATTAGAAGACTAGAAGTTAATAGATTCTCAGAAGTTATGACAAACGAACTTGCAGAAATTCTAAAAGGTGTTGCAAATGGAATTGAAGAAATGACACCAATATCTAGAGCAAATGATGTGGATCAATTAAAAGCATTAACAGAAAACACATATATGAATGCTGAAACAGTTGAATTCTTAGTAAAAACTGAGAAATTAACACAAGAGCAAACATCAAAATATATTGTAAGAACAAATGTTGATTTAGGAAATGGTACAGCTGAAGATTTAGCAAATGAAATTTACTATAAAGAACTAGAAGCTATGCAATATGCAGACAACAATGCTAGGGACTTCAAGATTGAAAACGTAGACTTTGGTGTTGAATATAGACCTGAATCACAAATAAGCTTATTAAAAGAAATTGATGAAATGAAGATAACAACAGAAGATGGAGAAACATTAGCTGACTTATTCTTCTATACAGAGGGTGAAGGCGAACATGCAACTCACCACTTAGATATGGAAAAATCAGTAGGACTTGACTTAGTACAATTCATTTCAAATGATTATACAGCTCTACTATCAGGACTTGCAACAGAAAAACTTCAAGGATTTGTTTACTTACAAATAGATGATGATATTTTACAAGGATCTAAAATAGAAATTACTTATAAATTTAAAGCACAAAACAATAGTGAGGTAGATAGAATCACAGAAAATCTTGATGATATCAGATATAAAGAAAATGATGCAACAATTAATTTAATCAATGCATATAATGGTAAAGGTGTAAATATTATAGATAAAGATTATACAGCTTCAGGAACAGCAAGAAATATTATTTATGCAGATACTTATGCACTAGATGAAAATAAAGATTTATACAGAAACATGAAGAAAACAATTACTAATGAAACTGATGCAAATAATAAGCTAGCAGGAGACGGTGGATATTTTGGTAGATATGTAGGATATGCATATTATACTGGAAAAGATACTAACTTAGATACAATTGCAAGCTTGAAATTTGATAAGATATTAGACTATGTTGACACAGACCTAGAGTTTGAACAAGAAACAAGTGATGATAAATTATTAAGTAAGTACTGGAGAAGAAGTACAACATCAGAATTAGTAAATCATGTGTTAGCGGTAAGAGACATTGTTGAAGGAAAAACAATTACAGAAGAAAATAAAGCAGATGAACAAAATACAAACAATGAGACAACTGAAAACTATGCTATAGGAGAAGATATTACAACTAATGTAAAACTAACAAATACTAAAGGCATAGAATATAAGAACTTAGTTGTATCAGTTGACGATAGAATCAGAGATGATGAGTATTCAAGAAATGTTCAAACAAACATTGAAGAAGCTCAAGATAAATATCAAGTAAATAACGTAGATTTGGCAAGATTCTTATTACCAAAAGTAACAGATCCAGATACTAAAAATTATCATTATTCTATGGGTACAGTATACTTACCAGTATCTAAAGTAGTATCAGCAGAAGCAGATACAGAAGATATGACTTATGAAAATATGGCAGAGATTATACAATTTACAACATTAACAGGTAGAAGAACAAACTTTGCTACAACAATTGGTAATGCTGATGTTAACATGGAAGCAGCAAAAGATAAACCAGAAATTGGTAGTGAGGAATTTGTAACAGCATCTTTTGAATCAGATACTGCAGCAACAGAAACAATTACATTAACACCTCCAACAGGTTTAATGAGAAATAGAAGAATGATTGTTAATACAGTTGAGACAGCAAGAACAAGTATAATAGTAGTAGCAATCGTAGTAGCCGTAGTAGCTTTAGTAGTAATTGTAACAAAAGTAACAATTACAAAAATCAAAAAGAGACGTTATAAATAAAACATAAATTAAGAAGAGAGTAGTTTTTACTCTCTTCTTTTTATACAATATTTTTTTGAATAATTTTATTTTTGCTACGCAAATATACTCTTTGGAATTTTTTTAAAGATTTGTAAATAAAATTGTAATATTAAAAAGTGAGAATATAAAATTTCTATAAAAATAGGATGTTAAATTTAAAATGAAATTATTAAAAACAATATAAAATTACTTTTTAAATTATTATAGACAAGTAAAATTGAGATTAAAATATACTATTCGACAAAAAAAGACAGAAAAGTATTTAAAACAGGGAATACTAAATTAAATTTTTTTTGAAAAAAAGTCAAAAAATAGTGTAAAAAGCCTTGAAAAAGTTTACATAATGGTATATAATAGATAACGTATAGTTTCTGGTGGAAAAGGCTTATATAAAAGGATTTATGTAATGAAAATTTTATATTTCATAGCGGGAGTTTGCTAAAATAGTTAATCCGTAAATGATAATGAAAATAAAAACATGAAATCCTTGTGTTACAAAGGTTTTTTCTATTGACTACTTTTAAAAAAAGAGTAGAATATACTTATATAATTATAGTAAAGTTGATACTATGCCAAATTGTTGTTGTAGGAGGAATTAAGATTATGCTAAAAAACAAAATTCTAGAAAAATTGTTGGCAATAATCCTAATATTTACACTAACTTTTGCAAATTTTGCATTTGTAACTAAGAGTTATGCAGCAAGTTTTGCAGAAACCTTTTTTGCGTCAGATTCAGATACAGGACATGAAAATGTTGAATTTGAAGCTTATTTTGGAACCGAAGAAAGTAAAACAGATTCGGTTATTAGTGATGTAAATAACGAGGAATTATCTATTGGCATGAAATTAGATGTTAAAGAAAGTGGATATCTAAAAGATGCAAAAATAGAAATTGCAGAAACTGAGGAGGGAAAAGGTTTAAACTTTGAAGTTGGCAGTTTTGAAGAAGTACAAGCTCAAGTTACAGAAAACCAAGAAGAAACTTCAAATGAAAGTGAAGAAAATGTTGAAGAAGTTCAAGAGGTAAACAATGAGCAGGCAGAGGTTACACAAGAGACATCTGCAGAAGGAGAAACTTCAGAACAAGAGAAACAGATAGAAGAAAACTTGGAACAAAATGCAGAACAAAATGAAGAAAATTCAGCTCATGAAGTATTACCAGAATATGTTCAAAGTTTAGAAAACAATGTTATTTCTTTAAAACAAGTTAATAACTCTTCAGAAGTTAAACTTTCATTACCAATAAAATACAAAAATGAAATGTATGTAAATGAAAATAAATTATCAAAAGATTGTGCAGTAATTTTCACAGGTATATACGTTGATGATGATGGTGATGAAATAGAAGTATCAAAAAGAGTAAATTTAAATGTTGCTTGGAAAGATCAAAGAGAAGTAAAATTATCTAGTGAAGCTACAAAATATATAGATTTTGGTAGAGGAGTTATATTACAAACTTTAGTAAAAGTTGATACAACTACAGATAAAAATACTTTACCAATTAAAGAATCAGAAGTTGTAATTGATGTACCAAATTTTGAAGGAATAAAGCCATCAAATGTTACAGTAGTTGCAAATTCTACTTCAGGAACCAATGGAGAAACAGTTGGAAATTTAACATTTAATGAAAACAATTGGACATATAATGCTGATGAAAACAAAATAATATTAAAGGTTACTAATCCAAAGAAAAATGTTGAAGTAAATGAATTTGAAGATGAATACTTAAAAGATGCAAACAAAGAAGTAGTTAAAGAAGACAGATATTTTAGCGGTTCAGGTATTGATGAATATTTAATTACTTATACTTTTGAAAATGCAAAAGCAGTAGATGGAATTACTATTAATTCTAATATAGAAGCTAAAGTAACAATGTTTAGTGGTGCAAACGAAGAAGAAAATTCTAATTTAATAACAAATAACAACAATTTTGAATATGTTCTTCAAGGACAAACAGGAAATATAGTATCTTTAAATATAGAAAATGAAACTCTAGATGTTTCAAAAGCTTATACATATTTAAATTATAAAAATAGTGGAAAATATGAAGTTGAATTAATTTCTAAAACTGTTGCTAATATTTCTTATAAAGATATTATAAAAAATATTAGAATAGAAGATAGAGATAACTTATATGTAGATAAAGCTGGAAATTCTATTGAAAATAATGATTTATATTACAAACAAATTTCAATTAATAAAGAAGAATTTACAAAAGTTTTAGGTGAAACTGGTGAAATTAAAATTTTAGATATCTCTAGAAATTTAATTTCTACAATTAATAATGAAACAGCAGTAAACGAAGAAGGAAATATAATAGTAAGTTTTGAAAATAAACCTTCAAAATTAGTTTTTGAACTTACTAAACCAGTAGGTGAAGGAAACTTAGTAATTAATAATGTTAAAGCATATACAAATGCGTCTATTGATAAAGCAAATTTTGCTAATTTATCATCAATTAAAACAACTTCAGCTATGTCAGCAGAATATGAATATGTTGAAACTAGAGTTGATGTAGGAACAGCAGAAGTTGTAACAAATTTAATAGATACAACAACAAAAGCTAATTTAATTATAGACAAATCAAACCTTTCAACACTTGCAAATAATGATGTTGAACTAAGAATAGAATTAAATAATGCTACTGATGTATCAGATGTGTATGGAAATTCAGTTTTTGAAATAGAATTACCAGAATATGTTCAAAATTTAGTAGTAACAAATGCAAGTGTACTTTATGGTGAAGGATTAGATATAATAAATACAGAAGTAGCTGGAAGAATAATAAGAGTTACAATTGATGGTAACCAAGAAGGAATAAATTCTGGTGTGTTAACAAATGGTACAAATATAGTAATAAATGCAGATATAAAAGTAGATTTATATACACCAGCAAAATCAGATATTATTAAATTAAGATATACAAATAGTGAAGCTACAAATTTGGATAATAATGGATATACTGAATTACCAATTAATTATTCAGCTCCAACAGGACTAGTAGCAGTAAATAGTACATCAAATTATAATACAGTAGGTTCAATTACAACATCTGTAAGACAAGGTGTAAAAGAAGATTTAATTGATATTTATTCAGAAGCAAAGGCTGCAACAATGGAAATTGTTGTAATGAACAACAATGAAAATACAGTTTCAGATGTATCTATATTAGGTAGAATTCCTTTTAAAGGAGTAAAAGATATAGAAACAGGAGAAGACTTAGGTACAACATTAGATACAAAACTAATTGGTCCTATAGTTTCAGATGAAAGAAATGGAGTAGCATTTAATATTTACTATTCTGAAAATGGAGAAGCAAATAATGATTTAAATAATTCAGAAAATGGTTGGACAATGAACCCAACAAGTTTTGAAAATATAAAATCATATTTAATAGTACCTCAAGATGAAAATTATGAAATGCAAGAAACAGCAATTTTAAGATTTACATATCAATATGAAATTCCTGCAAATTTAACTCATAATGAAAATATCTATGGAACATTTTTAGCATATTATACAAATAATTCAGAAATAGCAAAAACTGACGAAAAAGCAACTCCTGATAAAATTGGTTTAACAACTGGAGAAGGACCTGAATTAAACTTAGAAGTTTCATTAGATAAAGAAACAGTAAAAGAGTTAGAAGAAGTAAAAGCTAAAATTATTGCTACAAATGTAGGTAATAATAAAGCAGAAAATATAAATATAGAATATTCAATTCCAAAATATGCTGAATATGTATCAGCAGAAAGTGATAATGAAAACTTAAATATAACAGCAGAAAATGGAATTGTAAAAGCAAATATTAATGAATTAGAAAAAGAAGAAAAAATAGAATTTACAATAACATTAAGAGCTGGAAAACTTCCAACATTAGAAGAATACTATAGAGGAACAGAAGGCTTTGGAGTTTATGAAGGAAAATATATGATAAAACTTCAAGATGAAGAAGGAAATATTATAAAAGAAGAAGAGATAGCAGAAGTTCCAGAAATTTATATAGAATCTAAAGCAAGTATAACAGCTAAAGATTTGGGTGCAACTTTAACAGCAGAAGGAAATAAAGCCGAAATTACTAAATCAGATTTCAAAATTGATATACAAAATAAATCAGATATAGATGAAGCTTTAGAAACACAAAAAGCTGGAGATGAAGTAAACTTTAGCATTCAAATTGAAAACTTAACTTCTGAGGTTAAGAAAAATGTTGTTGTAACACAAGTATTACCAAAAGAATTTTCTTATGTGAAATCTTCAGTAGTAGGATATGCAGAAGATGGATTAACATCAATTGATGTGGCAGAAGGAAGATATGATGAATCTACAAGAACAATAACATGGAATTTATCAGAAATTCAAGAAGATGCTTCTGTTCAATTAAAATTTGTTGCTAAGGTAAATGAATTAGATGAAAATGTTACAAAAGTAGATGTGGAAACAATAGCTAAAGTAAGTGCTGATGGAACAGATACTTATGAATCAAATGCTTTAATAACATCAGTTGGAAGACCTGTTTTAGTTGTAAATCAAATATCAGAAAATACAGATACTTATATTAAAGAGGGAGATACAGTTAAATATGTATTTACAGTTAAAAATGAAGGTGGAGCAGTAGCAGAAAATGTTAGATTAACAGATGTAATTCCAGATGGAATAGCAGTTAGAAAAGTTTCATATGTATCAGATGGTATTGTAGGAAATAAAAAAGTTTCATCAAGTAGAGAAGTAACAGTAATGGCAAATATTCAACCAAATGAAGAATTAGTTGTTAATGTTGAAGCAGTAGCTGCTAATTTAGGTGGTGTCCAAGAAAAAACTGTTACAAACTTTGCTACAGTTGCTTCAGCAGAAGTAGAAGAACAAACAACGAATTCAATTACACATATAGTAGAAGCTTCTGAAAAATCTATTGCAGCAAGTCAATTACAATCATCTTCAAGTTCTACTTCTCAAGGAAATGGAAATATAGAAAAGACATATAAACTAACAGGTACAGCTTGGCTTGATAGTAATAAAGATGGTATGAGAACAACAGATGAGCAATTATTATCAGGAATAATTGTTAGATTAGTTGATAGTCAATCTGGTGCAATTCAAACGTCTGTAACAACAGATGCAAATGGTACATACACATTTTCAGGAGTAAAAAATGGAGACTACTTAGTAATTTTTGAGTATGATACAGTAAAATATACAGTTACAGCTTATAAAAAAGACGGTGTGGATATAAATGTTAATTCAGATGCTGTAACAACAAAATTAGAACAAGATGGTAAAACAAGAAATGGAGCTATTACAGAAGTTATAACAATTTCAAATGGTAGTGTTTCAGGTATAGATATTGGTTTAGTTTTAGCAGATAAATTTGATTTAAAATTAGACAAAACTATAACTAAAGTAACAACACAATCTGCTACAGGAACTCAAAATGATGAATATGATAATGTAACATTAGCCAAAACAGAAATTGCTGCTAAACATTTATATGGATCTGTTGTATATGTAGAATATACAATTACAGTATCAAATGAAGGTGATGTGGCAGGATATGCAAAACAAATTATAGATTATATGCCAGAAGGAATGACATTTAATTCTGGATTAGAAGCAAATGCAAGCTGGTATACAGGATCTGATGGAAATCTATATTCAGCAGAACTTGCAGAAAGAGAATTAAAACCTGGTGAGTCAGCATCTGTTAAATTAGTTTTAACAAAACAAGTAACAGAAGAAAATATAGGACTTACTAACAACCTAGCAGAAATTTATGAAGATTACAATATATATGGTATTTCAGATATTAACTCAACACCAGCAAATAAAGCACAAGGTGAAAATGATATAGGTTCAGCAGACGTAATTATTTCTGCAAAAACTGGTGAAACATTCATATATATTTCAGTAATTATAACAACAATATTATTAGGAAGTATAGTAATATTTATAGCATATAATAAAATTGTATTAGCAAAGAGAAAAGGAGGTGTTTAATATGAATAAATTCAAAAGTAGAATTTCTATAACATTTATTGCAATGTTAATTATATTAAGCACCATAGGAGCTTGCTATGCAGTTGCAGAGAGATTAGGAGAAATGATTATTGAATCAACACATATTCATTCTTATCCTAATGGAAGCTATATACCATATAGTGATTTAAATGATTATTATGATGTGTTCTGTTGCCAAAAAGGTACTTCATTACCAAGTCATAGTCAAACAGAACTTGTTGGAACAAATGGAGATAATTTAGGAGTATCATATCCTTATTTAACAAATAATGATTTAGGAATGGAAATACTTCGTCAAAGTTCAACATCTGGTTCACCATTTGGATCTTCTAGATATACAAATAGAACTTTTGGTAGATATAAAATAGAGAGTACAGATATTGCAACTCCAAAAGAGGCTTATATCTTATCAGAAATGATAAAAGTAGATGGAATGGGTGAATATAACTATGCTCAGTTAGCTTGGTGGACAACAGAAGCAGGAAGCTTAGGAAATACTGTTGCAGAAAATGCTTTTGCAAAAGAAGCAGATGCATTTGAGGCATATATATTAGAAGCTGCTGGAGTAAACAGTACAGATGAATTAAAATATAAAACAGCAGAATTTACTACTCCAGACGGAGAGCAAAAGAAAATAGAAAATGCTTTTGATTTTGATTATGATCCAAAATGGGTTACAGAAGGTGAATATCAAACACCAACAGTAGTATGGGATAGCGGATTACAACAATATATAATAGGACCTTTTGCTATTGACTATGTTGGTTCAACAGAACAATTTGGAGATAGAGAAGAAGTTCAATTTGCTGGAATTACAGACATGGAGATTTATACAGATGATTCAGAAGCAGCATTAGTATTAGGAAAAGATTGGGAATTTGTTTGGACAGATGGTGAAAGAACACAAGATACAGACTCAAAATTTCCACTAGCAAATGAGAAATTTTATATTAGATTAAATTATAGAGAAAATGCTACAAAAATAACTAATATAAAAACTAAATTTAGATATATGAACGCAGCTGGTGTATTTCAAAATTTAAGAGGAACATACTTTGAAGCTATTTGGAACCAAAAATCAAAAGATTACTATAACACTTGGACAGATAGTGAAGGACATTCACATAGCGAATATGATCATACAGATTATTGGTTAAAACTAACAGGTTTAAAAGAACATACATCACAGGCATTAGCATTAGGTATAAATGCTTGTAGATGGTATGAATATGTAGAAATTGATAGAAGATTAGATATTAGAAGTGGAAAAATTAGAATAGAAAAAGAAGTAGTTGATGAAGATGGAGAAGAAGTAAAAGACGTAAACAAATTCTTCTATTTCAGAGTTAATGTAGATGGTGCAATAAATGGTGATTCAGAAATAATAAAAGTTAAAGCTGGACGTTCAGCAACTACTAAAACATATTATTGGAATGCTGAAGATGGAAATCCAACTTATACTGTTGAAGAAATTGACAAGGATGGTTTTAAACAATTAGACCTTGAAAATGCTTCAGGAGAATTAAGAGATGGAAGAACAGTAAAGGTAAAAGCTACTAATATTGGAGAGCATACTGGTAACTTAAAAATCGTAAAGAAAATAGATAAAAATATTTTAAATGGAAAAGAAAGTAATTTAGAGGGTAAAACTTTTAACTTTAAAGTAACTTTAAGTGGAACATTTAAATATAATGGACAAAAATATAATGATGCTTCAACTACCATAGATGCTTCTATTACAATTAATAATGGAAGAGGAGAATGGAATTTAGGAAATGTTAAATGGTATGGAGAAACAGCTCCTAAATATAAAGTTGAAGAGTTAAGTTCAGAATTTGCTGAGTTAATTTCTATAACACCAAGTTCAGGTAGATTATCTGAAGATGAAACTGTAACAGTAACAGCAATAAATGAGCAAACAATAGAAAAAGCAAAAATTCATATTATAAAGACATTAGAAAATGCAGAATTATATTCTGAAGAAGAAATAATGAAATTAAAATTTAATTTTGAAATTTCTGTGGATGGATATGATAAACAAAGAATTGAAATTTCACCAATAAGAAAAGATAATTCTTATGTTTGGGAATATACATCTGGATATTATGAATGGTTTGCTGGAAATAATCCAAATTATACAATAACAGAGGTTGATAATCCAGAAGGAACAAGTTTTGTTACAGCAACAAGTGATGATGTACAAATAACAGTAAATGGACAAACAATTACAGGAACTTTAGTTAGTGATGAAACAAAAGATTTTGAAGTTACAAATAACATTGTAAACAGAATAGAAAAACCTCATTCAGGTAGAATTGAAATAACAAAACATATAGATTCAGATACATTAGTTGATAAAGAATTTAAGTTTGTGGTAACAGTAACTTCTAAAGGAAGTTTCACATATAAAGGTCAAACTTATGGACCAGGAACCAAAATTCAATTAACAAATGATTCAGCAGTAGAAATAACAAACGATATTTATGATGAAAATAGTTTTGTTGTAATAAAAGTAAGTAGTGTAGACGCCCCTACTGTATGGACTTCAGATGAATTTACATGGAATGGAGAAATGGCTCCAGAATATACAGTAGAAGAGAATTTACTTGCAGAAGATATTGCTTCATCAGTTGAACCTTCTAAAGGTACTTTAGCTGATGTATCAGAAGGTACAAACACAGTAAAAGTAACAGCTTGGAATAGAGATATAACTCCAAAAGCAGGATATCTTCATATTATAAAAACACTAGAAAATGCACAAGGAATGTCTACTGAATATATAAATTCTTTAGTATTTAAATTCCAAATTACAGTAGATGGATATGAACCTTATGTGGTTTCATTAAATGCAGAGAAAAAAGGTGATTCTTATGTTTGGGAATATACATCAAATGCATTTACTTGGGCAGCTGATGCGGAAGCTCCAAACTATACAATAACAGAAATTGACCTTCCAGAAGGAACAGAATTTGTATCAGCAACCTCAGATGGCGGAACACAAATAGAAAATGGTATACAAGGAAAATTAAAAGAGAGCCAAACTGGGGAAATATTAATTACAACAGATAATGAATTTGTAAATAAAGCAAATGAAAATTCTGGAAACTTAATCGTTAAAAAACAAGTAACTCATGAAAGTTTAAATGGTCAAGAATTTAAATTCAAAGTAACTATAAGAGGTGCTTTTGAATATAATGGAACAAAATATGGACCAGGAGAAGCTGCTGGGGAAGAATTTTCTCAAGAAATAACAGTTTCTGGCGGTAGTCAGTGGGATTCCGGAACAATTAAATGGTATGGAAATTCAGCTCCAACTTATACAGTAGAAGAGCTAGAATCAGAAATTGCAAACAATATATCAGTTTTAAATGCTAGTGGAACTATAAAACCAGGAGCAGAAGCAACAATAGCAACATTTATAAACGAACCTAAATTAACAGGTGGATATTTAGAAATAACAAAATTAGTTGAAAATGGTGTTATTGGGGATGAAGAATTTACATTTAGAGTTACAGTAGATGGATATGAGCCATTTATAGTAACAATAAAAGCAAATCAAACATATAAATCAGATATGTTTAAATGGTATGTAACAGAAGAAGCTCCTTCATATAAAGTTGAAGAAATTAATCTTCCAGAAGGAACAGAAGTAGTTAGAATAGATAATGCAGAAGGAAAATTGGCTCCAGAAGGTCAAACAGTATCTGTTGTAGCAACAAACAAATATGAAGAGCATGAGGGAAGCTTTACAGTTAGAAAAGAAATAATTGCTGATGAAAAATTATTAGATGGATTAGAACTTCCAAGTTTTGATATGACAGTTACAATTTCAGGTACTTTTGAAATGGATGGACAAAGTGTTGTTGATTCAACAAGAGTAATTAATATCAGCTTGAAAGGTGGAGAAACATATACATCACCAACAATTAAATGGTGGGGTGATAATGCTCCAACAGTAACTGTAACTGAAAATAATATTCCAAAAGGTTGGAAAAATGTTAGTATATCAAATAATGGGGCAGAGATTTCTGATAACTTAGAGATAGTTGTTTCAAACAGATTAGAAACTTTAACAGTTATAGATTTAACAATTAAACTTGCAGGTGATGTATGGGAAGATACACCACTTGATGAAAATGATAAAAATACAGAAAATTCTGTTGAAAACGGTATAATGGATGACAATGAAAGAAGATTAGATGGAATTGAAGTATATATTTATGATAATAACGGAAATTTAGCAACAATTTATGATGATGGAGAAGAAATTAGTCAACCAATAATTACAACAGATGGTGGACATTGGGAAGCTCCAAGTGTAAAAATATTAAAATCAGGAACTTATGATATTGAATTTGTTTATGATGGTCAAACTTATGAACCAACAAAATTCTTAGCAACTTCAAATGGAGATGCCAATGCTTATAGAAGTGCTTCAACTTCAGGAAGAGATGCTTGGGCAAGAGACTCTATGGCTTTAGACTATAATAGAGAAGAAGTTGATAATAGAATTCAAGAAATTAAAGGAAAAACAGAAATAAATGGTGAAGGTGAAACAATAGGTACTGCTGTGGGAAGTGAAGGAGAAAAAGACATTTTCTATGAAGGAGCAAAATCTGCAGTAGCAAATGGAACTTCAAGAATATCTTCAGAAGTACAAACTCAAAATGCTGATGGAACTGCAAAAGATTTATTTAAGGCTAAAGCAAGAACATCAGTTGGAGGATTAACTTATCCATTTGATAATAGAATTCATTTAGAAAGCTATGATACTTATATAAATGAACTTGGATTAGTTCAATATTATATGTATTCTGCAACTTATAATTATACATTACACATTAATTTAGGATTAAAGAGAAGACCAGAAGTTGATTTAGGAACAACTAAGGATTTAGTTTCAGCCAAAGTAGTTGTTAATGATAAGTTGTTAAATTATAAATTTAATAAATTAGAAGATATTGGTTCAGATTGTTATAGTAGACAATTATATGCAGACACAACTCAAATTGAATATCAATTAGGGTTATACAGTACAGATTATTATTACAGAGCAGAAATGTATCAAGCAAACTCTAATATAACAGGATATGATGCAATAGAAAAATTCTATAAAGATTTAGGAACAAGTATTGATGCAACAGAATTAGATGTTTATTTAACATATAAGATAAGTTTATATAATGAAGGACCAGATTATATTACTAAAATAAATTCAGTTGATGATTACTTTGATAGTTCATTTGGAGATCCAATTAATACAAAAGTAGAAAAATATGTAAAAACAATAGACGGAGCAGAACAAAATGGATTAACAGAAGTAGCAAACGCTTCTTATGTAGAATCACCATCTGGAAATAAAAATGTTACATGGAATGTTACAGAAAGAGGAATCAAAGGTTCTGATGGAGTAACTTATAATAAAATGACAGCTCAAAATTTAGATATAAGCTTAAGAAGTGGAGAAAAAGCTGATATTTATGTAACATTTGCATTAGATAAAGAAAATATAGATGGAGTTGAAGATACAATTAGACTTGGAGATAAGTCAAATGTAGCTGAAATTTCAAGTTATTCAACAAGTTATACTGATGGTAGAAATGCAGGTAAAATAGATAGAGATTCAGCACCAGCAAATGTAAACATCAGAAGCTACAATGAAAAATCATGGTATGAAGATGATACTGATTCAGCACCAGTATTAGAATTAACAATAGTAGAAGAAAATAGAGAAATAAATGGTTTAGCTTGGGAAGATAAACCAGAAGGAGATACAGCAGTAGGAAATGGACTTTATGATGAGAGTGATGAAGCTTTAATTGGAGGATTAACTACAGAACTTGTTGAAAAAATAAAAGTTGGAGATAGAGAATATGATTTCTTGTGGCCAACAAGTAAACAATTAGATGTTTTAGGTGGAAAAACACTAGAATATCTAACAGGTTTTGACAGTACAACAGAAACTTCAAGAGAAAACATAGAAAATGAATCTAGTGTTGGTTCTTATAAATTTACATCAGTTCCAGTTGGAGATTATGTTGTAAGATTTTTATATGGAAACAATAAATTAGATTTAGAAGATACATTTGAAATTTCTGGAAATCCAGAAGCATATAAAGCAAATGGTGAACGTTTTGATGAAGACAATATTTTAACAGCAAATTATGATAAAGATCTTGAAGGAAAAACAGCAGCTATTTATAATGGTCAAGATTATAGATCTACAATTTATCAATCAGGATTTACAAGTGTAGACGATAATGGTTATGTAAACAATGAATGGCATGATTTAGATAATATTGATTTAGCAAACGCAAGAGTTTCAGATGCAAAAGATAGTGAAGCTAGAAGACTTGAAATTACATCAAATTCAGAAACTATAACAAATGTAAATGGAACAGTACTTGCAACTGCAAATAAATTAGATGAAAAACATACTGATTTATATAATGATTATTCAATGTTTGCAGATACAGCAAAGATAAGTTTATTTATAGAAAACTTTGGCGAAGGTGTAGAAGAAAAATCTGAAATTTTAGGAACTGTATTAGAAGCTGGAAGTGTTAGAGTACAAAAAGAAGGAACAAATTACTTAATTAACAACATAGATTTTGGATTAATTGAAAGACCTGAAACAGCAGTAGTTCTTGATAAACAAATAAGTTCAATTAAATTAACTACAAATGATGGAAACGTAATATTTAATGCAATCTATGATATTAATTATAGAGAAACTGATTTATTGGAAGGTGTTTCAGATAAGACTATAATAACTAAATTAGGAAATAAATATTTAATTGCAGATGTTTCATTATCTGACTCTTCAGTTGCAACAGATGTAATGCAAGCAATTAATAAATGTGAAGAAAAGCCAACAGATAGGGAAATTTCTGGAATGCAAAACTTCAGATATGTAAATATTGATGAAACAATATTACAAGGTACAACAATAGAAATTAATTATCAAGTTAGTGCATTAAATGTTGGTGAAGTTGATAGAACAAGTGAAATACTAGAAAACATTTCTGAACAAAACTTTACAAAAGTAGAGGAACTTACAGGAATTAAACCTAGAACAGAAAAAGAAGCTCTTAAACTTCTTGCAAATAAAGCTTATGAGGATACTGCCAAAGGAATTTCAAAAGCAGGTGAATATTTAGGAACAACTTATTATACAAATGATGTAAGAGCTGATAAAGTTGTTACAACAAGAGTTCGTCAAATTGTAGACTATGTTGATAATGATGGTATATTCTCAGCAGAATTAAATAATGCAAAAGATCATAGCTGGAAAAATACAAATGTTACAGAGTTAACTGGTAGTGGATATGGATCAGATAAGTTATTATCAGATGTAATAACAACAGAATATGAATTAATTGATAAAAAAGGTATTGCATATATCACAGACCAAAGAAATAATGTAATATTAAGTATTGATACACAAGAAAATACAGATCAAATGAATAACTCAGGATTTGAAGCAAAACTAGTACCATATAAAGAAAATGCAGATGCTTATAAATCTCAAATAGTTTTAACTATAACAAAAACAGTTTCTGCAGAAGATGATGCAAATAACTTAAATTATGACAATATAGCAGAAATTGTTAAAATAGAAAATTCAGTTGGTAGAAGAGATATAGTTGCAGTTCCAGGTAATGCAAATCCAACACTTGGAGAATTTGAAGTAGCTCTTAAAGAAAGAGATTCAAGTGCAACAGAACTTGTAACATTTACTCCTCCAACAGGTATCAATTCAGGAACAGTTATGACAATACAAATACTTGCTGCTGTAGTTGTTGCTCTTGCAGTAATTGCAATAGGAATAGTAGTAATTAAGAAAAAAGTTCTTAAATAAAATTAGAGTGATAGAGTAGTCTAAAAAATAACTTATATAAAAACAGATAGAAAACAAAAAGATAAAGATAAAATATATGAAAGTTATAAAATATAAAATAGACTATATAAAGACACATAGTAAATTTAAAGAACTTTAGTATAAATAAAAAGATGAAGCTTTGGGCTTCATCTTTTTTTGTCAATTTTGCTATTAATACTTGTCTTTTTAGACTAAATGTAATAAAATAAATACAAATTATCACAAATTGTAAAAAACTTTTATTATATATAGATTTAATCTCGACAAAATCTTTTTTTTAATTATGATTAAATAAATATATATTAAAAGTGAGAGGTGGTTAAGGATGTTTCAAAATATTGCAGATATGGGTTCAGAACAAGAAAGTATTAATAATAAAACAAATGATATAAAATATAGATTAAAAGAAATTTTTAAGTATCAAAATGTAATTATATATATTTTAACTTTATTGTTATCTACATTAACAATAAAAAATCAAATTATGCCTTTTGGCTTAGCAATGGTTGCAGCTTGTGTTGGTGAGACAGTACCAATTATTGGTGTTTTTCTTATGGCACTTATAGGTACAGCAATTAGTATGCAAAAATCAGCTGTAAGCAATTTCATTGTAACTTCTATTATATATTTCATTTTAGTATTATTTTTTAAAGCTAAAGTAGCTGTTGAGGAAAGAAACGAAGTTGTAAAAACAGGTGGCAAATTATTTGCTGCATGCATGATTGTTTCAATCATTAAATGTTTTACAGGTATATTTTTGCTTTATGATGTATTTATGAGTATAATTTCTTCTTCAATAGTGTATGTTTTTTACAAATTGTTTGTAAATGGACTAGCATTTATTAAAGATTTTAATATAAAAAAAGCTTTTACAATGGAAGAGTTAATTGCTGGAGTATTAATTATTTCCCTTGCAAGTCTTTCATTAAAAGATATTAATATATTTTCTTTAAATTTAAGTAATATAATCATAATATTTATGATTATGGTGCTTGGTTGGAAGAATGGAATGGTTACAGGAGCTGTTTCAGGAATTTCAATAGGTCTTGCAATTAGTTTTGTAGATGGGACAAGCTTAGTCCAAATTTCTATGTTTGCTATATCAGGAATTTTATCAGGATTATTAAATAGATTTGGAAAAATAGGAGTTATTTTAGGATTTATACTAGGAAATGCTATACTTACATATTTTGTAAGGGGAGCATCAACAATGATAATATACTTTAGAGAAATATTTATTGCTTCAATAGGACTTCTATTAGTTCCAAATAAAATAAAACTTGAACTTGAAGATTTAATTGGAAAAAATAAATTAATTTCAAATACAGGTGATAATAGATTAGAAGAAAGCAATGATGAAGTTTCAGAAAAGTTAAAAACTATTTCAGATATGTTTAACGAACTTTTTTCTAACGTAGATAAAGAAAATGCTGTAGAACAAGAAAGTTTTGTACAAGATTTTTTAGATAATTTAGAAGAAGTAAAAAATAATATTTTTTATGATGAAATTTCTAATGAGGAAAATGGAATTGCAAAAGATATTTGTACTACATTAAAAGAAAAAGAAATTTTATTAGATAATGATTTAATTAATATATTAAAAGAACATAATAATTATGTGATTATGAAAGATGAAAATATAAAAAATGATTTACAAGAGATAGTGAAAATTGCAAACAGAACTTTAAAAATATTTGAAATCAATAAAGCTAAAAAGCAGGAACGAAAAAATAATATGGCAACAATTAGCCAAAATTTAAAAAATGTAACTAAAGTTATAGATAAATGTGCAGAAGAAATAAAGGTAAAAAAAGAAAATATATATGAAAATAAAGAAAAAGAACTTGGACTTTTACTAAAGAGTAAAAAAATAAAAATTAATAATGTAAGAATTAAAAAGTTAAAAAATGAAAAATTTATAGTAGAACTTAAATTAGATTATTATGATGAAAGACTTAAAGAGAAAGAAGTTATAGTAAATATAGCAGATATAATTTCTAAGAGTTTAGGAACAAGAATTGTTTTTCAAAGAGAAAGAAAAAATGATGAGAAAAAAGAATACTACCAAATGTATTCTAGTGAAGATAAATTTGTATTACAAGTTGGAAGTGCAAAAATTACAAAAGATGGAAGTGAAATTTCTGGAGATTGTAGCTTACAAATTAAACTTGCAGATGGAAAATATTTATTAGCAATAGCAGATGGTATGGGTAGTGGAGAAAAAGCAAGAGAATGCAGTAAAATAGCTTTGAGGCTTGTAAAACAAATGTTATCAGCAGGATTTAATAAGGATGAATCCATAAAAATGATTAATTCAAGATTAAATTTAGCTGGAAACTCAGAGATATATTCAAGTTTAGATATATCAATCTTGGATTTGTTTGTAGGAAAAGTAGAACTATTAAAAAACGGTGCTTGTAGTACTTACATAAAAAACAAAAAAAATATAAGAAAAATAGATTCTACAAGTATGCCAGTAGGAATAGTAAATAATATAGAACTTCAATCAAACACTATTGATATCATTGATGGAGATATAATAATAATGTGTAGTGATGGTGTTTTAGAAGCAAAAGATGATACAAAAAGAGAATGGATAGAAGATTTTTTGAAAAATGTTTCTACAAATAATGTTCAAAAATTGGCTGATTTAATATTAGCAGAAGCTGTTGATAATAGTTTTGGAGTTGCCCAAGATGATATGACAGTTATTGTTAGTAAAATAGTAAAGAAGAAATAAATATATTTTTATTAATATACTATTAAAATAAAAATAGCAGAGTATTAAACTTAATTCAGAAGCTAGACACTTTTGATTAAGTTTATATTGTACTCTGCTATTTTCTTATAATAAATTTAATTTTTTTAAGAATCTAATTGAAGGTTCATTATGTTTATAATTCTTAATTTCGTCTTTAGAAAGCCAAAGTATTTCTTTTGCATCAGAACCAGGTGTAGAATCAAAAGAAGTTACTTCTGCTGTATATCTTAAAAATATTAGTTGAGTAAGCCTTCCATTATACATTGTAATATCACTATCAAAGTCAAATGGTGTAACTGTTTTTAAATTAATTTGAGTCTCTTCTAAAGTTTCTCTTTTTATAGCTTGTTCTAAAGTTTCATCATTTTGAAGTTTTCCGCCAGGAAAATGAAGTGTACCAATATAAGCTCCATCAATTTTATCTTGTTTAATAAATAAATATTTATCTTTGCATTTTATTAAAACACTTAATATAATTTTATTAGGTACTTTTGTTACATCTTCAAATTCATTTACTAAAATTTCACAAATACTTGATGTTGCATTTGGTTTTGCAAGTTTTATGGTGTTTTCTTTCATTAGTTGTAATTTTTTAATATCTCTTGAAAGATTTTTTAAAGTTCTTGCTATACTATCACCTTTTTTTATCCAAATTGCAACATTATTATTTACTAAAAAGTCAGCATTTTCCTCTTCTTGGCCAGGTATTGGATTTATAATAACAATAGGAAGATGAGATACTAAACATTCTGTAACAGTAAGACCTCCTGGTTTAGTTATAACTCCAATAGAAATGCTCATAAGTTCAGGAACTTTATTGGTAAATTCTAAAATTTTAACTCTATCTTCAGATTTAGTAAATTCTACTAAATCTTTAAATTTTTTATTCATTTTTTTATTTTTTCCAGAAATAGCAACTATTTGTAATTCTTTAAACATTCTGATTAATGCTTTTAGAACCATATAAGTAGTATCTCTACCAAGACCAAATTCTCCGCCAGCAAAAAATAGAACAGTTGGTCTGTCAGGATTTAATCCAAATTCCTTATGAATTTCTTTTTTATCAAAAAACTCTAAGAATCTTTCCGAAACTGGGATACCAGTTACAAATATTTTTTCATCATGAACACCTTCTGCTATCATGTCTGTTTTCATTTGTTCATTAGAAACAAAGAAATAATCTACATATTTGTATAATACAAGCCATTGAGCGTGAATATGATAATCTGTTAATACAGTAGCAAGTTTACAATCAATTTTTTCTCTTTTTTTTAGGATTGCACACATCTGAGTTGCGAAAGGATGTGTTGAAACAATTAAATCTGGTTTAAATTCTTGTAGTAGCAGATTTAATTTATATGACATTAATCTATTTGTAGTATTACTAATATGAGAAAGAGGTCCATTTTGTGAGTTTTTATAAACATGTTTCCATGCCCAAGGAGCTTTTTTAGCCAGCTCTTTATAAGCTTCTGTTGAAACTTTATTAATATATTTATTTATATATTCTATACAATCAACTAATTTTACTTCAACATCATTTTTATAATTGTCTGTTAAATAGGAACTAATTGATTTAGCAGCAGATAAATGCCCACCACCATAAGAACCATAAAATACAAGTATTTTTTTCATTTTTTTATTCCTTTCAATTTTCGATTAAAATTATACCATTTTTCAAAGTAAAATACAATGTGGAAAATTAGTATTAATATAAAATTAATATTTATATTAGAGTATAAATTTTCTAAAAAAGGAAAAGATAAGAAAAAATCAGAAGGAGTGTTTTATGGAAGAGAATCAGAAAAATAAATTTTTAATTGGTGCTATTATTTTATTACTTATTTTTTGCTTTATAACAGGATATTACGCATTTACTTTGAGAGAAAAATATAATAATGCAAATAATAATAACTATACAGAAGCTTTTAGCAATTTAGTAGATTATGTGAATAGTGTAGAGGGATATTTGGCAAAGTCTATGGTATCTAATACACCTGAACATGCAGCACAAACATTAACTCAAATTTGGAGAGATTCGAATTTGGCGATGGTATATCTAGCAAGAATACCCTTAGAAAATGACGGACTTTCTCAAACAGCTAAATTTTTAAATCAAGTTAGTGATTATTCTTATACTTTATCTAGAAAGAATATCGAAGGAGAATCTTTAAATGATGAAGATTTTAATAATTTAAAGGAATTATATCATTATAGTCTTGACCTGCAGAATACTTTAAATCAATTATCAGATGATTTATATAATGGTGAAATAAATTGGGATATTATAACGACAGGCAATAATCTTGAGTTTGCACAAGCTGTAGATAATGTAAATGTTTTTACAAATATAGATGATAATTTAAATGAATATCAAGGATTAATTTATGATGGAGCATATTCTGATCATGTTAACAAGGCGGAAAAAGTAGGATTAACAGGAGATGATATAGACGAAGAAACAGCAAAAAATAAAGTAAAGGAATTTTTTGGAGAAAATAATATAGAAAATATAGAAACAAATAGTTTTCTAAAAGATGCTGATATACCTTCATATGACTTTTCAGTAAAATTAAAAGATAAAGAAGAAAAATATAGTGTTATGATATCTAAAAAAGGTGGGCATATTGTTCAATCTTCCTTAGACAGAGAAGTTTTAGAAGAAAAAATTTCTGAACAAGAGGCAAATGAAATAGGAAAAAGTTATCTTTCAGATAAAGGGTTCAAAAATATGAAAGAAACTTATTTTGTAAAAGAAGGAAATGTAGTAACAATTAATTATGCTTATAATGATAATGGTGTGATAGTGTATCCAGATCTAATAAAAGTAAAACTTGCATTAGATAATGGTGAAATACTTGGGATAGAAACAACTGGATATTTAAATTCACATAAAGAAAGAGAATTTAAAGAACCTAAAATTTCACTAGAAGAAGCAAAAAGTAAAATAAATTCAAGATTGGAAATAGTGTCTGAAAATATGGCTATTATACCAACAGAATGGAAGACCGAATTAACTTGCTATGAGTTTAAAGGAAAAGTAGAAGATAGAGAGTTTTTAGTTTATATAAATGCTGAAACAGGAAAAGAAGAAAATGTTCTTATAATACTTGATACTCCAGGAGGAAAATTAACTGTGTAGAAAAAATAAAATTAAAAAAAGAAAGATTTCAATAAAAAAGATTGAAATTGTAACAATATTGTTATAATATAATAGCGAGTAACAAAAACTGTTAATTTGAATAAATTATAGTAAGAAATTTTCCACAGAAAGTTAACTTTTTGTGGATTACATATAGGAGGGGAAAACTTGCAGGTTAAAATAAATGACTGGAACATAAACTATGAAGTTTTAGGAAAAGGGAATCCAGTAATTTTATTACATGGATGGCTCGCAACTCTAGAAACTATGAGACCAGTTGCGAATAATTTAAGCCAGAATTTTAAAGTTTATTTAGTAGATGTTGTAGGATTTGGAAAAAGTGATTTACCAGAACATCCATTAAAAACAGATGATTTTGGCGATTTTTTAAAAAAGTTTGTTGATGAATTAAAAATAGAAAATCCTATTTTAATCGGGCATTCAAATGGTGGAAGAATTATTATTAATGCAGTTGGTAGAGGCTTGGTAAAAGCTAAAAAAGTAATTTTAATTGATAGTGCAGGAATAAAGCCAAAAAGAAGTTTGGGATATTATATTAAAATTGCTTTTTATAAAACAGGCAAATTTATTTTAAATTTGTTGCCAAATACAAAAAGAATAAAAGCTTTTAAAGAAAAATTGCGTAGCAATGTAGGTTCAAGTGATTATAAAGCTTCTGCGAATGTTTTAAAAGAAACAATGAAATTAATTGTAAATGAAGACTTAAGCTATTTATTGCCAAAGATTAGTGTTCCAACATTAATATTTTGGGGTAGTTTAGATACAGCTACACCAATAAGCGATGCTAAAAAAATGGAAAAGTTGATTCCTGATAGTGGTTTAATAGAATATGCAGGATCATCACATTTTTCTTATTTAGAAAATTTAAATAACTTTAATACTGTTGTTAATGAATTTTTGAAAAATGATAAATAGAGGGGAAATGATAATGGAAAAAGTATTATTAAATTTTAGTTTATTTTTAATATTACTGTACGTTTATAAAATTGCAAGACATGGCTTACATATTTTACAATTGGAAAATTATTATCTTGATAGATATGTTGTATGGATGAAAAGATATGCAAAAAAAGTACTTAATATTAAAACAATAATTATACTTTTATTACCAATTATATTATTTGCAATAAATACACCAGTATCAATAAATACAGGATTTTTAGTGGAAATTTTAGGGTTATTATACTTAATATTTACTACTAAAAGAGCTAAAGAAAAGAAAGCTTTTGTAGTTACAGCTAGAATAAAAAGAGTATATACAACTTATTTAATATTATTTGTAATTGCTGTTGTTTGTGCTAATATTTTTAATTATAAATTAATACTTAGCATTATAAATATTTTTGCAATGTTTTCTTATATTTTAGTGTATGTAGTTAGTTTAATAAATAAACCAATAGAAAAAAGCATAAGAAGAGGTTTTTGTAAAAAAGCTAAAAATAAATTAAAGGAAATTCCAGGATTAAAGGTAATTGGAATAACAGGAAGTTATGGAAAAACAAGTACAAAATATGTAGTAAATACAATACTTTCTCAAAAATATAATACACTTATGACACCAGAAAGTTATAATACTACAATGGGGGTAGTAAGAACAATTAACGAAAAACTTACACCAATGCATCAATTATTTATATGTGAGATGGGCGCAAAATATGTTGGTGACATAAAAGAAATAACAGATATTGTAAATCCAAACTATGGAATTTTAACTGCAATTGGGCCACAACATCTAGACACTTTCAAGAGTTTAGACAATGTTAAAAAAACTAAATTAGAATTAATAGATAGTCTTCCAGAAGATGATGGAATAGCTTTTGTAAATTGGGAAGATGAAAATATTAGAAATTCGAAGATTACTAAAAATATGGTAAAATTCGGACTTTCAAATTCTGCAGATTACTATGCTGAAAATATTAATATAACAGAAAGAGGATCATCATTTGATGTAGTAATACCTGAAAAAGAAAGTATCAGAATAAAAACAAGATTACTTGGAAAATTAAATATTTTAAATATTGTTGGTGCGGTTGCTATTGCAGATAAATTAGGACTTACACCAGAAGAAATAAAAGTAGGTGCAAAATATATCCGACCTGTACCACATAGATTAGAGCTTAAACAAAATCCTAATGGAAGTATAATTATTGATGATGCTTATAATTCTAATATTAGAGGAGCAACTATGGCATTAGAAGTATTAAAAGCATTTGAAAATAGAAAGAGAATTTTAATTACTCCAGGAATTGTAGAACTTGGAGATAAATCAATAGAAATAAATCAAGAGTTAGGAAGAAAAGCAGCAGAAAGTAGTGATTTTATAATATTAGTTGGAGCAAATCAAACAGTTCCAATATTTAATGGAATAAGAGAAAAAGATTATCCTGAATCACAAGTATTTATAGCTCAAAATCTTCAAGAAGCTTTAAGTAAAATGAATTCTATATTAACATCAGATAGTGTTGTATTATTAGAAAATGATTTACCAGATAATTATTTATAAAATTTAATATGGTTTATAGGTATCCTAAAAAACCTAAATTTATAAAATGAGGGATTAGATAATAATGAAAATAAAAGTAGGTGTTTTTTTCGGTGGAGAATCAGTAGAGCATGAAATTTCAATAATCACAATGAATCAAGCAATATCTAGTTTAAATCCAGAAAAATATGAAGTTGTTCCTATATATATTGCTAAAAATGGAGTAATGTATACAGGAGATGATTTATTAGATTTATATTCTTTTAGAGATATGGATGTATTGTTAAAAAGATGCTATAAAGTAGCTGTTGTGAATGATGGAAAAGGAGTAAAAGTGGTTAGATGTCCAGCTCCATTAATTGGAAAAAGAGTATTAAATACCATAGATGTTGCATTTCCAATAGTTCATGGAACAAATTGCGAAGATGGAACTATTGCAGGATTTGTTAATTTACTTGGAATTCCTTTTGTAGGACCAGATATAATGGCATCAAGTATAGGAATGGATAAAATTTTGCAAAAGAAAGTTTTAAGAGAATCTGGAATACCAGTTGTAGATTATTTTTCTTTCTATTCTATGGAATACATAAAAGATGAGGAAAAAATATTAAAAGAAATTAATGAAAAATTAACTTATCCAATGATTGTAAAACCAGGAAATTTAGGTTCTAGTGTTGGAATCAAAAAAGCAAAAAATAAACATGAACTAGAAGAGGCAATAGAATTTGCAATGGAATTTGCAGATAGAATTATAGTTGAAAAAGCTGTAGAGAAGTTAAAAGAAATAAATTGTTCTGTAATAGGGAACTTAACTGAATCTGAAACTTCTGTGTGTGAAGAACCATTTTTCTCAGATGAGATTTTAAGTTATGCAGATAAATATATAGGTGATGGAAAATCTAAAGGTGGAACTATTGGTGGAAAGGGTGTTTCTGTAAAATATGGTACAAAAACAGGAGGAGCAAAAACAGAAAATAATGGTTTTGCTAATAAGAAAATTCCAGCAGATATAAGTAAAGAAAAAACAGAAGAGATTAAAAATTTAGCAAAAGAAGTATTTAAAACTTTGGGATGTAGTGGTGTTGCAAGAGTAGATTTCTTAATAGATACGGAAACCGATAAAGTATATGTAAATGAAATAAATACAATTCCAGGAGCTTTATCTTACTATTTGTGGGAAGCAACTGGAAAGCCATTTGAAAAAGAATTAGATGAAATTATTGATATAGCAATAAAAAGATTTAGAGATAAAGAAAAATTAACTTTTTCTTATGATCAAAATATACTTGCTATGCAAGGAGGAGTTAAAGGACAAAAAGGAAATAAAGTAGTAAGTAAATAAATTTATACTTTAATAAAAAATATCAAGATATTTTTTTGAGATAGTAATTCATTAGAGAATTACTATCTCTTTTTTAATATTTTCTTAATTTAATTGAAATAGAATGTTTTTATGGTAAAATAGATATATAAGAGCAGGAGGAATATTATGATAAAAGTGATGTTTGTATGTTTGGGAAATATATGTCGTTCTCCAATGGCAGAATTTATTTTAAAAGATATGACAAGAAAAAGAGGAATAGACGATAAATTTTATATAGCATCTTCTGCAACGAGTTCTGAAGAAATCGGAAACGATGTTCATTATGGAACAGTAAGGAAATTAAACTCTGTTGGAATTAAAGTTGAACATAGAAAAGCTATAAAACTAAAAAAAACAGATTATGAAAAATATGATTATATAATAGGAATGGAAGAAAGAAATATTCAATCAATTATTGGAATAATTGGAAATGATAAAAATAAAAAGATAAGTAAACTTTTAGACTTTACTGAAAATCCAAGAGATATAGCAGATCCTTGGTATACAGGAAATTTTGATAAAACTTATGAAGATATTGTAGAAGGCTGTGAAGCTTTTTTAAAAAAACTAGGGTATTAAAATAAATATAAAATATTATATTTTAGCAAGATTAATATTAGGAGAAGTATATGAAAAAACTTTTGAAGCGTATTTTAATTTTTATAGTAACTATTGGAGTAATTGCAGGAGGAGTTTTAACTTATCAGGGATATACAATGTATAAAGAAGCAATAACAGAAACAAGCATATCAGATAAAATTGAGGAAATAAAAGATGCCACAGAATACTATACAGAATTTGAGACTTTACCAGATGATTATGTTCATGCAGTTATTGCAGTAGAAGATAGAAGATTTTTTGAACATAATGGAATAGATTTGATTTCAATAGCAAGAGCAGTTATAAAAGATATACAAACAATGAGCTTAGCAGAAGGAGGAAGTACAATAACTCAGCAACTTGCTAAAAATACATATTTTACTCAAAAGAAAGAATTTACTAGGAAAATTGCAGAAGTTTTTATGGCATTTGAATTTGAAAAAGAATGTAGTAAAGAAGAAATTTTTGAATTATATGTAAATACAATGTATTTCGGAGATGGATATTATAATATACATGATGCAGCAGAAGGATATTTCGATAAAGAAGTTCAAGATATGAGTTTATATGAATCTACTTTACTTGCAGGAATTCCAAATGCTCCATCAGTATATTCTCCAACTAAAAATCCTGATTTAGCAAAACAAAGGCATGCTCAGGTTTTAAGCAAAATGGTAAAATATAAATATATAACACAAGAAGAGGCTGACAAAATTTTAAATGAGATGTAGGAATATATAAATTTGATATAAAAAATTCTCTTCAAAATATTGAATTTTGATTTTTAAGAAGTATGTAAAGTTTCTTCTAAATTTTTATTTTCTTCAAGTTTTGAAGTACAATGTGGACATCGAGTTGCTTTATAATTTATTTCAGAAAAACAATAAGGACAAATTTTTACAGTAGGGACACATGAAGTGTCCTCTTTTTTATTTTCTTTAAATTTTGAAGATATTTTTTTTATTCTACCAAATTTGATATTTTCCATTTTTTTATTTAATTTATTCAAATATCTAACAACTAAAAATATAGAAAAAGCGATAATTAGAAAATTTACAACAGCAGTAATGAAGTTTCCATATTTTATTGAAGCTCCACCAACAGTAAAAACCATGTCTGAAAAATCTACTTTTCCAGTAAAAATAGAAACTGCTGGCATGATAATATCTGATACAAGTGAATTTATAATTGATTGAAATGCACCACCTATTACAACACCAACTGCTAAGTCAACAATATTACCACGAGTGGCAAATTCTTTAAATTCTTTTAACATAATAATCACCTATTTTATTTATTTAAAATATTATTAATAATATTTTGTGTGATATATATAATAATACTTTATGAAAATAAATATATAATATTAATATTAGTATGTCAATTATAAAAGATAAAAGGCAAAGCAATTAATTTATAATAGATTAATAAAAAACACAACTGAAATGTTTAATTTGAAAAATGGACAATAAAACAGAATAAAAAATGAAAAATATTGAAAGTAATAAAAATGATAAAAAACCGAAACTACTGATTTGCGTAGAAAAAGTTTAAAAATAACCTAAAAATGTAAAATTATTTTTATATGCAAAATGAAAAAAGTGTAGTATATTTTATTCAACAAAACGAGAGAAAAGTTAAGTCAAAATTACTAAAGAAAAAAATAATAAGATAAAATTTAAAAAGTAGCTAACATAATAGAAAGTAGTTTATATACCAATATAAACTACTTTCTATTTTTATAGAAGTTTATATAATGTGAACTTTGAGAAATAATAATATATTTTTTGTATGTTTGTTCAAAAAAATAAAATTAATAAAAAAATTCTACAAATTTCTAAAAAAACTTCACAAACTTTAATTGAAATGATATAATCACTTTGGATTTTAAAAAAGTTCGGGGGATGTTGAAATGATATTTAAGGATTATTACAAAATTTTGGGTTTGCAAACAAATAAAGTTAGTATGGCACAAATAAAAGCAGCATATAGGGAACAAGCAAAAAAATATCATCCTGACGTTAATATTGCAAATAAAAAATATGAAGAACGATTTAAAGATATAAATGAGGCATATAGAGTACTTTCAGATAATATAAGTAAAAGAAAATATGATAGAATGTGGAATAGAAATGTTGGAAAACATAACGGATATTATGAAGAAAGTAAAAGAAGTAAAGATTCACTATTTAGTGATTTTTTTAATATGTTTTTTGGAACAATAGAAGAAAAAGCAGAAGTAAAAAATAAAAAAGCACCATGTAAAGGTGAAAATATAGAAACAGAAATTAATATTTCTATAGAAGATGCATTTAGAGGAAAAGAGCAATCAATAGGAGTAAGAACAGTTGAAGGGAAACTGAAAAAATTTAAAGTACAAGTACCAGCTGGAATTCAAAATAATGAAAAAATTAGAATTGTGGGTCAAGGAAAACCTGGAAAAAATGGAGGAAAAAATGGAGATTTATTTATTAGAGTAAAAATAGATAATGATGAACGTTTTTCTCTTGAAGGCTATGATTTAAAAACTAATTTATATTTAACTCCTTGGGAAGCTGCTCTTAGTACAAAAGTAACTATAAATGGAATTAATGAAGATGTTTCTGTATATGTACCAGCAGGAATACAAAGTGGTGAAAAAATAGAAATAGAAAATAGAGGCTATAAAGATGGAAAAGGTGGTAGAGGAAAATTGATTTTAGATACTAAAATTATGATTCCTAAGAATCCTAGCAAGCAAGAATTAAAGCTTTTTAAAGAGTTTAATGAAATGTCTAAATTTAATCCAAGAATTGGTTAACATAAGTTTTGAAAAATCGTTGACTTTTTAAAATCATTAATATATAATAAATGTGTATTTTTACATAAGATAAATCACATTTGTAAGAAACTTTTATAAGGAGAGTAGAAATAAATGGTTGAAGAAAACTTACAAGGAAAATATTTTAGTATTACAGACCGTAAAGATGTTAGTACTGTAATATATCAAGTAAACAAAACTGAAAAAGAATTTGCAAAAAATTCTCCTAAGTATACTGTTGAAAGACTAGAATATTCAGAGGAATTTGTTGGTGATAATAAGAAAAAAACTTTCTTTGTTGAGAACCCTGCACCAGAAGGAAATCCTTTGGTAATTCTTTCTTTTGCAAAAGAGAAAGTTGTAATTAATATGGGATTTTTAGACTATGATACGGTTAGAATATCAAAGAAGCCAATGCCAATGAAATTTAAAACAATTTATAATGAAGAAGAAACAGACTTTAAAGAATTTGCGTACACACCAAATATGAAAAGACCAATTTCAATAATTGATCCAGAAACAGGAGAGGAAGTAAAACCAATTCTATATTTTGATGAAGAAGCAAATGAAGTTAAAGGAAAATGTAAATTAAAACCTTATAAAAAATATTTTGCTTTTGAAATTAGAGAAGATAAAAAGAAATAAATAGAGAGCCGAAAGGAGAGACTATAAATTATGAGTAAAGAGACTACAAAGCCAAATGGTGGTAGTATGAAAGTAGTAGAAAATAGCGAGGATGTTCAAAAAAGAATAGAAGAGGCAGGATACGCTTTTGAAATAGAAGCAATGGAAGCAGAATTTTCAGAAGAAAGAATAAGTGAGACAGCAAATAATACTGCAAGTTCTTCATCATCAGATGGAACTAAAAAAGCAGGTGACTATACAAAAGCTGGTGCAGTTACTACTATAGCATTTAAACCATTGATTCCTGCTATTGCTGAAGGACCAAAAGTTAGATTAAAAGAAGATAAATCTAAAAATAAAGAAACAACACAAGATAAAGGATTAGAAGAAAAATAAAAATCCTTATATACTTGTTATATAAAAACTACTTAAGAAAAGGTGGGAAAAATGGGATTTTTAGATAAGATAAAATCAGCTTTTAGAAAAATAAAAACTAAATTAATAGTATATACAATTCTAGTTGTAATTGTTATTATATGGTTGGTAGCACCACTTAATACAGCAATTATAGATGCTCAAAATGCAGCAGGTGTGAAATTTTCACAAAATCCAATGAATGGTGACTTATGGGGAGTATTTCTTACAAGACTAGGTTCAGGAATAGTTTCTCCACTTGCTGAATTTGGAAAATGTTTTAATGAAATTTATTTTGCTGGATTTTGGACTTTATTAAAACTAGTATTTGGTATATATCTATTTTTTGCAGTTATAGGACTTGTTAAAGCACTTCCAAAACATGAATACGAAGATATAGAAAATGGTTCAAGTGATTGGAGTGAAAATGGAGAACAATATAAAGTTTTAAGTAAAAATAAAGGTATTGTTTTAGCTGAAAAAAACTACTTACCAGTAGATAAACGTGGTAACGTAAACGTACTTGTTGTACGGAGGTTCTGGTGCTGGTAAATCAGCTTCATTCGTTATTCCAAATGCTTTACAATTATTAGGTTCTTATGTTTTTACAGATCCTAAGGGTGAATTATATGATAAAACAGCAGGATATTTTAAAGCAAAAGGTTATGATATAAAAGTATTAAACTTAGTACATCCACAAAATAGTGATGGATATAATCCTTTACATCATATTAATAATGAAATAGATGTAGATATTATTGCAAACACAATAGTTAAAGGTCAAGGAGAAGGTAAAAGTTCAGATCCATTTTGGGATGATATGGGTGAAATGCTAATGAAAGCATTAATTTACTATTTAAAAGCCGTAAGACCACTTGAAGAACAAAGTTTAGCAAGTTGTTCAGAACTTGTAAGAACAGCAAATAGTAGTGGTGGAGATAATTTACTTACAAATTTAATGAATCAATTACCTTTTGATCATCCAGCAAGAATGTATTACAAAAATATTGAAATGTTACCTGAAAAAACATTTGGATCTGTACTTGGTACTTTGCAATCAAAACTTGGTAAATTTGACTCAAGAGAAATTGCAGAAGTAACTTCAACAAATACAATAGATTTTACAGATATTGGTAGAAAAAAGACAGCAGTATATGTTATATCATCAGATACACATACAGCTTATGACTTCTTATTAACAATATTCTTTTCACAAATGATTCAACAACTTTATGATTTTGCAGATGTTAATGGAGGAGCACTACCTGTACCTACATATTTTATACTAGATGAGTTTGCAAATATTGGGCAAATACCAGATTTTGATAAAAAGATTTCTACATCAAGAAGTAGAAAAATTTCATTTAGTGTTATTTTACAAAACTTAGACCAATTAGAGGCTGTATACAAAGAAGCTTATGAAACAATTATAGGTAACTGTGATACGCACCTTTTCTTAGGATCTAACTCACAAAAAACAGTAGAATATTTTTCAAAAGCTTTAGGTGAAAAGACAATAACAAGAGATAATGTTTCAGTAAATAAAGATAGAGAAGACTGGAAGCAAGGTAAGAGCGAATCAGATCAAGTAATGGGAAGAGCTCTTATGACACCAGACGAATTAAGAAGAATGGATAATGATCTTTGCATTATTTATGAAAAAGGTATAAAACCAGTAAAGGCTAATAAATATTATTACTTTAAATATCCAGAAGGAAAATTAGTAACAAAATATAAAGCAGACCATAATGATGTACATCTTGATAGAGGTGTTTGGAGAAAATATAATCCATATAATCCTTATGTAGAAGGACAAGATGATTCTGGTACTGGAACAACAGGAGGTAATGCAAATTCTTTAGAATCATTAGATGATTTATTTTCTGATGAAACAGAAGAATTAAATACACCAAATGTAGCAAATGGAGCAGATGCTGCGGCACCTAAAACTGCTCAAGCACCATTAACTCCAGAACAAAAAGAAGAGGAGGAAAAAAGACAAGCAGAATTGATAGATATTCAAAAAGAATTGGAAGCAAAATTTGATGAACTATTCGGCTCAATAGATTCAGAAGATTAAAATATTGTAAAAAAGTCTATTTTATAGACTTTTTTATTTTTGGTAATAAAAATAAAACAAAACAAATTTTCGCATTATCGTATTGACTATAAATATAGTGTATGATAAAATAATTAAACTAAAAAAGAAAAGAGTGATTATATGAAATTTGTACATATTGCTGATATGCATTTTGATACACCATTTACTTCTTTAAATTCCAGAGAAAATTTAGGGGAGAAAAGAAGGTTAGAACAAAGAAGTGCTTTTAAAAAGGCAATTGAATATGTAAAAACAAATAATATAGAATATTTATTTATTGCTGGAGATTTATATGAACATGAATATGTTAAAGAATCAACAATAGAGTATATTTCAAAGTTATTTAAAGAAATACCAAATACTAAAATATTTATAACTCCTGGAAATCATGACCCATATATAAAAAATTCTTATTATGATAGTTTTGAGTTTAGTGATAATGTATATATTTTTTATAATTCTCAAGTTGAAAAATATGAAGATAATAATGTAAATATATATGGGATGGCTTTCACAGATTTTTATATGGAAAAATCTCCTTTAGAAAATTTAGAAATTCCTAGTTCAGATAAGCCTAATATATTAGTAGCTCATTGCGATTTAAATGGGTCAAAGGACAAAGAAGGATTTTCATATAACCCAATACTTGAATCTAAATTAAATGCCATAGGATTTGATTATGTGGCTTTAGGACACATTCATAAAAATAATTTAAATAATAAAAATAGAATATTTTATCCAGGTTCAATGATTTCTTTAGGTTTTGATGAACTTGGAGAGCATGGAATGATAGTGCGGAGAAATTTCTAAAGGAAATTTAAATATAGAATTTGTAAAATTAGATGACAGAAAATTTGAAGAAAAAGAATTAAAAGTAGATGATTTATTATCAAAAGAAGATTTAATTGAAAAAATTTTAAATTTAAATTTAGACTCAATGACCATGTATAAAATAATTTTAACAGGAAAAAGAAATTTTGAAATAAATTCAAGAAAACTTTTAGAAGCAATTTCAAGTGATAACATTTTAAAATTAAAAGATAATACAAAATTAAGCTATGATATAGAAGAACTTTCAAAGCAAAATAATATAAAAGGAATTTTTGTTAGAGAAGTTTTAAAAGCATATGAAAGTAAATTATGTACAGAAGAAGAATTTCAAAAAGCTATTGAAATAGGTTTAGAAGCAATGTAAGAGGTGAAAAATATTGAAAATAAATAGTTTAAAAGTTAATGGTTTTGGAAAATTAAAAGATAGACAAGTGGATTTTACAGATGGCATAAATATAATTTTTGGCGAAAATGAATCTGGAAAATCAAGCATGTTGAAATTTATCTCTGGAATGCTTTATGGAACTTCTAAAAATAAAAATGGAAAAGAAATTTCAGATTTTGAAAAATATAAACCATGGGATGCAGATAATTTTTCAGGAAAAATTAATTATACCTTAGATGATGGTAAAACTTTTGAAGTATATAGAGAATTTAAAAAGAAAAATCCAATTATATATAATTCAAATAAAGAAGATATTTCTTCAACTTTTACAATGGATAAATCAAAAGGCATAAATTTTTTTACAGAACAAACAAATTTAGATGAAGAAACTTTTTATAGTACAGCAATAACAGAGCAAGAAGGAATGAAACTTAGCAAATCAAGTCAAAATAGTATTATTCAGAAAATAAGCAACTTAGTTTCCTCAGGTGATGATAATATTTCATATAAAAAGGCTATTGATAAAATAATAAGAAATCAAAATGAAGAAGTTGGAACAGAAAGAACTTCTCAAAGACCAATAAATATTGTGGAAAATAAAATTCGTAAACTAATGGAACAAAAAAGAAATCTAGAAATTTATAAAGACAGTATATATGATAATTCTTTAGAAAAAGAACAACTAAAAATGGAATTAGATGACTTAGAAACTAAGAAAAGTTTTCTAAAAGATGTTAAAAATAAGTTAGATAATAATAGATTAAAAAATGCAGAATTAAATTTTAATAAAAATCTGGAAAATGAATATGAAAAAAAGATAGAAGAACTAAATAAAAAAATAGCTAATAATGAAGTAGAAAAGAAATATGAAAAAATTAATTTTAGAAATTATTATATATCTTTAATAGTTTTAATAATAACTTTTATAATTCTAATGGCAACAAAGCCAGAAAGATTATTAAATTTTATAGTTGTTGTTCCAATTGTTTTAATTATGTATAAGGTCTTAAAAGAAAGAAAAAATTTAGATAAAACAGAACATAATAGAACAGATAGTACATATAAAATTGTAAGTGAAATAAATATTTTAAAAGAAAATATTGAAAAACAAAGATTAGTTTCTAGAGAAAAAGAATCAAAACTGAAAGAAGAAATAGAAAGAGAAAAAGATGAATTAACAGATAAATACATAAAAAAATTAGATTTAGGATTTATAGATGAAAATATTGAGAAAAGTTATGATGAGTTACTAAAAGAAATAGAAGATAAGGAAAAGAGAATAAATACAATAAAATTCAAATTACAAACTATGGAAATTAGTTCTAAAGATATAAATGACAAACTTGATAATTTAGCTACAATAGAAGAAGAACTTGATGATGCAAAAACTGAAAAAGAAGAATTATTAAGTTTAAATAATTCTTATAATATTGCTAAAGAATGCTTGGAAAAAGCATATAATCTAGTAAAAGAAAACATTAGTCCTAAGTTTACAAATAATTTATGTGAAATAATTTCTAAGATATCTGATAACAGATATTCTAATGTAATTTTAAGTGATACAGAAGGTTTAAAAGTTGAACTTCCTAATGGAAATTATATTCCAGCTTCAAGATTAAGTGTTGGAACTATAGATCAAATGTATTTATCTTTAAGATTAAGTGCATTAAAGGAAGTAACACAAGAGAAAATGCCTATAATTTTAGATGAAGCTTTTGCCTATTTTGATAATGAAAGATTAGAAAATATATTAAAATATTTGAATGAGAACTTTAGCGAAAATCAAATAATAATATTTACTTGTTCAAAAAGAGAAGAAGAAATATTAGAAAAATTAAATATTACGTACAATATTGTAAATCTATAAAATAAAACACAAAACACATAAAATATTAATGTGAAACACAAAAATTAACCATAAAATAAAAAAGTAAATAAGAATTAAAATTAAATATAAAACATATTCTATAAATTATAAGTGAAAGCCTGGTAGTGCATTATGCACCACCAGGCTTTTTGAAAAGCAGGCCCCAAGAACTTACAGTGCTACAAAGGGCTGATATCCACGCTGAATTTGATCGAGATAGATGTCCTCCAGAAGTTGAGCATATGCGATGCTGATTGTACGCTCCAGTATTTCCTCTTCAGAATTTCGAATCTGTTTGGCAATATCAGATTCGGACTTGAGAGGAGAGTGAACTCTCTTTTCGAAGAACATAGCCATCACGTATTTGATAACAAAGTCTTCATATGCCTTCTGAAATTTGGAAAAATCTCCATCAAAAATAGGCTTCTGCTTGGATTTTTCAACAGAGCTCATTGTTTTTGGAAGCGGATAGCTTTCGAGCTGAAGAAGCTCGTCGAAGCGCTCTTTGATACGCTCATCGTTTACGATGCTTTTAATCATATTAGATAAGCAGAGCGTTTCGATGAAGTAATCCGCCTCTTTGCGTGGAAGTGAGATGTTTACCCGAAGTTGTGTTTGTCTTTTCATTGCTTTTCCTCCTATAAGATAATAAGGTTGTTTTTGCGAAATATCTCGCAGTATCTTTAATATTATAACACAGTTAACATAATAAATCAAATATATTTTATAATAATATTATGAATCTTGAATAAGATTATTTGTGTAATATTTAGAGTTTTATAATATAATATTTTTAACAATAGTGCGTATATTAAAATTTTATTTATGATTAACTATTTCTTTGGTCTTGTATATTCAATTAAACTATGATATAATATTTTAGCAATTTAAAGAAAAGGAAGATTTTATATGTTTCAAAGATTAGATGATGTTGAAAAAAGATATGAGGAACTAAACGGATTGATAAGCGATCCAGATGTAATTGCTAAACAAAATGAATGGAAAAAATTAATGAAGGAACATAGCGATTTAGAAGAAGTTGTTATGAAATATAGAGAATACAAAAAAGTTTCTCAAGATTTAGAAGAAGCGAAAGAAATGCTTAATGATCCAGAAATGAAAGAACTTGCTGAAGCAGAAATGTTAGAAGATAAGGAAAAATTGCCCAAAATAGAAGAAGAACTAAAAATTCTATTGATTCCAAAAGATCCAAATGATGATAATAATGTTATTTGTGAGATAAGAGCAGGAGCAGGAGGAGAAGAAGCAGCTTTATTTGCAGGCGTATTATTTAGAATGTATTCTATGTATGCTGAAAAAAAACATTTTCAAATACAAGTATTGAATGAAAATGAAACTGGAATTGGCGGATATAAAGAAATTTCATTTATGATAAAAGGAAAAGGAGCGTACAGTAGATTTAAATTTGAAAGTGGAGTTCATAGAGTACAAAGAGTTCCAGATACAGAAAGTAGTGGTAGAATACATACATCAACGGCAACTGTAGCAGTTTTACCAGAAGTCGAAGATGTAGAAGTAGATATTAATCCTGCTGATATAAAAATGGAAGTGTTTAGAGCATCTGGTGCTGGAGGACAACATGTTAACAAAACTTCATCAGCTGTCAGATTAATACATGAGCCAACAGGTATAGTTGCTGAATGTCAAACAGAAAGATCTCAACTTCAAAATAGAGAATATGCAATGAAATTACTTCGTTCAAGAATCTATGAAATAGAAAGAGAAAAGCAAGAAAAAGCTGTTGCAAGTGAAAGAAGAAGTCAAGTTGGATCAGGGGATAGAAGTGAAAAAATTAGAACTTATAACTATCCACAAGGAAGAATTACAGATCATAGAATTGGTTTAAGTATTTACCAAATGGAAAACTTCTTAAATGGAGATATGGACGAAATGATAGATAACTTGATTGCGACAGATAGAGCAGAAAAATTAAAAGGAGATAAAGAATAATAAAAAATACACCTATAGTAGATTATATACTAAATAGGTGTATTTTATTTTTATCTTTTATAGATATTTTTGTATATTATTAAATTTCTTTTTGCAAATTAATTCTATTATCTTGAATATTATCTCTTTTTTCAACACTAAGAAAATTAAAATTATGTTTTACTAAAAAATTTAACATTTCCCTTCTATTATTTCTAGTTTTTATTTTTAAAATACTATATCCTTTTTGTTTAGCCCACTTCTCTTGATATTGCATCATCTTTGTTAAAATTCCAAGTTTTCTAAATTTAGAATCTACTCCTGCCATCCAGCAATAAAAGTTTTTTCCATCTTGAAATTTATCATACCCGATAATATATCCAGCTGGTACATTATTGTAATATGCTACTATTATTAATTTTTCTCTATCCTTATATCTATTTTCAAAATATTCTTTCTCTGGTTTAGTTTCATTAAATTCTTTAATATTTTTATGTACTTTTATAGCTTCTTTTATATCTACTTCTTTTACTTCAATCATATATTTATACCTCTTTTTTACTAACTATATAATATTTTTTTATTTATTACAATAATTTAAAAATAGAATATAAAAATTATTTTGATTAAAGTTTCTTAATTGTATAAATATTTATACAATTTATTGTTATTTCTCACAAAATCATTTTATTATAATTATAATTTAAATTATAATTATTGTATTTTTTTTATGTTTATGATATGATTTTTTTGTAGTATTTTATTGTACAAAGGAGAATAATATGGAAAAGAAAGAAATTAGTGCAAGAACGACTGTAAAAGCTATAATTACAGGATTTGTATCTTATGGAATAATTATAAATTTCCTTTGCTTACTTATTATTGCTATTGGAAATTATTTTTTAAAGAATGTACCAGGATCTACGGCGAGAGGTTTATATATAACTCTTCCATTAATGGCTGTTATTATAATTTATTTTATTATCCATATTATTTGTAGGCTTAGTACTTATGATGTTTTTAAAAAATGTAAGACTAATCCAGATAATTATAAAAATATTATAAAGTATTTAAATATATTTTTTATAGTTTGCATATTTTTATCTATAATTTTATTTCTTGGATTACTTAATTTGAATTTACAATATCAAGCAAAATCTATTGATTATGCTGTATTAAAATATAATGAGATTTTTTCTGTAGAACATACTAATCAATTAAAAGAAGAGATGCTTTCTACTTTTAATAGTTCGAAGGAAAATCTTACTACTTCAACGATTATACTAGAATTGGGCTTTGCTATATCTTTTTTGTCTCTAATTCCATATCAAAGAAAAATGATATTAAAATATAATGATTTTTAGAATAATAAAAAATTCAAAATGCACAGTTTATGTGCATTTTTTATAATTATGAAGGTTGTTTATATTTACTATTCTATAAAATCTACAAAAAATTTTATGCAAATGTTATTTTGTAAAATTTGATGCCAAAATAAAATTAGATATTTATATAAAGATAAAATAATTATACTAATATTTGATTTATATAAAAAGCCAAAAGAGTTATTACATTAAATTTTAAAGACCAAGCAATTAAATTTTTTAGTAATAAATTAAGGCTATTGTAATATATTTTAATATACTAAATTTAAGAGGTCTTTATTGATGAATAATATTGGTGTAATAAGTTTTTATGGTCTTATATTTGGAATGGTAGGTACAACTTTAGGCGGTATATTAGGAAGCTTCATAAGTTTAAAATCAAACAAATCTTTAGGATTTATTTTAGAGTTTGCAGCTGGACTTATGACTGCAGTAATTTGCTTTGATTTAATACCAGAAACATTAAACATTTCAAATGTTTCTGTATGTATAATTGGAATTTTTATCGGAATTATTACAATGATTTTCTGTAATAACATAGTAGATAAGATCTATTCAAATCAAAAAAAATTAAAAACAAACACTTTATTAAAAACAGGAATTATAATTGCTATTGGATTAGCAGTACATAATTTTCCAGAAGGATTGGCTATTGGAGCTGGATTTGAAGCGTCAAATTCTTTAGGTTTTAAACTTGCAATAGCAATAGCTTTACATGATGTTCCAGAAGGAATTTCAATAGCATTACCATTAAAAAATGGTGGTTCTTCTAAATTAAAATCTATAATAATAACAACTCTTTCAGGACTAACTACTGGACTTGGGGCTTTTTTTGGGGCAATAGTAGGTAATATTTCCCCAATATTAATAGGAATATCTCTAGCTTTTGCTGCTGGTGCTATGCTATATATTGTTTCTTGTGAGCTTATTCCAGAATCTAAAAGTATTTATAAAGGTAGATTTGCTTCTTTAGGAAATATTCTTGGAATTTTAGTAGGAATTATAGCTGAAAACCTATAAATTTTAGATTACAAATTTATGTATTTAATTAGATTATTTTGCACAATTTATAAATAAAGTAATATAATATATTATCACGGTTTTTTATTAAATTAGTATAATATATTATTGTAAAGTCGACAGATCTAAAATAGATTTAAGTAAAATACTTAAAAAAGTAAAATTAAATCTTGACTTTTAATAGTTTTTTTGTTATTATAGATATGCTTTAATTTATGGGGTTAGCTCGGTTGATAGAGAAACTCAGCAATTTTAAAATTATATATTTTTTTATGCAGGTATAGTTTAGCGGTAAAATAAATCCTTGCCAAGGATTGGTCACGAGTTCGACTCTCGTTACCTGCTCCATTTTTTTGTATATAAATTATGGCGCCATAGCCAAGTGGTAAGGCACGAGTCTGCAAAACTCTGATCATCGGTTCGAATCCGATTGGCGCCTCCATAAAAAATCGATTAAAATCTATTAGTTTTTTGTAATAGATTTTAATCGATTTTTTATTTTTAAAGAATATGAAAATTTTATAAAATTATAGAATTTTTAAAGCTAAGTACAAACATATAATTTATACTATAGTTAGTAAATATTATTGGTATATTGAAAATGAAAAAAATATTGTGAATATTAGGCAAAAATAGTAGAAAAAATTACATATGTATAATATAATAACATTGAATAAATAGACAGTTTGAAATAAAATTAAAATTTAACGAATTATAACATAATAAATTATTCAGATAGGGGGTGTTTTGGGAATATTTTAATTATAAAATATAGAAAGGAGACTTCCTATGAAAAAGAATAATTTTTTAATATTTATAATAGTAATATTAGTAATTTTACTAGCAGTATGTTTAGTAATTATTTATAAAAATAATTATCTAGGTAAGAAAAATGAAGTATTATCAAGTGGAGAAAATATAACTTCAGAAGAAAGTTTAAAAGAAAATACAACTGAAGTATCAAATGTAGCTGAAAAAAATGATGTAGTCGAAGAAATAACAGATGAAGAAAGACAAGAGGTTGAAGAATATATAGACAGAATATTTAAAATGTCTATGAAAGTGAAAGAATTTGATGATATAAATGAAGCTGATAAAGAATGGATTTATTCTAGATTAACAGGTGAATTTACAGAGGAAAAGTTAATAGAAGAACTCAAAAAAATTTTTGGTACAAATTTGATAATAAATTTAGAAGAAGATACAAAGAATGCAGATGGATATTATATTCCAAAATTTAATTCCCAAACAGGAAAATATGAATATTTACCATATGGTGGTACTATTATTACAGATTATGCAATAGATACAATAACCAAAAAGAGTAATAAATTTATTGTTAGATTGGTTGAATATTCAGTACAACAAGATTTAGAGAGAAATCCAGATTTAGATCATGCTGTTTTTAGATACAATGGAATATCCAATGAATCTTGGGAGAATTGGGAAAAAGTTTTTGAAATAGAAATACAAAGAGAAACAGAAAAGGAAGAGATTGACAACAAAATTTTGGAACAAAAAGATAAATTTTTATCATATAATTTTGTAATTGAAAAAAATGATATTGGAAGTTTTAATGCAATTGAATTTAAAAAAGTTAGTGAATAATAATACTATTATTGGAATCCTATTTATTTTTATAAATAGGATTTTTTTTTACAGCATAAAATTTTCTATTTTGTATTATAGATTAGAAGAGTTTATAATATAAGTTTATACAAATAATTGCTATTTAAGAGGTGAAATGAAAAAGAAAAGTATTAATAGAAAGAATGTATACGAACTGATTAAAAATATAATATAAATATAGCATAGAAAAAGTTGCATGAATAAGAACAGAATTTTAGTTAACAACTTTTAATTTGTTAGTTCTTATGTTATTATACAGATGAGGTGTATAAATGTAAAAAGAAGATAATAAGTGAAAAAAATAGGATATTCATTGAGATGAAATTTATTTATACATTATTTTAATGTTAGGAATAATTGGAATATATAATTTTAAAATATAGTTAATTATTCTTATAAAAGGAGAAAATTATGAGAGTAGAAATAGAAAAATATATAAATGGAACTTATGATGTTTTACAAGAATATCCGTGGGAGGAATATCCACAATATACAACTTTTAAACATAAAGATAATAAAAAATGGTTTGCTGTTATAATGAATGTACCATTTGAGAAATTAAAAATTAATAGAAGAGGTATAGTAGATGTAATAAATCTAAAAAATATTCCAGAAATGTTAGGTGGGTTAAGAAAAGAAGAAGGAATATTACCAGCATATCACATGAATAAAGAGCATTGGATTACAGTCTTATTAAATGGTACTGTTTCAAAAAAAAGAATTTGTGAATTAATTGATATAAGTTATGAATTAACAAATAAAATATAATGAAAAAAGATAGGCATGATTATAAAATCGTGGTTATCTTTTTAGATATTTGCTTTAAAAATATGCACAATTGTTTTTAAGAAAAAAATATGATATTATACTTAAAGATTTATTAATTTAGGAGGTAAAAATGGAATATAGAAAATTTGATGATACTTATGTTGTTAGATTAAATAAAGGTGAAGAAGTTATAGAAAGTTTAAAAGATCTTTGTAAAAATGAAAATATAGAACTTGCAGAAATAACAGGACTTGGAGCAAGTAATTTAGTTGAAATTGGAGTATTTAATGTAAATACTAAAGAATATAACACTAAGATTTTTGAGGGAATGTTTGAAATTACATCATTAATTGGTAATGTTACAAGAAAAGATGGAGAGGTATATCTTCATATTCACATTAATTTTGGAGACGAAGAAGGACTTATTAAAGGAGGACACCTTGTAAGAAGTATAATTTCAGCGACTTCTGAGATTGTCGTAAGAAGAATAAATGGAAAAGTAGGAAGAAAATTAAGTAATGAAATAGGTTTAAACTTGTTAGAATTTTAATGAATAAATCTTAAATTAATAACAATACTAATAAAAAGGAGATTTTAATGAATAAAACAAGTATAGAACTAAAACAAGGAGTGAAAGCTCATATTATAAATACAGATTTATATAAAACTGATTTGACTTGTATTATTTTAACAACAACTTTAAAAAGGGAGATTGTAACTAAAACAGCTTTAATACCTTTTTTACTTAGAAGAGGAACTGCTAAATTTCCAAATCAATATTTAATAAATAAAGAAATGGAAAATATGTATGGAGCAAGTTTTAATTGTGGCGTTGATAAAATGGGAGATAATATAATTCTAAAATTTTATATAGAATCTATAAGTAATGAATATGCTCTAAATAATGAAAATATTTTGAAAATGAATATAGAAAATATTTTAGATATTGTGTTTAATCCTGTAAGAAAAAATGGTTTCCTAAATGAAGATTTTTTAGATGTAGAAAAAGAAAATTTAAAAAAAGTTATTGAAAGTAAAATAGATGATAAAGATTCGTATGCTTTTGACAATTGTATTTCTACAATGTATGGTGAAAAAGGTTTTGGATTGTATAAATTTGGATATGTTGAAGATATTGATAATATCACAATACAAGATATTTCAGAATACTATAATTGGCTTATAAACAATTGTAAAATAGATATTTTTATTTCTGGAAAAATTAAATCACAAGAAATAGAAAGTCTTTTAATGAGTAACGAAAATATAAAAGAGTTAAAACCTAGAATAGAAAATTATATTTTGAATAATGAATTCACAGAAAGTAAACAAATTGTGGAAAATATAAAAGAAATTACAGAAAATATGAATATTACTCAAGGAAAATTAGTAATTGGATTAGATATAACTTCTAAGATAGAAAACCTTTTAGCAAGTTCACTTGTATATAATGCAATTCTTGGAGATGGAGCAAATTCTATGATGTTCCAAAACGTTAGGGAAAAGGCAGGACTTGCATATTCTGCTAAAAGCACTTTTGTAAAACAAAAAATGAATATTTTTATAAGATGTGGTATTCAGGTAGAAAATTATGAAAAAGCAATAGAAATTATTAAAATTCAATTAGAAAACATAAAAAAAGGTAAATTTACTGATGAAGATATTGAAAATGCAAAGACTTATCTAATTGCTGGAATAAAAAATGTTGAAGAAGAGCAAGACACAGAAGTTGTATATTATATAGGACAAGAGATTGCAAAGACAAATTTGTCTTTAGAAGAATATATTGAGCGAATTAATCAAGTTACTAAAGAAAACATATTGGAAATAGCAAATTCAATACAAATAAACACAATTTATTTTTTAAGAAATTAAATATTATACAAGGAGATAAAAAATTGCAAATAATTGAAAATAGTAAAATAAAAGAAAAATTGTATATTGAAAAACTTGAAAATGGTTTAACAATAATGATTTTACCTAAAAAAACGAGAAAAAAATATATTGTTTGGAGTGTAAATTATGGTTCGATAGATAATAAATTTTTTGCACCAGGTGAAAAAGATATGACAATTGTTCCTGATGGCATTGCTCATTATTTAGAACATAAACTATTTGAACAAGAAAATGGAAGAAATAGTTTAGATGTATTGACTGCAATAGGAGTTGATGCTAATGCTTATACTACAAATGACCATACAGCATATTTATTTGAATGTACAGATAATTTTGACGAAGCTTTAGATGAATTTATGAATTATGTTCAGAATCCATATTTTACAGATGAAAATGTAGAAAAAGAACGTGGAATTATTGAACAAGAAATAATGATGTATGATGATTACCCAGAATGGGCAGTATACATGAATGTTTTAAAGGGAATGTATAAATCAAATGAGATAAATATAGATGTAGCAGGAACTGTGGAAAGTATTGCTAAAATTGATAAAGAAAAATTATATAAAATTTATAAATCTTTTTATAGACCCGATAATATGATAATAGTTATGACAGGAAATTTTGATCCTGAAAAAGATTTTGAAAAGGTAAAAGCGAAAGTTATTTTAAAAGCAAATAAGCAAGATACAAAAAGAGTTTACAATGAAGAACAGAAAGAGATTGTTGAGAAAAAAATTACTCAAAAAATGGATATTAGTATGCCTTGCGCAATAATAGGTTATAAGGATAATGACCTAAAGTCAAATAAAGTAAAAAAAGATATTGCAATAGATATTTTAGGCAATATTCTATTTGGAAAAAGTTCTGAAACTTTTGAAAAACTTTATGAATCTGGAAAAATTATTTCTGTTCCAAGTATAAATTATGAGTTTTCAAAAACTTATTCACATGCTTTAATTCAAATTCAAACTGATTATATTGATTATGTTGTTAAAGAAATAGAAGATAGAATTGAAATGGTAAAAAAAGAAGGAATTAATGAAGATGATTTTGAAAGAGCTAAAAAAAGCGTATATGGAGATTTTGTAAAAGAATATAATGAGGTTTCTAATATTGCGACAGTTTTGGTTTCAGATTATTTTAAAAATATAAATTCCTTAGAGTATTTTGAAGAATTTGCAAGTGTAAGCAAAGATTATGTAGAAAAAGTTTTAAAAGAAACTTTTTGTAAAGATAAAGAAGTATTGTCTATAATAACTAATGAATAAAAATAAAAAAGAGAGAGAATATGAATTTAGTAAAATTTCCGGGATTAAATATAAACTTAAAAGTACCACAAATTGCATTTAGTGTTTTTGGAATAGAAGTTTACATGTATGCAATTTGCATTGTGACAGGAATTATAGTAGCAGCTATTTTGTGCAATATTAGTAAAGAAAAATTTGAAAATAAATTTGAAAATATTTTGGACATAGGGATTTTTTCTTTGTTTTTTGGAATAATAGGAGCAAGAATATATTTTATAATTTTTAACTTAGAGTATTATTTAAATAATATTAAAGAAGTTTTCAATTTTAGAGATGGAGGACTTGCAATTTATGGCGGGCTAATAACAGGAATTTTAACTGCCATCATAATTTGTAAAATAAAGAAAATTGATATATTGAATGTTCTTGATTATGTTATACCTTTCGTAGCTCTTGCTCAAGCTATTGGGCGTTGGGGAAATTTTTTTAATGTTGAAGCTTATGGCTATGAAACTGACATATTTTTAAGAATGGGAATCTTTACTAGTGATGGGTATATAGAAGTACATCCTACATTTTTATATGAATCTATTTGTACCATTTTAATATTTTTTATACTTAGAAAATTACAAAAAAATAGAAAATTCAAAGGCGAAATATTCTTACTTTATTGTATTTTATATTCTGGAATAAGATTTTTCATTGAAGGCTTAAGAATAGATAGTCTTATGTTTTATAATTTTAGAATTTCTCAAATATTGTCTATAATTATATTTTTAATATCAATAATTATGTTTTATTTAACAAAAAAATTATCTAAAAAGTCTTGCTAAATAGATTATTTATGCTAATTTATATTTGAGATTATTTAATAAATTTGACATTATAAATAAAAAAGAAAATTATAAGGTCAAATTATCTAGTAAACTGTCGAAAAATGTCTAACGAAAAAGCGCTCAAATACTGATATTTTATTGACTTTGATGTAACAATATGTTATTTTTAAAATATACAAAAGAAAAAAATAGAAAAAAGGAGAGTGATATTATGTTAGATGAAAAAATTTGTAAATTAAGAGACAAACTAAATAAATGTATTTCTAATGGAGAAGATTACTCTGTAATATATAAGGTAAGTGTGGAACTAGATGAGTTAATTGCAAAATATTATGCAAATATGGTTGAAATTACTCAAAAATAAGATAAACTAAAAGTAATTTAATAATAAATTAAAAAAAGTATAATTTTTTTGTTTTTACAAAAAAGTGTATACTTTTTTTATTCTTTAATATATAATTATTCTGTATAATTGTTTGGAGGTTAGATTTTGAATAAATTAATTAGTGAGGAAAATAAATATACAGGTAAAAGATTTAAAATTATTCAAAGAATTTATGAAAGAGAAGACGGTCTAAATTATATAAGAGATTGTGTAGAACCTGGAAACTCTGTTATAATACTTCCAATAAGTGAAGAAAATGAAATAATTTTTGAAGAACAATTTAGAGAAGCAATAAATAAGCTAACTTTAGAACTTCCAGCTGGAATGATAGATACTGGAGAATCTCCAGAAGTCGCTGCTAAAAGAGAATTAGAAGAAGAAACAGGAATTTTAGCAAATAAAATAGAATTTTTAATGGAATATTATCCTTCAGCTGGATATACAAATGAAAAAGTATATATTTTTGTTGCAAAAGATTTTCAAAAAGGAAAAATTCATTTAGACCAAACTGAAGAAATATTAAGTATAAAAAAGATAGATTTTAATAAGTGTTTAAATATGGCATTAAATGGAGAATTTGAACATGCAAGTATTAATTTAGCTATTTTAATGTACTATTTTAAGGAAAAAAATGGAGGAAAAGATGGCAGAAATTAAAGAATGGTTAACTTCGATTAATTTAGAAGATTTGCTTAAACTATTTGATTTACAAATAGCTTTGGCTGTTTTCATATTGTTCTTTATGTTTAGAAATCTATTTTCTAAACTTATTATAAAAATATATTATAAAATAATTAAAAGTAAAAAAAATCCAAAAGATAGTACAATGTATAAACCATTAAAGAAATTTTTTATCCTATTTGGTTTATTTTGTACAACACATATTTTACCTCTTGATAAGCAATTTTTATATCTTATCAATAAAGCCTTTGAGGTTATTATTGCATATTACATAACAAAAGCAATAACAACTCTAATTACAGAAGATTCTATTATAATGAAAAATATTTTTAAAGATACAAGTGATAAAGCCGTAAATAAATTTATATGCAAAATGATTAGAGTGTTTATATGGATTATTTTTGTATTTGTAGTAGCAGCAATTTTAGAATTAAAACTAGATGGTCTTGGGGCTTTAGTTACTGGTTTAGGAATTGTCAGTGCGGCAACTGCTTTAGCTGCACAAGATCTAGTAAAAAGTATGCTTAGTGGTGCTGCAATATTAACTGATAAACCATTTGTTATTGGAGATTGGATTGAAGTAGAACAATTTCAAGGAACAGTTATAGATATAACTTTTAGAAGTACACGTATAAAAGCATACAATAATGCAGTTGTAACAATTCCAAATTCTTTAATAACTTCATCTTATGTAGTAAACTGGGATAGATTAACAAGTAGAAGATTTGATTGTATTTTAACTTTAAGCTGGGATACGACTTCTGAGAAAGTTAAAAAAATTGTTAAAGAAATGAAACTTATATTACAAAATGATCCAGAAGTTATAAAAGAAACTGTAGAAGTTAGCTTAAATAATATTACAGCTTATGGTAGTGAAATAAAAATATATTTATATATAAGGGAAGCAGATTATAGTAAATATCTAAAAGCAAAACAAGATATATTATGTAGTTTATTATATTTAATCGAGAAAGAAAATGTAGATTTAGCATATCCAAGTCAAACATTATATGTAAAAGGAAAGGAAGAAATAAAAGGATAGATGAGTATAGGTGTTGCACTAGCAGGAGGAGGCTTGAAAGGATTAGCTCATATTGGAGCTTTAAAAGCATTAGAAGAATTAGGAGTAAAAATCGATTTTTTATCTGGAACTAGTTCAGGAAGTATTTTTGCTTCATTTTATGCGATGGGATTTTCAACAGATGAAATAAAAGAAAAAACAATTGAAAACTATAAGATTCTTACACAAGTAAAAAAAGGACCAATAGTTAAAGCAGGAATTTCTTATTTTACATCTGGAATTGCTAAGATAGAAGGATTAGTTCCTGGTGAAAATATTGAAAATTTAATAAAAAATGTAGCAAAAGAAAAAGATATTGTAAATATGAATCAAATAAAAATACCTTATGCAATAGCAACAGTAGATACTATATCAACAAAAGAATGTATATTTTTATCAAAAAAATTTGATTTAAAAGATGATAATATAGATTATATATATGATGCGCCAATAGCAACAGCTACAAGAGCAAGTATGTCTTTTCCAGGAATATTTACTCCATGTCAATACGGAAAATATAATTTTATAGATGGTGGAACAAAAGATAATTTACCAGTAAAAATTTTAAAAGATATGGGAGCAGATAAAACAATAGCTCTAAGTTTTAGAATAGATGATTATGAGCCCAAAGAAGATATTTTGGCAATTTTACTTAGAACAGTTGATATATTTTCTTTAAAAGACGTAAGAAAAGCTCAAAAAGAAGCTGATTTAGCAATAGAAATAGATGCAAGAGGCGCAAGTCTTTTAGAAATTGATGATGCAGATAAGCTTATGAAAACAGGATATGATACTATTATGAAATATAAAAAACAAATATTAGATTTATTAACTTGATATTTTTCAAGTTAATGATATAATAAAAGCATTAAAGAGTAGGAGTGATAGATTTGTCTAGTAATGATACTATGATGCAATATTTTGAATGGTATTTACCTAGTGATTCTACACTTTGGAATAAACTTACAAAAGAAGCCAAACATTTAGAAAATATTGGATTAACACATTTATGGTTACCTCCAGCTTACAAGGGAGCAGGCGGAAAAGAAGATGTAGGTTATGGAGTATATGATTTATATGATTTAGGAGAATTTAATCAAAAAGGAGATATTCCTACAAAGTATGGAACAAAGGATGAATACATAAATGCAATAAAAGTATTGCGCGAAAATAATATAAAAGTATTAGCAGATATTGTTTTGAATCATAAAATGGGAGCGGATGAAACTGAAGATGTTTTAGCGATTCAAGATGATTTTTCAAATAGAAATGTTAGTTTAACAGAAGCTTTACCAATAAGAGTTTGGACAAAATATACTTTTCCAGGAAGAGGAGATACATATTCAAATTTTAAATGGAACTGGACTCATTTTCATGGGGTTGATTGGGATGAGAATACTGGAAAAGCTGCTATATATAAATTTTATGGTAAACACTGGGACGAAAATGTAGACAAAGAAAACGGCAATTATGATTATTTAATGGGAGCAGATATTGATTTAAATAATGTTGATGTAGTAAGAGAACTAACAAATTGGGGAAAATGGTATTTAGATACAACTTCTGTTGATGGTTTTAGACTAGATGCTGTAAAACACATAAGAGGAGAGTTTTACCCAGAATGGTTAAGTGAATTACGAGACTATAGTGGTAAAAAATTATTTGCTGTTGGAGAATATTGGAGTTCTAATATATCCATAATTAACGAATACATAGAAAAAACTAGTGGTTGTATGTCATTATTTGATGTGCCATTACATTATAATTTTTATAGAGCATCAATAAGTAATGGACAGTTTAATATGTCACAAATTTTTGAGGGAACTTTAGTAAAAACAAATCCTGAAAAAGCGGTAACTTTTGTAGATAATCATGATACAGAACCTGGACAAGCTTTGCAATCATGGATATTAGATTGGTTCAAACCTTTAGCTTATTCACTTATATTACTTAGAAAAGATGGGTTTCCATGTGTCTTTTATGGAGATTATTATGGAATACCAACAAAACAAGTAGAGTCTAAACAGAGTATGTTAGATATTTTATTAAAAGTTAGAAAATATTATGCTTATGGCGATCAATATGATTATTTTAATAGCAATCATATAATAGGATTTACAAGATTAGGAGATTATGATCATCCAAATTCAGGTCTTGCTGTTGTTATGTCTGACCAAAGAGGTGGTTGTATTCAAATGAATGTAGGAAAAAAACTTGCAAATACAGTTTTTTATGATTGTACTGGAAATTTATCTGAAACAGTATATGTTGATAGTGAAGGTAATGGTATATTTTATTGTAAAGATGGAAGTGTATCTGTTTGGATAAAACAAGGAGAGGCAGTAAATTAAAAAGATATGAAATTATTAAATTTCATATCTTTTTTTTTTACAATTATTAAATTTTAATATCTTTTGTGTTACTTTTAAAAAAACATGAAATTTAATGATAAAATATTATAGAGATATATTATAAAATAAGGAGAAAAGATATGGTAAATGATGGAAAAATAATAATTCAAGGTAAAGAAATAAATTATGAGAATTTATCAGATGAAAAATTAATTCAACTATATAAAGAATTGAAACAAAGAGAAGCTATACTTTATAAAAAAATTATGAAATATAATGATGAATTTAATTTTTTACCAGAGATAAATTAAATATACAAAAGGAGATAGTATGGAAGAATTAGAAAATAAATTAATGGATTCAATTAATCAATTGAGTAATTTAGAATTGTTAGAATATAAAATAGAATTTGCTAAGTTTAATAAAGAAGTAATTGATTGTTATGAAAGTAAAATCAATGCAATAGAAAGTAATATTGATTATCAAATAAAATTTTATGGGAAAAATCCAGAAACTTATCGAGAGCAAAAAAACAGTATTTTGGAAAAGTATAAAGAAGAATTTCAAAAAGTCTATAATAAAAGAAGAGAACAATTTTTTAGTATTCTAATGGAAATACAAGAAATAAATGCTAATCAAAAGATAGCATTAGTAAATTTTAATAAAACAGTAAAAAGTAGAAAAAAATTTTTCGAAGGAGCAACTTATAAAGAATATGTAGAAAAATATGAAAGTTTTAAACATATTGTAGATACAACATTGAAACACGATGAATTCGAAAAATATAGTAAATTACTAGAAAAACTTACGGATCCATCAAAAATGTATGATATAAAACTAGAAGCTCTTATAAATAAATATGCAGGATATGATGAAATTATAGTAGAATGTACAAAAAAATTAAATGAATGTGTAGAATCTGTTAAAGAAGATTTTGAAAATATTTCAAAATTTAGAAACGAAAGTTTATCGATTAGTAAAAAAGAAAACATTTTTATTAAATTGATAAATAAAATATTAGCTAGAATAGCTGGAAGTTCCAAATTTGAAAAAGATGTTATTCAAAAAATGGAAAAAGAGCTTACAGAAATAGGAAAAGATAATGATAATACAATTAATATAATAAATGAACAGACAATTAATCTTGTAGCAATGATTGAAAAAGTAAGAGAAGAACTTAATTCTGAATTTAAATTAGCTACAGAATAGGAGAAAATATGGAAATAGAGAAAGTAGGAGAAATTTTTATTGACGGGAGAATTATTAATTTAGATAATTCTTCTATGGAAACATTAAATTCTAATTTTGAAGAAATAACTTCTCAAAAAGAAAAACTGATTAATAATATAAATAACATATTAGAGCAAATACAAAAGTAGGAGATATGGTAATGAAAGAAAAAAATGAAATTGAAAATTTTGAAGAATTGAAAGAAGCTTTTGGAGATAGATCTGACGAGGTTTGTAGAGCACTAGAGCAATTTGTAGAACTTATACCACAAATTCCTGGAGTAGCAGCAACTATGGTTAAAAAAAATTTAGCTGAGAAAAAAAATGCAATAGATCAGGATTTTGAAGAAATTGATAGTGAAAGATTATTACAACAATTAGAATTAGGAATAGCTTCAGGAATAAGAAAAAATAGAAACGCAGATTGGGAAAAAGCAAGAGCTTCAGATAATAGGTCAGAAAAAATTACAAAAGCAGTAACAAAAGTAAAAACAAAATCTTCAGATACAAGAGCAAAAATGGCGGATGGAGCCATAAAAGTAACATCTGTTATAGGAAAGGGATTAGCTCTTTTTGGACAAAAAGGCACTGCCAAAAAGTTACAAGATAAGGTTTCTAGAAGTTCTAAGAATTTTGTTTTAAAAGATTCAAGAATAGGAAATATTATGGAGAGAGTGGCTGATTTTGGATTTGCAGTGGGAGATGGAGTAAAAAAATATGCAGAAAATGTAAGAACAGGTTTTAAAGATGCAGATAGACAAACAGATTTGAATTATATGAACTTAGCAAGAGAATCATCTAGCAAAAAAGCAGAATCAAGACAATGGCAAAATGCACATGAAGATAATAGTGAAATAGTTACAGGAACAGTAGGAAAAATAAATGATAAATCTTTAAGATTTAGTGAAATATTGCAAATTGGGAAAATTAAATTAACTTCTTTGGGAGCCAAAGGAGCAGCCTTAACAGGAAAAAAAGGATTAGCTCAAAAAGTAGCAGAGCAAGGATTTAATTTAGAGGATAATTTAGTAAATAAAGGTTCAAGAATTGGTAAATTTGCAGAAAAAATGGCTGAAAGTGGCTTCCTTACTGCAGATAGATTTAGATCAGATTTTAGTCAAGCTAAAGAAAATATAGAAGCATATGCTAGAGCTGGAGTAGACATGGCAAAGGAAGGAATAGAAGATGGTAAGAAAGCAGCTAAAAGAGAAATATTTAAAATTGGAAAAGCAACTTACAAAGGAGCAGCAACAGTTCATGGTTTAGGAAAGTTTACATTAAAGCAAGGAAAAAGAGGAGTAAATTTTATTTCAGGAAAGATATCTGAAGCTCAAGAATTTGCTTCAGATAGAATAGAAGATGCTCAAGAATTTGTCTCAGATAGAATAGAGGATGTTAAAGATTTTAAAGATACAGCTCAAAAAAAAGTTGGATTTTTAAGAGGTAAATCAATTAGTTTTTTAGGAGATAAAGTTCAAAGATTAGGTGAAATGTTAGTAAATTCTGGTAAAGATACTAAAGTTAAAGGTGAAGCTATAATGGCTAAAAATACAAAAACTGCACAGAAAAATATGCAAGTAAATGAACGTAAACAAGAAGATGAAGGAATGGAGATTTAATAAACTGATAAAAGCAAATCAATTTTCTATTTATTGGTTTGCTTTTAAATTAATATAATATAGGGAAATAGAAATGAAGATAGAAGAGCAAATATTTAATAATGAAAAATACTATTTAATAAACGAATATAATTTTAAATTTGGAAAAGTCTATAAATTTGCTAATGTAACGAATACAATTTTTTGTAGAGAAATAAACGGACGTTTTGTAATAATTAATGATAGAAAGATGCTAAAGAAAATACAGAATACATTTACTAAATTAGAGATTAAGGATATAGTATAGATGGAAAAAGGAGTTATAGAGAACGAAGAGAAATTAGAAGACATTTTTAAAAGATATAAAAAAAAGAGGTATGGAATTATTTCAAAAATATATTCGACCAATGAGGAAAGTAAAGTATATCAGTATGCCGCAGAGATTTTATATAAGAAATATGGACATATAATAAGTAAAGAAAAAATATTTGATGTGATTTCCAAAAGAGGACATATATTTACTATGATTCTGAAAAATAGGGAAGCTTTTTATGAAGTTAAAACAGGCAATATCGGCATACAACATTTTTTAAATAAATTTACAGAAGGATTATTACATGAAATTGTTCACAAACTAGGATTTGAACAAGCAGATAATTCTTTTAAAGAAATGAGTACAATTTTTAAAGAAGCAGGTACAGAGATTGTAGCTGCTGAAACCTTAAGTAACAACGAGTATGGTAGAGAGCTGATATTTCAGGACATATGGGCTAAGTACCCTGAAAAAGTTGATTCTAATTTTTTATCTGTATGCATAGTAAATCAAATTAATTTAGCAATTGGAAATGAAAATCTAGAAAAAAGTATTTTAAAAGGAAAAGATTATTTTAAGCCAGCTATTATAGAAAGATGGGGAGAATCAACATATGTTTTTTTAAAAGAAAATATAGAGGACTTATCGAGAATAGAAAATAGATTTTGGAGAGATTATGAATTTCTGTCAGAAGAAGAAAGAGAAAGAATAACAGATGACATGAAGAAAAGAATAGACTTAATTCAAAATACAATACTAGAAACAGAGTTTGATAAAAGAATGTCAAGTGTTTTCTCTAAAACAGAATCTAAAAAATTTTTAAAAGACTTATTAACTTTTGAAGAAAATAGAATAAGAATAAAAAGTGATTTAAGTGGAAAAATTAAATTTATAGATGTAGGATTTGAAGCATACTTTAATAGATGTAAAGAAAATTTAGAAACAAGATTTGGAATTTTGAATATATTATATAATGAAAATAGTTGGCAGGAAAAATATAAGAAAAAAGAAATATTGTATGAAATTACAGATGAAGAAAAGAAAGAAATAGCTTTATTAGCAATAGAATTTAAAAGAAAGTATAAAAAGAAAAGTCATTTTACAAAAGTAATTGAAAGTATTTTTGGAAAAAAGCAAGAAATGTTGGAAGAGAATAATAGTACTTTCAATAAACGACTAGAAATGTATAAAGTTGATATAAATTTTGAAAGTAATGAAAGTAATGAAAGAAATATAGAAAGACAATGTAAAAAAAATAATAAAGAGAGATTAAGATAAAATTATAGCTAAAATAAGCTTATTTAGCTATAATTTTTTTATAAGAGAATATTAATTATGATAATTTTAACAGATTTACAAAATTTGGAAAAGGTTATATAATTATTTAAATTTTATAGAAATTATACTTATAATTTTAAGTATGATACTATAAAAAATATTTAACAGAAAGGTGGAAAGTAGTTTTTAGTAACTTGCAAATGTTTTCACAGATGGATTCTTAAATCTATTGAAAATGGAGGGCAGTAAATGAAACTAAATAATGTCAAAGTGTCTTCAAAAGACCTTGAAATGTTACGGAAATTTTTTGGAGTAAAAGGAGGAGGTTTAAACCTTGAAAACGGAGTTTTTAGAGTGTCTTCAGAAGAAGAAGTTTTTGCTCTTGCTGAAAGGTTCGAAATTGAGAATGTGAACTGGGTATCTTTGGATGACTTTAAAACCAAATGCCAATCCTCTGAAAAAAAGCCGGCGGGTGAAAATTTATCAACACAAAGTGATAAAACAAGTCTACAGTATGCTGAAAGTTCAGCAGATAAAAAGCAAGGATCAACCCAGAAATCAGACGAAAGTCAAGATTCTAAAATAAGTGAAGTTAGCGTGAAGAGGAAGGCAAGTGAATACTCTCTTGAGGAGAGACTGAAAATTATAGGCACAAGAATTAAAATAGGAAGTATCCTTAGAATTAGAGGACCTGAAAAGGTAATTCATGTGCTTATTACGAAAGTTTCAAGCGAAGGCTATGATGGACGTAAATTAAGACTGAATGTTGATGGATATAATCCTGATACAGAAGAAATTTTAAAAAAAGGAGAGGAAGTAATTTATAAAAATCTCACTTATAAGGCTTTAATTACAGTGACTGAAGAATTGATTGTTGGAATAACAAATCAAAATCTTTTTTGGCCTCAAGGTGGTCCGATTGTTGGAAGGCTTATTAGTGAGGATAAGATAAAGAAAATTCTTGCTATGCCTAAAACCAAAGTCACAGATCATGAAACTTTACTGAAAGGCGCGAAAGTGCAAATTACCTCTGCAGGAAAAACAGAGGACAAAGAAGGAGTATCTGGAACGCCTAATTTAGAAACTTCCAAAACGCAGAAGATTAAAGGACAAGAAAGAATACCAGAATCTGTTTCTAAAGTACCAGAAAAACTTGTGTGTGAGGTTGAGGAAACTGTATCTGGTGAAGATGAAGCTGAGAAGATTTCAGTTGAGGAGTGCTTAGAAAAAGCTAATTCGCTGGAAGAATTTTTGACTGATGTTAATCTTAAAGACACTTTGCTTGAACATGCAATTAAGCTTAGCGTGGAAAGCAGACATGCTAACATGAAGAAGCTTTTACCAATGTTGCAGGAAAGTATTTCTAGTAAAAAATTAACTCAGAATGCACTCAAAAATCAAATGAACGAAGAACTGGAAAATTGGTGCAAAAACGGATATGCTTTAAAAGAAGGGACTGTAACATATTTATTAAAAGTTACTGTAAAAAAATTCAAAAACTAAAGTACACATTAAGTTAAGTTTCGGTGCGGGGGTGATAGCTCTCGCACCGTTTTTCGATGTCTATTATGTCTATTTTTGTTTTATACTTTTTCTTGACAAAAATTCAAAATCAAATATAATAATTTTAGAAATGGAGAAAATTATGAAAGTTTTAATTACAGGTGCTTCTTCTGGAATAGGAAGAGATTTAGCAAGAGAATTTGCTAAATTAAATTATGATATTATTTTAGTGGCAAGGAATATAGAAAGATTACAGGAACTTAAAAAAGAATTATCAAATAAATATAAAATAAATGTAGTTTATGAGAGTGTAGATTTAACAGATAGAAAAAAATGTATAGATTTATATTCAAAATATACAGATATTGATATTTTAATAAATAATGCTGGTTTAGGGGATTTTGGCAATTTTACTAACACAGATATAAATAAAGATTTAACAATTATTGATACAAATATTACTGCTACACATATACTTACAAAGTTATACTTAAAAACTATGAAAAATAGAAATAATGGTAAGATATTAAATGTTGCTTCAATAGCAGGATTTTTGCCAGGTCCATTAATGGCAACATATTATGCTTCTAAAAATTATGTAGTAAAACTATCTGAAGGAATTAGAGAAGAATTAAAAAAAGAAAAATCAAAAGTACAAATTAGTATATTATGTCCAGGTCCTGTTAAAACAAATTTTAATAATGTTGCTAATGTTAAATTTGAAATTAGTTCACTTTCTAGTGAATCCGTTGCAAAATATACTGTTAAAAAGTTTCTTAAAAATAAATTTTATATAATTCCAGGTTTTCAAATAAAATGTGCAAAATTTTTCTCAAAATTTGTACCAACAACAATTCTTGCCAAATGCACATATTATATGCAAAAAAGAAAAGATAGATAGGGCAGAATAATTAATAGCAAAAATTAGAATATAAAATTTATTAATAATAAATTATACTATAATTAGTTAATAAAAATATACTAACAATTAATTAAATTATAATATAGCTAAGCTACTAAAAGATAATAACTAATAAAATCGAAAATAATTAATAAGGTAAATATGTATTAGTATGATTAATAAGGAGGAATATATGAAAATTTTAATGGCTACTAAAAATCCAGGAAAAATAGAGGGTGCAAAACAAGCTTTTGAAAAGTATTTTGAAAATGTTGAAATAGAAGGAATTGCTGCTGATTCAGAAGTTGGTGATCAACCAGTAAATGAAGAAATATTTAAAGGTGCAAAAAATAGAGTAAAAAATTTAAAAGAATATGCAAAGAAAAATAATTTAAAAGCAGATTATTTTATAGCTTCAGAAGCTGGAATAACTAACCTTTTGGGAGATTGGATAGATATAAATGCAGCAGTTATTGAAAATAATGCTGGATTTCAAACTGTTGGCTCAAGTCAAGGTTTTCAAATTCCTGAAAAATATATTGATGAAATTATAGATACTGAGCTTGGAAAAGTTATGGATAAAATTTTTAAAGGAAAAAAATTAGGAAACGGAAAAGGCGGAATTAATTTTTTAACACATGATGAAGTATCAAGAATAGAACTTACTAAAAATGCTTTTGTAATGGCTTTAATTGGTCATATAAATGGTGAATTATGGAAATAATTTAAGGAGAAGAAAGATGAAAGTTATAATAGAAGTAGGATCAACAAATACAAAAATTGATTTATTTGATGGAAAAGAAGTCAAACGTTTAGAAAGTGTTACTATAGAATTTAAAAGAAATTTTAAGAAAGAAAATAAACTAAAAGAAGATGATGTTAGAATATTAATTAATAAAGTTTTAGAATATAAGGAAAAATATAAAGATTTATACGTTTGTGGGACAAGTATATTTAGAACTTTAGAAGAGAGTCAAAAAAAGGAATTTTTAGAAAATTTTTATAATTTAACTAAAATAGAATTTGAAATTATTTCACAAGAAAAAGAAAATGAATTAACTGTTTTTGGAACTGTTAGAAATGTAAATAAAAAAGTAGCAGTTTTTATTGGTGGTGGAGGCTCAACAGAGATAGCAGTATATGATAATGGCATTAAGGAAATGATAAATTCATCATTTGGTGGAATAGATGTATTAAATGAATTTCCAGATTTATCAGAAGATTTTGCTAGAAGTAAATTAGAAGAAGTGCAAAATTATGTTAAAAAAAGATTAAATTTACCGAAAGAAAAAGCTGATTATTTAATTTTAGCTGGTGGAGGACATAAATTTTTTGCTTTAGAATCAGGTATATCTTATGAGAAAAATACTATATTTGAAGATGAATTAGAACCTATTATGATGAATATTGAAACAAGAAAAAAAGATACAGAAAAATATTATGAAACAATATCTTTAGACGCAATAAGAAAAAGAGTTAAAGATCCGAAATGGTGGGATGCTACAAGAGCTATGTGTGCAATAGTATTAAATGTAGCAGAGGCGATAAGTGCAAAATACATAATTCCAACAGATATAACTATGGTATATGGATTATTAGAAAATAAAAATTGGAAAGATTAGAAATAATTAATAAAAGATTTTCATAGATTCAATAAGAAACAAAATGAAAAAATAAAATATGATATTTTTAACAATAATAAAAAATGAGAAAGTTAAATTAATAATAAAAAAGAAATGGAAAAATTTTCTATTTCTTTTTTTATGCCTGAAATTTAAGCTTTTTATAAAATTTACAAGTAATGACAATTATTTTTTATAAAAAATCTACATAATAGAAATATAAAACAAAAAAGGAGGATTTTTTTGATGAAAAAAATAATTTATATAATTACGATATTTATAATATTAGCTACAATTGTTTTTACTTCTCAAAGCTTTGCAGCAGCTTTAGATGCAATAGATATAAAACTTGACAAAAGTACTGTAAGACCTGGTGAGAATGTAAAATTAGAAATTGATTTCGGAAAAGCTTTAGGAGCATATACATTTGATATTGCATATGATAATAATATTTTTGAATATGTGAATGTAGATGGAGGAACAGCAAATGATACTTCTGATAAAGTAAGAGTAACATATTATGATTCTACTGGAGGAACAAATCCAAGAAACAATATGATTATTGAATTTAAAGCAAAAGATGGCATAACAACTTCTAATCCAACAGAATTTACTATTACAGCAGAAGGTTTAGCAAATGCAGATGCTTCAGAAAGTTATGATGATATTACAAGTCCTATTGTTAAAAATGTGACAGTTGAACCAGAATATGTTGATTATACAATAAATTTGGAAACTTCTGGAGATATTATAGTTGGAGAAGAAAATGAAATGACACTTTCTTATTCTTCTCCAATGGGACATTATTATGAACATGCAAGATTAATAGGAGAAGCAATTTCACCAAATGGTGCAACAGTAAAATTATTAGGAACAGATGAAGCAAATCTAGAACACGATATTATAGAAAGCGGATGGGGTGACGCACAAGGATATAAAATAGGTGGAAAAGATGTTTTACAAGTTTTAAAAGTTAGAGGTTTATTTAGCAAAGAAGGTAATTATAAGATTACTTTAAAATTAATAGATAGAGATAATTCAGATAGTATAATTGCTGAAAAAACATTTGATTTTAATGTTATACCAAGACTTGAGGTAACACCGCCTACTGAAGAACCAATAGCTCCAGAACAAACAGTAGCAGGAGAAATTGAAGAATCAATAAATAATGAAATTAATAATGAAACTAATAATAATGAAACAATGCCTACACAACTGCCTAAGACAGGTTATAATATTTATATGCAATTTATTTCACTTGTAGCGTTAGCAGTAATAATAATTTATATGTATATTAGAAAAATAAGTAAAGAAAAAATAGATAAAAAATAAGGTGCTAATACAACAATAGTGGACGAATCATTCGTCCATTTGTTGTATTTGGGAGAAAAAATGAGAAGGAAAAAGAAAAAGATAGCAAATATAAAGTTTATTTTTATTATTTTATTAATAGTAATATTTTTTATTAATATTAGAGAGCCTAAAGAAAATAAAACAAAAAAATTATCAGAAGATTATATGGTAAAAAATAGTTATATTGAAAATAAAGTAAGTGAAGAAAGATTAAAAAATGTTACTAAATTGTCAAAGACTTTATATAAAGATGAAAAGACAAAGGGATATCCAAAAGAAAATATAGTAAAAAATTATAAAGGATATGAAGTACTTGCAAAGTTAGAAATTCCTGTTATCAATTTAGAAACTTATGTACTTAGTGAATTTTCAAATGAGGCTTTAAATATATCTGTTACAAGATTTTGGGGAGAAAAACCAAATGAAATTGGAAATTTATGTATTGCCGGACATAATTTTATAAATAAAAATATGTTTAGTAATTTAAAAAAGTTAAAAACAGGTGATACGTTTTTTTTAATAGATAATAATATTGGAAGAGTAGAATATGAAGTATATGATATTTTTCAAGTATTACCTGAAGATGTGAGTTGCTTAAATCAAAATACAAATATGAAAGAAATTACTTTAATTACTTGTACAAGTGATTCTAAAAAAAGAATTATTGTTAAGGCAAAAGAAAGAATTTAAAATAAACTTATGTATAAGGATTAAAAAATAAAGATATGAATAATTTTATAAAACAAAAGGATTTTAGTATGAGAAATATAGTAAGAAAAAATAAAATTATAATAATAAGTATGAATTTAATATTAATTCTATTGATTATGATTATTAAATTAGAGGTAAAAGCTTCAACAAAATTGGAAGGAATTTCTAATTTTCCTAATAGTTATCAACCATATTTAAATGAACTTTCTAAAAAACATCCGAATTGGAAATTTACAGCTTTATACACAAATCTTGATTGGGAATATGTTATTAGGGAAGAAAATGTTTTTGGAAAAAACTTAGTTCCCAAAAATTATTCAGATAGTTGGAAAAATCAAACACCAGGTCAATATGATGTTGAAATTGATGGAGGATGGGTGGATTCTTCAAAACAAGCAATAGAATATTGTATGGATCCTAGGAACTTTTTAAATGAAGTTAGAATTTTTCAATTTGAAGGATTATCTTATGATAAGGATATAACTAGTTTAAATGGAGTAGAGAAAATATTATATGGGACAGAATTTTATAATACTAAAGTTTCATATTTAGACAGTAATGGAAATACAATTTCTACAAATAATACTTACGGAGATTTAATTTTAAAGGCAGGGCAAACTTCTAATGTAAGTCCTTATCATTTAGCGTCTCGTATTAAGCAAGAAGTTGGACCATTTTTGACACACTCTTCAATAAGTGGAACAGTTGATGGATACAAAGGATTATATAATTTTTATAATATAGGAGCAACGAGTTCATCAGATAAAATGGAAGCAATAAAAAAAGGACTGCAATATGCAAAAGATGGAAATGGTGCAAGTGATGAAATTAAGAAAAAATATTTAATTCCTTGGAATAGCAAAGAAAAGTCAATAACAGGAGGAGGAATATTTATAGGTTCAAGTTATATTAATGTTGGACAAAACACAATTTATTTGCAAAAGTTTGATGTTAATGATGATCGAGGAATGCCATTATTTTGGCATCAATATATGACAAATGTATTAGCACCATATAGTGAATCAAAAATAATTTATCAAGGTTATTTAAAAAGTGGAATATTAGACTCTTCAATGTATTTTATAATTCCAGTGTATGAAAATATGCCACAAATTCCAGCAGAAAATCCAGATATTGATAAAAATGATTTTATAGAAGATAATAAAAATTTATATTGTAATGCAAATAATGTAAATGTAAGAACAGGACCAGGTACTTCTTATGATGTTATTACAACAATATCATATCCTGATAAACTAACAAGGATAGAAAAAGGAACTCAAAAAGGAGAGAGATGGGATAGAGTAAAATTAGAAAATGAAATTATAGGATATGTTTATCAAACTTATTTAACAGAAATGCAAGAAGTCGAAATAGAAAAAATAGAACTTAGTATAGAAAATAATCAAATTAAAAAAGGAGAAACTAAAAAATTATCTGTAAAGATTTTTCCAGAAGAGGCTAGTTCAAAAGAAATAGAATTTATTTCTAACAATCCTGAAACTATCGCTGTAGACAAAAATGGAAATATTACAGGACTTAATAGTGGAAAAGCTATAATTACTGTAAAAGCAAAAAATGGAAATGCTCAAAGTCAAATAGAAATTACAGTATTTAACAAAGTTACTGGAATATCTATAGACCAGAAAGATATAAATATGCAATTAGGAGATAGTTTTAAAATAAATGCTTATGTTTTACCAGAAGATGCTGATAATCAAAATATTATTTTTTCTACCAATAATGAAGATATAGCGAGTATTGATGCAAATGGAACTATTACGGCAAAAAGCATAGGAGAAACAGAAATAATAATAAAATCAGAAGAAAATAATAAAATTTATGATAAATGTATAGTAAATGTTGTAAGGAAAATGGAGGACTCAGAAATTCATTTTGATAGTTCATTAAAAGTTGACAGTTTGGAAATTAGCGGAATAGATTATCTGAATAATACAGTAAAAAATATAAAAGAAAAAATAAAAACAGATTTAGAATTAGAATTTGTAAATAATAAAGATGAAATTTTAAATGATACAGATTTTTTAGGAACAGGAAGTAAAATAATAGTAAAAGAAAATAATACTATTTTAAGAGAATATAAAATAATTTTATATGGAGATGCAAATGGAGATGGAAAAATAAATAGTATAGATCTATTAGTAATTCAAAGACATATTTTAGAAATAGAAGAAATAGAAGATATATATAGAAAAGCAAGTAATATTAATAAGAATGGTAAAAAGCCAACATCTGTAGATTTACTTCTTATACAAAGGCATATATTAGGTTTACAAATTATTAATCAATAAAATATTAAGTTTAAATAATTAAGAAAGGATTTAAAATGTTTGTAAAAAGAAAAAAGATTATATTATTTATTACTATTTTTATATTAGTATGTTGTTATTTTATACCACAAATGGCAACTGAAAAAGCAAAAATATATATTAGAACTAATAAAGATAATTTTGAAATAGGTGAAGATATAGAATTAATTGTGGGAATAGTTGATAATAAAGTTGCTGCATATAACTTTGAAATATATTTTGATACAAATAAAGTGAATTTAATTTCAAGTTCAGATAGTACTAGCATAAAAGATGGAAAATTAATAAGTGTTTGGTATGATGAAACTGGAGGAAAAAAAGTAAAAGAAAAAGATTTAGAAAAATATGTATTTAAAGCAAAAGAAAAAGGTGTTATAAATTTTATAGTAGAAGGAGAATTTTATGACTCTTCAGGAGAGTTGATAGAAACTACTTTTGAGAAAAAAGAAATAAAAGTTGGGAATGAAGAAAATATAGAAGAAGTTATTCATGAAGAAAGTGTTTTACAAAAAGAAATAAAAGAGGAACAAGGAAATAGTAGTATAAAAAATAATGCAAATTTGCAATTAATGAGAATTAGTAAAGAGGGATTAACTCCAAGTTTTGACCCAAGTATATATGAATATAATCTTACAATATCTAATGATGTAAATGATTTAGAAATTGTTTGCAAAGCAGAAAATTCTAAAGCTACAGTAGAAATTGCTGGAAATAATAATTTAAAAGAAGGCTTAAATAATATAGAAATAGAGGTAACTTCTGAAGATAATACTCAAACTAAAATTTATAAAATTAAAGTCACCAAAACGGCTGATTTAGAGAGTGCAAATACAAATTTACAAACATTAGCAATTGAAAATGTATTTTTAAATCCTGAATTTGATAATAATATTACTAATTATACAGCAGAAATATCTAATTATATAGAAAATTTAAAAATTTTAGCAGTTCCGGAGAATGAAAAAGCAAGTGTAAGTATAAGCGGAGAAAAGAATCTAAAAGAAGGAAAAAATATTATACAAATTTTAGTAACAGCTCCAAATGGATTTACTAGTAAAAAAGTTTTAATAGAGATATATAAAAGAAATAGTAATGAAGAAGCAGAATATGAAGAAGAGCAAAGTCGTTTACAAGAGAAGTTAGAAGAGGCATATAAAATAGAACAGATGTCAAGTGAGATTAATCAGGAACAAATTTTTTACAATGATGAGATAGAAGAAATTAAAAATTCTATTGAAATTGGAACTTATATTATTTTAGTGATATTAATTATAGTTGGGATAATAACATTTATAAGACTTAAAAAGAAATATAAAAAAAATAAATAGTAAAGTATTAATGTTTTATAAACATTTAGAATTAACTAGTAATGAGGTAAAATTTAGATTAAATAGGAATTTTGTGGAAGATATTAGAGCTTATGATATGGTACAACAAGAAATATTAAAAATGTCGCAATTTTTTGTAAATGGAATTGTAAGACAATTCCCAAATAGATTTTAGATTTTAGAATTGAGACTTATAATTTTATTTGGTTATTTGAAATTTATTTAAAAAAACTATTTACTTTTTTTCAATTAAAGAATACAATTTTTATATAAATATATTACAAAGGAAAGAAAGAATGAAAAAATATTATTATATGACTTCACTAAATAGAGTTCGTAGTATTAGTAACGCAGGACTTACTCCTCAAAATGATGATAGTAAACATTTTACAAATAAAGAAAAAAACAAAATATCATTTTCAGAAGGCATGGTAGGAGCAGTAGCTTTATATGCAAATTTTCAAAAATGTTATGATGAAGTAAAAACAGGTAAATCAGAAAATATACCAGAAGAGGTAAAAGTAGCGATTCAAAAAAGCGAAAGTTTAGAAGAATATTTAGGAGGAGAAGGAGTATTTTTCTTATTTGATGGTACAGATATTGAAAATGAAAAAAACTTTATGAGTGGAAGTACAGAAGAATCAATTTTACCAGAAGATTTAAGTGTATGCTTATTGAAGAATACAGATACAAATGAAGTGTCATATTCAAGATTTGATATTATTAAATATATGATGGCAAAAGTGCCAGCAGAGAGTATAACTTATTCTGGAAAAGATAATTTAGATACAGATAAAGCAACTGCAAATATACAAGCTGTAGTTAAAAGTTATACAAAGAAGCATGAAAAAGAAATAAATGTATATAAATATGGAAATTATACAATGGAAACAATACCTGTAAGAGAGTTTTGTGAGCAATATTTAGCACAAAAAACAAGTAATTTAACAGGTAGAAGTATAGGCGAAAGTACAATGGAATTATTAAAAGATGTTGAAGCAGTACAAATGATGGAAAACATTCTTGACAGAGATGTAAGAGGTCTAGAGCTCGAAAGAGAAAGTACAAAAGAAATGGATAAAATAAGAGAGAAAAAAGATAATCAATAAGAGGTGATTAAAATACAAAAGAACATTGCATATACACAGGTATTAGAAATTTTAAATTATATAAAAATTGAAGACTACTATAAAATTCCAAAGGAATTAATTTGTGCTTTAGAGAGTAATAAAGATAAAGATGTCAAGTTTAAATATAATCAAGAGAAGGATTTTTTAGATCAGAATGTATCTCAAGAGGCGAAATTAATTTTAGCAATTTTTTTTAAAAGATATTGGGCAACTGATAAACAAAAAGAGAAAATTAGAGTTTATGAAATAAATAAAATTGCTGAAATAGAAGAGGAAAAGAAAAAAATATATCCTCAAAATATAATGACAGATGAAATTGCTAGAGAAAAAATTGAGGAGAAAAAACAAAACCAGTTAGCTGTTATAAATAAGAAAAACTGGTTTCAAAAGTTGTTGCAAAAATTTAGAAATAAGTTTTTAGTAAGATAATAATTAAATTAGAAATAATTTAAAAACAAATAAAAAAACAAGGGCACTATCAATCATTAAGATTTGGGGTGCTCTTGTTTTTCATGGACAGTATTTATTTAAGCAATTCATAAATGAATATACTTAACATATCCAAAAATTTCAAAAGATCTTCAATTTTTCTATTTTCATCTATCCCATGACAAGTATCTGGCTCGTCATCTTCAGGAGCAAAACGAGGTCCAAATATAGCACAGTTAGGAAAAGTAGCATTATATCCAAGACCACGTGCGATATTGGGAATAGTAGCTTTTCCTATAACTTTGTAGTATGCATGGCACATTAATTTGATTTCTTTTGAATCTTTTGAAACATAACTAGGAAATGTTAGTGAAGATATGTCCATAGTACAATGATAGTTTTGGAGAATTTGGTCTAAAACTCCAAACAAATCATTTTGAGTTGTAAGAGGACCAAGACGGATATTGAAATTTACCGAAATAGTATCCTCTATAAGATTGCATTTTGTGGGACAGATACTTGTGTCCGGTGCAAAGCCAAGTAGCTGAGCACAGTTACCTTTCTCTAAGAATTCCATTAACCTAAAAAAATAAGGAAATTCACAAGTTATAGAATTATAAAGAGAAAGCCGCCTGATTAGACGTGAAAATGCATTTTGTCCTTTTTCAGGAATTGAGGAGTGAACACTGAAACCAGTTTCAAAAATTTGGTGATTGTTTATGACTGCAATAGCTTTATCTGGAACAATATTTTCTACTCCTCCTGGAATAAAAAGTTGTTCAAGATTTTTAGTATTGGAAGTTCGCATAAATTTTAGTACCAAATTAAGACAACCTCTACAACCATTTTGAACTCCATCACCATCAATAGTTATCATGAAACTTGGTAGTTCTGGTTTTTCTTTTAGGAATTCTTCTATGTCAGTCCACTTAGATTCTTCAGAAGACCCGACAATAATTTGCCAAGAAGGATTGATTTTATGTTCGAGATTTTTTAAAGCATGCATAGAAAGTATAATTGCAGCTTTATCATCTAAAACACCCCGCCCATAAATCCGGTTATTAGCAAGTTCTCCAAGAGGATTATAAGTCCATTGATTTGATACAAAAGGAACAGTATCTAAATGGACTACAATACCCAGCATCGGAGCGTCAGATAAAGATTTAGGACTTATTACAAGAACTTTGCCTTTTCCATGTTTGGATACCTCGAATCCCATTTGTTTTGCAAGTGATATTACAAAATTTTGACATTTCGTAATACCGATAGGATTATTTGTAAAAGACTGTATGGAAAGAATATCCAAGATATCTTTTACAATTTTATCCCGATTGAAAGTTTGGACAATTTTTTTCATATTCTATTTTCCTTTCTTTAATAAAAGAATGTTGTACATAATGATTTGTTAAATAACAAGTATATTATAACAAATTTTATGTAGACTTGCAATGGGTAGTATAAATATAATCCATATTTGTAGATGAAAGATATAGAGGCAAAGTGATAAGTAAATATGCAATATAAAAAGCATGAATTAAACATTATAATTCATGCTTTTTTATTTATTGTACCATTCCAAGCACTAGAATTCCTAAATTTTCTCTATAAATTCCAGCAAATTGAGAAATAGGAATAGGATTTGTTCCAAGTCCGACTTCAATTGTAAATCCAGGTCTATTATAATATAGAATAAACCAGTCTTTATAACCAGCAAAACTTGAATTCTTTGGAACTTCTTCAGCAGTATATCCAGAAACTTCAGCAAATTTTTCAGCTATTTCTTTAGAGTTAGGAGGTGTTTGTTCTTGATATTGATAATAAATTACACGTCCTTGAGTATGGTAAGTAATCATTAAACTAAAGTTATGCTGTAATGTAAAATTATATAAAGCAACAGCCTCAGGAGCAGTAAGAGGACCATATCCTACAAAATCACGAGGAGCAGGTTTGTCAAAGCCCTGTGCATATTTTATTTCTTTAGCTTCAGCCCAACCAGCTGGAAATTGTAAGTTTAAGTCAATTCCTTCTATATTTGCTTTCCAACCATTTGGAAATGGAATATCAGAAAAATTATTGGAAATTCGTTTGGCATTAGTATATGCCCAAGAATTTTCACTAAATAAACCAGTTACTAAATCTACACCATCAGGATTTACCATTGGTACAATATATAGTGAAACATTACTAAATAGTTCTCTAGCATTATAGCCAAAAATACTCATGTTATTTACATAGCTTTTAGAAATATTTTCTAAAAATTTCATTAATAAAGGTGTTGTAATCCATTCATTGGCATGTGTTGTAGCACAATAGAAAACTTCTTTTCTACCATTTCCAAATTTTATGCACTGTAATCTTCTGCCAAGAGCGCTAGTTCCTATTGTAGAAATTTCTAAAAATGGATAAATTGTTTTTAATGCATTTATATTCATATTTAAAATTTGATAAGTATAACTTATATTTGTTGGTACAATACTTCCAAATGGAACAATAATTTCTTCACCAATTTGTAAATTGTTAACTTCTATATCAGGATTTGCAGTAATTATTGCATCAACAGTAGTAGAATGCATTTGTGCTATTTTAAATAAAGTATCACCTTGTTTTATTGTATGGGTTGTATAGCCATTTATGTATGGCATTAAAGCATTCCAGGTATTTTGCCCTACAATTCCATCAGCAGAAAGATTATTTTCTCTTTGAAATCTTTGTACAGCTGTGAAAGTTTGAAATCCAAAAATACCATCAATAGCTCCATTGTAGAAACCTATTTTTTGTAGAATACTTTGTAAAAGTTCTACTTCTGGTCCTCTTGAATTTAATCTAAGTGTATTCATAAATTATTTCCTTTCTAAAATATATTTATGATGTATAATATTCTAAAAAAATATATAAGTTACAAATTTTAAATTGCTTTTTTTATTTATAAAAAATAACTAATTAAGGTAATAATTAGTCTTGTCAAAAAATAAGTTTTATTATAAAATAAATTTGATAATTGTACTATATATGAGGTGAAAATTGTGCTAATAGAAGAAAAAATAAAAGAACTAGAGCAAAAAAAAGAATATACAAAAGTTTTCAATTATTTTCATGATGAATATACAGAATTATTAAAAAATTTTTTACAAAGACACGAAGTTGAAACTAGCGAAAATGATTGCTTAATAGATTATATAGTAAAAACAAGATTTTTTATGCCAAAATACAATTCATATACAATTCCAATCTCTAATGCTATGTATAATGAAGATTTACCGGAGGAATTGAAATATGATTTACTTATGTCTACATATAAAGATGTGAAAAAGGCTTTTAGTAAATAGATAAGGAGAAAAGATGGATAGAATTGCAAAATTTTTAGCTCACGAAGGTAGAGTAAGCTTAGTATGTGCTTCTACGACGGATTTAGTAGAAGAAATCAGAAATTTACATGATTTGACACCAACTACTACAGCTGCTATGGGAAGGCTTGCTACTATTTCTGGAATGATGGGATTTACAGATATTAAAGAAAAAGATGATTATATAACAATTCAAATTGATGGCAATGGTCCAATGGGAAAGTTAATATCTGTAGTAAAAAGAGATGGAGAGATTTCTAAAGTAAAAGTATGTGTAGATAATCCACATGTTGAATTACCTTTAAAACCTAATGGAAAGTTAGATGTTGGTGGTGCAGTTGGAAAAGATGGATTTATAAACATAATAAATAAAAATGAAATAACAGATTCAAATTATACAGGGTTGGTTCCACTTGTTTCAGGAGAAATTGCTGAAGATTTTACAGAATATTTTGCAAAATCTAAACAAAAACCAACTGTAATTGCATTAGGAGTATTAGTAAATAAATTAGGAGTAAAGGCAGCAGGTGGATACATGATAACTTTAATGCCAGATGCAACAGAAGAAGATATTTCAAAAATAGAAACAGCTTTGGAAAAAGCTCCAAGTATTAGTAAAATGGTTTCAGAAAATAAAAGTTTGGAAGAAATAGCAAAAACAGTAACTGGTGATGAAAATATACTTATATTAGATCAAGAGTTGGAATTGAAATATGAATGTGATTGCAGTAAAGAAAAATTTGAAAGAGGACTTATTTCTATTGGAAGAGAAGAGCTAACTAAAATTATTGAAGAAGATGGACAAGCTGATACTGTTTGCCATTTTTGTAATAAAAAATATCATTTTTCAAAAGAAGATTTAGAGAATTTATTAAATGAAATATAAAATAAGGTGAAGGAACAAATGATAAAAAAATTCGAAAAAGAAGCAATGGTTGAAGGAAATAAAAAATGGGAACAAGCCATATCTAGAATGGAAAAACTTTATGATCCTATATATGGAGATGCTCCTATGCGTAGTGAGTTTGATAGAGATTATACCAGAGTAATAAATTGTAATGCGTATAGAAGATTAAAACATAAAACTCAAGTATTTTTTGCTCCTAAAAATGACCATATTTGTACTAGAATTGAACATGTAAACTTAGTAGAATCTATAAGTAATACGATAGCGAATTACTTAGGTTTAAATTCAGAGCTTACTAAAGCTATAGCTGTAACTCATGATATAGGTCATAGTCCTTTTGGACATCAAGGAGAAAGAATATTATCTACAATATCTCAAAGAGAATATGGAGAGAAATTTGGACATGGTAGAAATGGTGTTCACTATGTAGATGATTTAGAGCTTTTAAGAGATATTGCTGGAATAAAAAGAAATCTAAATTTAACCTATGCTGTTAGAGATGGAATAATAGGACATTGTGGAAATCCAAAAATTTCTGGTCAAAAACCTAGAGATGAGTTTATAGATATGAAAAAATTTAATGAACCTAATAAATATGATCCTTTTACATGGGAAGGATGTGTTGTTAAACTAGCAGATAATATTTCATATCTTGGTAGAGATTTGGAAGATGCAAAAGAAATGAAACTTTTGACAGAAAAAGATTTAAAAACTATTGATAAGGAAATAGAAACTATAAGAATAAATAATACAAGCATTATAGGATATTTGACAGGGGATTTGTGTAAAAATAGTACAGTTGAAGATGGATTAAGATTTTCAAAAGAAGCTTTCGATACTATGGAAAAGATAAAAAAATTCAATTATGAAAAAATTTATCGTAATGATAAAATTCAACCAACTATTAGATATTTTACAGTAGTTATAAATGAAATTTTTTATACTTTAAAAAATGAATATAATGGGACTGCAACTTTAAAAAATTTAAAGAAAATGAAAAGATATTATCCTGTACTTTCTGAAGAATTTTCATCTTGGCTTGAAACATATGCTAATTGTGATGAAAGAGATAATAATAAATATTTTAATAAAGTTGTATACGATTTAAATAATATTAAAAATTATAGTAGAGCAATTATAGATTATATATCCGGTATGACAGATCAATATATAGTTAGAGTTTATAATGAAATTGTAAGTTTTTAGGAGGGATAAAATGTTACATACATATACTCCAAGGGGAGTTTGTTCAAGAAAAATGGATATAGAGGTAGATGGAGAAATTATAAAATCTGTAAGAATACTTGGTGGCTGTGCTGGCAATACAAAAGGTATCTCTATTTTAGTAGAAGGAATGAACATCAATGAAGCAATTAGAAAACTAAAAGGAATTGATTGTGGGGGAAAAGGAACTTCTTGTCCAGATCAGCTTGCTAGAGCTTTAGAAGAAGTAAAAGAAAATTTAAAAATCTAGAAATTTATGAAAAATATTCTTTAGCAAAATATAACGTAATTAAATTAATACTATAAAATATTAAAAAAATTCTAGAAAATAATTAAATATTTTATAAATTATTAAAAATTGTATAATAAAATAAGCTATTCTTTTTTTATAAAACGATTTAAAGAAAATTGAATTAGAATTGCTTATACATTTTATGGAAAGAGTTCATCTTTTGATGGAAGGGAGCCATAAAATGCTATTAGCAATTCTATGAAAATTTTTAAGTAAGTTTTATAAAAAAAGAATAGCTTATTTAGCTTAGTATGTAATTAAATATTTTTGAATTTATATTTTTAATTTATAATATATATATTTATATATATTTATATTTAGTAATAATGTTTGGGGGTTAATAAATCAAAGCATTATTTTATATATAATTTTAAGATATATTTTAAACAGATTGTTTATTATTAGAGTATATATAGTCTGAAATTTTTCCAAATTGTTCTAATGTAAGCTGTTCAGCTCTTATTTTCAAATCAATATTTAAATCATTTAGTATTTTTTCTAAAGATTCCTTACTTACTAAACCTGAATTAGAAAGAGAATTTATTAAAGTTTTTCTTTTTTGAAGAAAAGAAAATTTTATAACTTTAAAGAATAATTCTTCATTTGAAACTTTAATTTTTGGTTCTTTTAAAATATCGAATTTTATAACTGCAGAATCTACATTTGGTGCAGGTATAAATGAGTTCCTTGGAACATTAATTATGATTTCAGGATTTGTATAATAATTTATGCTATAAGTTATACTGCCGATTTCTTTTCCTCCATTAATTCCAGCTAGTCTTTCAGCAACTTCTTTTTGAACCATCACTGTTATGCTTGTTAAATCTAACTTATCTTCTAAAAGCTTCATTATAATAGGAGTTGTAATATAATATGGAAGGTTTGCAACAACCTTTACATTTTTTAAATTTGTTTTACTTTCGGAAATTAATCTATTTAAGTCTACTTTTAGAATATCATTATTTAAAAGTTCAAAATTATTATATAAAATAAATCTTTCTTTTAATACATTAATCATTTTTTTGTCAAGTTCTACACAAATAACTTTACCAGCTTTTTCTAATAATAGTGAAGTTAGAGTTCCAAGACCAGGACCTATTTCTATGATTAAATCATCTTTATTTACTTGAGCACCAGTAATAATATCATTAACTATATTCTCATCTATTAGAAAATTCTGACCATAATTTTTATTTGCAGTTATATTATATTTTTTCATTATAAATTTTGTTTCTTCAGCTAAATTCATATTTTATTTATGTATAAATATTATTACTTATACATAATTCTCCTTTCAAAATTTAATTTACATAATAAATTTTACTATAAAATTACTAAAACTGCAATAGTAAAAGCTTATATAAACTAAATAAAAATCGTATATAATTTTTATAAAATATATTATATATAATAGGAAGTTCAAAGAACTTTCCTAATATATAAAAAAGGTGATAGTCACTATATATCACCTTAATAATTGTTGTACAGAAGATAAAAAAATTATAGAATATATCATATAAATAATTTTTAATGATATAAAAAGAAATATTTAGAAATAAAAATAGTGTACAATTTGAATTAAAATTATAAATGAAAATATAAATTCTGAACAACAATATATTAATTTTAATATATTAAAAATTATATAAATAAAAAAGTGTCGAAAAGTGGCGAAAAAAGTAAAATAAAAACTGAGAAGTATTAAAAAATCTCAGTTTTCATTTATTTACTTTTAAAAATTAAATTAAAAAATTTTTTTAAGCGTCTTTCTTATTTGTCATTTCTTCTAAGTCTAATAATTCTTGCCATCTTGCGTCAACTTCTTTTTGGAATTCTTCGATCATCCATTCATTTCCTGGTTTAAACATATGTTTAAATCTTTTTTGTGGTCTTAAGAATTCTTCTATTGGAAGTTTTTTTGCAGGCTTATAAGTTATTTTATAAACTCCATCAATAACTTCATATAAAGGCCAATAGCAAGTATCTACTGCAAGTTTATTTATTTGCATTAAATCTTCTGTATTATATCCCCAACCTCTTGGACAAGGAGCAAGTACATTTAAGAAACATGGTCCTTCTGTATATATTGCTTTTTCAGCTTTTTCATATAAATCTTTATAATTAGCAAGAGCAATTGTTTGTCCAACATAAGGAAGGTGATGACCTACCATTATTTTTGCTAAATCTTTACGAGATTGCATTTTTCCTGGAACCACTGTTCCCGCTGGAGTTGTTGTTGTATCTGCAAATTTAGGTGTTGCAGAAGAACGTTGAATACCTGTGTTCATATATGCTCCATTATCATAACATACATAAACCATATCATGACCTCTTTCCATTGCTCCAGATAAGCTTTGAAGTCCTATATCATAAGTTCCACCATCTCCACCAAATGCTATAAATTTTGTATCTTTATTTTCTGGTAGTTTACCTTGACGTTTCATAGATTTATATGCTGCTTCAACACCACTTAAAGTAGCACCAGCACATTCAAAAGCAGTATGAATAAATGAATCAGTCCAAGATGTATAAGGGTAAATAAAAGTAGAAACTTCCATACAACCTGTAGCACCTGCAATAACTGCGTGGTCTTCTGGTTTTAAAGCTCTTAAAATCATTCTAGCAACAGCTGGTGCTCCACATCCTGCACACATTCTGTGACCAGAAGTAAATCTTGAAGGTTTATTTGCAACTACCTCTTTATGATTATATGCCATTTTTATCATCCTTTCTATATTTAATTTAACTTTTTAAATTAAATAATTATTTATATTTTATTTTCTTCTTAGTCCTAAATATCTATATGGATCACCAATATCACCAGTTTCGGCAATTTTTGCTAAATCTGTATATACTTGTTTTATTTCATTAACTGTTGTATCTCTACCACCAATTCCATAAACATAGTTTACAGTTGGAACATGGATATTTGATACATACATTCCAGAAACTACATCTTCAAATAATGCTCCACCTACACCATTTAAAGAATCAGCCTTATCTAAAACAGCTATTGCCTTTGCATTTTTTAAGCTGTCTGCTACTTCTTCTGCTGGGAAAGGTCTAAACATTCTGATTTTTAATAGACCTGCTTTAATGCCCTGAGCTCTTAATTCGTCAATGGCAGCTTTTGCAGTTCCAGCAGTAGAGTTCATACAAACTATTACAAATTCACTGTCTTCCATTTTATATTTTTCAAAGAATTCATATTTTCTTCCAGTTAATTCTTCAAATTCTTTTGAAACTTCTAAAATAACTTTTTTTGCTCTTTTCATAGCTTCAGCTTGTTGAGCTTTATGTTCAAAAAGATAACTTTGAACATCTAAAGGTCCAACTGCTATTGGTTCTTTGTCATTTAATAAATAATGTTCTGGTTTATATTTTCCAACAAAAGCCTTTACTTTGTCATCTTCTAATAGCTCAATATTTTCTATTGAATGTGATGTTATAAATCCATCTTGACATACCATTAAAGGTAGTAAGACATCTTTATTTTCAGCAATTCTGTGAGCCATTAATAAATTGTCATAAGCTTCTTGATTATTTTCAGAAAATAACATTATCCATCCTGCATCTCTAACTCCCATAGCATCTGAATGATCATTATGAATATTTAAAGGACCTGAAACTGCTCTATTAACTAATGACATTACTATTGGTAATCTTAAACTTGAGGCTATATAAATCATTTCCCACATTAAAGATAAACCATTTGCAGAAGTAGCTGTCATTGCTCTAGCACCTGCAGCTTCAGCACCAATACAGGCACTCATAGCACTATGTTCACTTTCAACAGCAACAAATTCTGTATCTACTTGTCCGTTACTTACAAAACTTGAAAAATATTGAGGTATTTCTGTTGAAGGTGTGATAGGAAAAGCAGCAACAACATCTGGATTAATTTGTTTCATTGCAATAGCAGCAGCTTCATTACCACTTAATCTTTCTCTAATTCCCATAATTTTTATTTCCTTTCTATCAATAATTTTTAGTTATTTCATTTCAATAGCTTTAAAAGGACATACTTTAGCACAAACTCCGCATCCTTTACAAGCATCATAATTGAAATCTTCTCTTTTTAAATCTTTATTTACTGGAATAGCATCTTCAGGGCAAACAGGGAAGCAAAGTCCACATTGTTTGCAAAGTTCTGGAATAAAAACAGGCTTTGAAGAACGCCAATCTCCAGTTTTAAATTCTTTTGCATTTCCAGCTGTATAAATATTTCCACCTATTGTAAGATCTTCCATAGGTGTATTTGGGTTTAATTTGTCCTCTGTCATAAATAAGCTCCTTTCTAAACTTTAGTAACTTCTTTTAAAGCCATTTCTAAAGCTTTCATATTTCCATCAATAACTTCAGGTTTTTTAGCAAATTTATGTTTGAAAGAACCAACCATATCTTCTAAGAATGCTTCATCAGACATAATTCCACTAACTTTTACAACTGCTGCAAGCATTGGAGTATTTGGAAAATATTTTCCCAATGTTTCCATTGACACTTTTCTTGCATCAATTTTGTAAATGTCTCCTGAATAACCTTTTAATAATTTTTTTAGTTCATCATTATCTTTTGTAGTATTAATTATTATTGCTCCTGTTGATTTAAGACCTGCTGTAACATCTACGCATTCTAGAAGTGTGTCATCAACAACAACAACATAATCTGGCTCATAAATATTTGAATGAACTGTTATAGGTGTATCACTAATACGGTTATAAGCTGTAATAGGGGCACCCATTCTTTCTGGTCCATATTCAGGAAAACCTTGAATATATTTACCAGTGTTGAAGGCTGCATCTGCTAGAAGAAGTGAAGCTGTTTTAGCACCTTGACCGCCTCTACCATGCCATCTGATTTCGATTAAATTACTCATAGTAACCTCCTATCTAAAATATTATTTATGTTTGTATTAATATTTTGTCTAAAATTTTATAAAACATAACTAATTTGTAGTTACAGTATATAGTTTTTAGAAATTAAAGTCAATATACGGATGGTCAGTTTTAAAGAAAATTTATTACAAAAATATTACAAAAATGTTATCATATTCATTGACTTTTTAATAAAAAACATATAATATATATATGTTTAAAAAGTTAAGTTAAGAGGGTAATAGTTTTAAAGGAGGAAATTTAATGGGAGAAGTAATCGTTATTACATCAGGAAAAGGTGGAGTTGGAAAAACAACAACAACAGCCAACTTAGGTTCTGCCCTTGCTTTAGCTGGTAAAAAAGTAGCTTTAGTAGATACAGATATAGGACTTAGAAATCTAGATGTTGTTTTAGGACTTGAAAATAGAATAGTATATGACATAGTAGATGTAATAGAAGAAAAATGTAAATTAAGACAAGCTCTAATAAAAGACAAGAGATTTAAAGAACTTTTTTTACTTCCAGCAGCACAAACTAAAGATAAAACAGCTATTAATGAGGAACAAATTAAAGGTCTGATAGAAAAACTAAAAGAAGAGTTTGATTACATATTAATAGATTGCCCTGCTGGAATTGAACAAGGATTTAAAAATGCTATTGCTGGAGCAGATAGAGCATTAGTAGTAACAACAGCTGAAATATCAGCTATAAGAGATGCGGATAGAATTATAGGTTTATTAGAAGCTTCAGAAATAAAAAATCCAGAATTAATTGTTAATAGATTAAGACCAAGTATGGTAAGAAAAGGCGAGATGATGGATGTTAACGATATAGTTGATTTATTAGCAATAGACTTAATTGGTGTTGTACCAGATGATGAAAATATTATTTCTCAAACTAATAAAGGAGAGCCTGTTATTTCTAATAAAAAAGCTCCATCAGGTAAAGCTTACTTAGAAATTTCAAGAAGATTACTAGGAGAAAATATAGAAGTTACAGTACCTGGAAAAGAAACAGGTTTTTGGGCTAGATTAAAAAGTTTATTTGGAAAAGCATAGATACAAATTTGGAGGTAAAGATAAATAATGTTTGAAAATATAGGGCATTTTTTCAAAAGAATGGTAAAAACTGAACAACAAAAAGAATTAGGGTCAAAAGATGCGGCAAAGGAAAGATTACACTTAGTTCTAATGCAAGATAGAGCAAATGTATCAGCAGATTTTTTGGAACTTATGAAACAAGAAATAATAGATGTAATAAAAAAATATATTGTAGTTGATGAAGAAGCGATAGATGTTAGACTTACAAATTTAGAAAACGAAGATGGAACAAATGGAGCACCTTCATTATTTGCGAATATTCCAATAGTAAATATAAAAAATGATATGATGGCAGAAAAAATAAAAGAGTTTAAAGGTGTAGATTTCAATAAAGAAATGGGGCTACCAGTAAAAGAAAATAAAGATGAAAATAATGAAAAAGAAGAGGAGAAAGAGGAAAAAACAAAAGTTATAGAACTTTCAGAAAGTTATGAAACTAAAAATATCCAAGAAGAAAATTTAGAAGAAAATCATAATGAGGATGAAGAGGAAGAAGTAAAAGAGTTATTTGAAGAAGTTGATGATGATGACGATGACGATGATGTAACTTTTGATGATTTGTTGAAAGCAGCAGAAGCGGCAGATAGAGAAAAGGAAAAAGAAGAATCAAAAGAAAATGCAAGTAATACATCTAAAAATCATAATTCAAAAAACAATAATCAAAAATCAAAAGATAAACGTAAAAAGAAAAATTAGGAGTTTATTTGAATGGGAAAAAAATTACTTAAAAATACAGAATGGACAATCCTTATTGTGAGTGTTATGTTAGTTGCAATAGGACTAGTTGCATTATTTTCAGCTACTCAAAGCACGGAATATGTAGAGTTTAAAAAACAAGTTCAATGGATTTTTATAAGTATTCCATTTTTAATTTTAGCTTCAACAATTGATTATAATATTATTACAAGATTTTCAACTTTGGCATATATAATTATTATAGGATTACTAATAGGGGTTTTATTTACAGAACCTATAAGTGGGGCAAGAAGTTGGTTTAAATTTAGTGAATCACTTAGCTTTCAACCATCAGAGCTTGGAAAAATTGTAACAATATTATTTTTAGCATTTTTAATGAATAAATTACAAATAAGAGGTAGAAGAGAAATAAACAGATTTTGGAAACTTCTTATATATTTATTTTTTGCCATATTACCAGTAGCTTTAATAATAATGGAGCCAGATAATGGAACAGCTATGGCGTATATAATGGCTATTTTATTTATACTATTTACAGCTGGAATTGATAAAAAATATATTTTAATAGCTTGTATATTAATTGCAATAGCAATACCAATAATATACAATAACTTACCAGATTATGCTATAAAAAGAATTCAAGTTTTTTTAAATCCAGAATTAGATCCAAGAGGTGCTGGTTATAATATAACTCAATCTAAATTAGCAATAGGAGCTGGAGAAGTGTTTGGTATGGGATTGTTTAAAGGTAATCAAACACAATTAGGTTTCTTATATCCTAAGACAACAGACTTTATTTTTTCTGTTATAGGAGAAGAAATGGGATTTATCGCAACAGGAGCAATTACAATTTTATATATAATATTAGTTACAAAATCAGTATATATAGCAAAAACTGCCAAAGACAATATAGGTTCATATATTGCAATAGGAATTGCTGGAATATTTTTCTTTCACATGGCAGAAAATATAGGAATGACAATAGGACTATTGCCAATAACTGGAATACCACTTCCTTTTGTAAGTTATGGAGGAAGTTCGCTTGTTACGAACTTTATATGTATAGGTTTATTATTAAATATTAGTAGTAGAAGACAGAAAGCAATTTTTGTTGAATAGTGAGAAATCATTGTTCAACAAATTTTTGTATTATAAAGAAAAGGAATAAAATAATGTACTTAAAAAAAATAAAAATAGGGAATGTAGAACTAGAAAACAATATAATATTAGCACCAATGGCAGGAGTAACAGATTTACCTTTTAGAATTATTTGTAAAAAATATGGTAATCCGGGACTTGTATGTAATGAAATGGTAAGTAGTAGAGCAATTTGCTATAAAGATGAAAAGACATTAAATATGATAAAATCTAATAATGAAAAAAGACCTATTTCAATGCAAATTTTTGGTAACGATCCAGAAATTATGGGACAAGCAGCTAAATTTATGTGTGACTATACAGATATTTTAGATGTAAATATGGGGTGTCCAGCACCAAAAGTAGTAAAAAATGGTGACGGGAGTAGACTACTATTAAATTTAGAATTGGTAGAACAAATAGTAAAAAAAGTAGTTGAGAATTCTACAAAACCAGTAACTGTAAAAATAAGAAAAGGATGGGATAAAAATAATATTGTAGCAGTTGAAGCTGCTAAAATAATTGAAAAAGCTGGAGCCAATGCAATTATTATACATGGAAGAACAAGAGATGAATTTTATTCTGGAATAGCAGATTGGGATATAATAAAACAAGTAAAAGAAGCAGTCAAAATTCCTGTAATTGGAAATGGAGACATAAAATCAGAAGAAGATGCCTTAAAAATGTTTGAACAAACAGGAGTAGATGGAATAATGATAGGAAGGGCTTCTTTAGGGGCTCCTTGGATCTTTAGAAAAATTGAGTATTTTTTAAAAAATAATGAAAAAATGCCAGAAATATCAGATTTAGAAAAATATAAAATAATTCTAGAACATTTTGAGTTATTGTTAAAAGATAAAGGAGAATATACAGCAACTAGAGAAATAAGAAAGCATATATCTTGGTATGTAAAAGGAATGACTAATGCAACAATAATAAGAAATAAAGTAAATACTATAGAAACTGCAGAAGATTTTAGAAAGGTTTTAAAAGAATATTTTACAGAAAATATTTAAAATTTGGAAACGAATGATTTAAGTGCTGATAAAATCAGCACTTTTTATTTGCTTAAAATTTTAAATAAAAATAAGTCATACAACTTGAAATTTGATAATAGATTTAAATAGTAAAATTACTAGAAAAATAAAATCGAATTTTGAGGAGTATATATGAAATCAAAAAAATTACTGTTAATTTTTGTTCTTATTTGTATTACAATTTTTTTTGTTTTTTATTATAATTTTTTTATTTTAGGTAATAATATCAATAGAAGTCAATATGAAATTGTTGATAATATTATAAATAAAACAAATGAATATGAAGCAAATATTGATGTAAAAGTAATTAGTAACAAAAATGAAAATTATTATAAGATGTATCAAATAGTAAACGATGAAAAAAGTATACAAATCGTAGATGGACCAGAAAATATAAAAGGATTAGAAATTGAAAATATTTCTAATAAATTAATTATAAGAAATACTAAATTAAATATGGAAAAAATATATGATCAATATGAGTTTTTATTAAATAATTCATTATTTTTAAATGTATTTATAGAAGATTATAAAAAAAATACTTCTAAGATTTATGAAGAAAATGATGAATTAATTTTTGAAGTAAAATTAGATAGTAGCAAAAGTACATATATAAAATATAAAGAGTTACATGTAGATAAAATATCAGGAGTTCCAAGACAATTAATAATTAAAGATAATACCAAAAAAACTTGTATTAGCATAATATATAATGATATAAAAATTAAATAATTTTAATATTGCAACAATTCTATTCTATATGCAAATTTAATAGGAGAGAAAGTTATGGTAATAAAAAGAGGAGATATGTTTTATGCGGATTTAAGTCCAGTAGTTGGTTCTGAACAAGGAGGAATTAGACCAGTTCTAATAATACAAAATGATACTGGAAACAAATATAGTCCAACAGTTATAGCAGCTGCAATTACTTCACAAACTGGTAAAAACAAGTTACCAACTCATATAGAAATAGGATCTGATAACAATGGATTGAAAGCTGATTCTGTTGTTTTAACAGAGCAGATTAGAACTATAGATAAAAGTAGACTTAAAGAAAAAATCGGTCATATTAACGATTCTAATGTTATGAGCAAAGTAAATAATGCTATAGGGATAAGCTTTGGATTAGAAAATTAAAAGGGCAGTAATAGCCCTTTTAGTTTTTTATAGAATGTGAAAGTTAAGAAATGAAACAAAAATATAGATTTTGTTGTAAAAATTTTTAAAATAATATATGATATAGAAAAATGGAAAAAGGAGAAAATAATAATTTTATTATTGTAAAAGAATTAATGATATTAAAAAAGTATGAAACAAAAGAAATGTTTTTAGAGGAAAATTTGCAAATTTTATTAAAAGAAGAAGCTAAAAATGAAACAATTATAGGAATTATTCTTGAGCATGAAGATATGAAAGTTAATAATTGGTTACTCGGAAGAATTGAAGATAGAGAAAAGGTACAGGCTATTTTTGTAGTAGATGATGATAAAAATGGATTATTAGTATATTTTCCTAATAAAAAAGAAGTTACTTCAGAAATAATTTCATTTTTAATAGATAATATTATAGATCTAAATATTAATTTTGAAGAGATTGTTATTGAAAGAGAATACTTAGATATAATCTCAACACTTTATTCAAATAAAGTTAACAAAGAAGAAGTTAAAATTCACTATACAGATACATTAAAATTGGAAAAATTAAAGGAAAGTTATGATTTAGATTTTGGTGATAAATTGATTAAATTAGAAGAAGAGGTATCAGACCCAAGCAAATTAATTTCCGTTGTAAAAGAAATTTATTCTGATATATATAATAGAGAAGACTGTACAGATGAAGAAGCTTTAAAAATTGCAAATATATATCTAAAAAAAGGAACATATATACTAACAGATGAAAAGGAAGAAAAAATTTATACTCAGGTTGTAAATGTAAGAAAACAAATAAATGGTTCTACAATAGGAGCAGTTATTACTCCTAAAGAATTTAGAGGCAAAGGGTATGCCAAAAAATGTTTGTATGCTGTATGCAGTGAGCTTTTGAAAAAGAATAAATTTATTGTTTTGCATGTAAATATACAAAATAGTTCAGCAATATCTGTTTATGAAAAAATAGGTTTTGAAAAAATAGACGAATTAGTAACAATTAAATTTAAAATAAATAATTATTAACTTTAAAAGAAAATAGAATCAATTTATATGGAGATATTGAAATTTTAAGCATATTCTTATATAATACTAACATATTTTTAGTGGAGGAATAATTATGAACAACATACTTATAAAAGAATTATATAGAAATTCAGAAAAATATTATTCAAAAAAAATACAAATTTCAGGTTGGGTTAAAACTGTTAGAGATTCAAAAACATTTGGATTCATAGAAGTAAATGATGGTTCATTTTTTAAAAATTTACAAATAGTATTTGATAATAGTTTAGAAAATTTTGAAGAGATTTGCAAATTAACTATTAGTTCTTCAATCATGGTTAAAGGTATATTAGTAAAAACAGAAAATGCTAAACAACCTTTTGAAATAAAAGCAGAAGAGGTAAAAGTTATAGCAACTTCTGTTCCTGAATATCCATTACAGAAGAAAAGACATACAATGGAATATTTAAGAACAATTTCACACTTGAGACCAAGAACAAATACTTTTAATGCAGTATTTAGAGTTCGCTCAGTTGCATCTTATGCAATACATAAATTTTTTCAAGAAAATAATTTTGTATATGTGCATACACCAATAATTACAGGAAGTGATGCAGAAGGTGCTGGAGAGATGTTTAACTTAAACACTTTTGATCTAAATAATGTCCCTAAAACAGAAGAGGGAAAAGTAGATTTTTCAAAAGACTTTTTTGGTAAACCAGCTCATCTTACAGTAAGTGGACAATTAAATGTTGAAACTTATGCTTTTGCATTCAGAAATGTTTATACTTTTGGTCCAACATTTAGAGCAGAAAATTCTAATACTGTAAAACACGCAGCAGAGTTTTGGATGATAGAACCTGAAATTTGTTTTGCAGACTTAAAAGATGATATGGATTTAGCTGAAAGTATGTTAAAATATATAATAAATTATGTGTTAGAAAATTGCCCAGAAGAAATGGAATTTTTTAATAATTTTATAGATAAAGGATTATTAGATAGATTAAATAATGTTGTTAATTCAGAATTTGGAAGAATTAGTTATACAGATGCAGTAAAAGAATTAGAAAAACATAATAATGAGTTTGAATATAAAGTTAGCTGGGGTGTGGATCTTCAAACAGAGCATGAAAGATATTTAAGTGAAAAGATTTTCAAAAAACCTGTATTTGTTACAGACTATCCTCAAGAAATAAAAGCTTTTTATATGAAATTAAATCAAGACGGAAAAACGGTTGCAGCAGCTGATCTTTTAGCTCCTGGAATAGGTGAAATAATTGGAGGAAGCCAAAGAGAAGATAGTTTAGAAAAACTACAAAATAAAATAAAAGAATTAAATATGGATGAAAAAGATTATTGGTGGTACTTGGATTTAAGAAAATATGGAAGTGTACCACATAGTGGCTTTGGGTTAGGATTTGAAAGATTAATGATGTATATTACAGGAATGCAAAATATTCGTGATGTAATACCATTTCCAAGAACACCAAAAAATTGTGAATTTTAATATAAAAATAGCAAAAATTATATTAAAAATTAGCATTAAAACAATATGAAATAGATATAAAAAATTTAAGATAATATAAATATAATAAAAAATCTACTACTCTTTTTTTAATAAACGACTTAAAGAAAATTGAATTAGAATTGCTTATATATTTTATGGAAAGAGTTCATCTTTTGATGGAAGGGAGCCATAAAATACTATTAGCAATTCTATGAAAATTTTCTAATTAAGTGAATTAAAAAAAGAGTAGTAGATTTTTATTTTTAATTTACAAATATTAAAATAAGAGATATAAAATATTAAAATTTTCTATTCCTTATTTTATATTTGTTATTTATTTCTTATTTTATCTGTTAAATTTATTTAATTAATCTTTATTAAAATTACTAATTTTTTATCTTAATTTCTAAAATTCATTGTAGAAAACAGTTTTTTCTAAAGGTTCCCTTTTAAAATGCATTGCACTTGGTATGCCATCTTCTGCTGGATAACCAATAGGAAGAATGGAAACAATTTCAAAATTTTCTGGTATGTTATAAACTTCTCTAATTTTTTCAGGATTAAAAGCTCCAATCCAAGTTGTTCCTAGTCCTAAATTAAAAGCTTCAAGCATCATTTGAGTAGTAACAATACTTGCATCAGTAGAACCTTCATCATGATTATCGTATTTCCTTTTCCAAGATACATTTTTATCATAACATATAATCATTATAACAGGAGCATTCCATCCAAATCTTGTACCTTCACTTAGTTTTCCAAGTTTTTCTTTATCTGTTATTACTAATATTCTTTGAGGTTGTAAGTTGCAAGCTGTTGGAGAAGCTTGACCTGCTTCTAAAATTTTGTTAATTTTTTCTTCTTCTATTTCTTTATTTAAAAAACTTCTACAAGAATATCTATTTTTTACTAAATCTAAAAAATCCATAATGAATTTGTATGATAAATCATACTCTCCTTTCTTAATTTTTTAATATTATACATTATTTTTAAAGGAAATTCTATAAAATGAATATAAAAATATGAAAAATTAAAATATAACTAATCAAAAATTATACTTTAAAACTAATTTGACGAATAAGAACAGATTTTTGACTTTAATCTTGAAAAATGTTATAATAAATATAGTTCTGACTATTTGTATTTTTTGTCTGCTGTTGATGTGTTACACTACACTGGTTTTAGCAATAGAAGGAGGAAGAGATATGTTAACAATCAACAAAGTTTTACTAGTAGCTGAGGCCCAAAGTCTTGAACAATTTGTGTTTGAGGCAATCGAGCCTATCAACGATCTTGAAGTGGTCGAAGAAGTGTGGAGCAACAACAAGATTCCTGTAATCTTGCGGGAATTTTATGAGGCCGATCCCTTAAAAGGAAAGCACAAAACACTTTTCGTGCCGACTGAACTGAGGGATGAAAACGATTTCATAGCTTTTTGCCATGGTAACAAATTCGAATGTGGAGAAGTATGCCGTGGTCAGAAGTTTGACACAACAAAGGATGAATGCTTTTTGTGCTACATCGGTGAGCATAAAGGTATGTCTGTAACTGAGTTTAATATCAGCACTCCGAAATACTCGGACATCATCATCTATGAATCTGAGAATTTCTTTGTGAAAATTGAGCTTGGTTGCTTGATTCCTGGAATGGTGATGATTAATCCAAAGAAACATCACTATTCTATGGCAAGATTGCCGGAAGACCAGTTCGAAGAATATTATGAAGTCATGAGGGATACCGAAATGATTTTGAAAGGCACTTATGGAAAAGAGCGTCCGGTAATTTTCTTTGAGCATGGTTCTGCACCTACTGGATTTTCCTCTCATGCAAAGTCCATTGTTCATGCACACACGCATGTTGCGATTGGATGTGCTTTTGAGAAGAAATATCTTGATATGGTAAAACTGCAACCTGTTGCAGAGATTAAGTCTCTCTATAAGGCTAAGTACATGTCCTATCAGTGCGGAACAAATGGTGTCTTGCTCGCAGTCAGCGATCCGAAAGTTTATGTTCAGAGACAGTTCCCGAGACAAGTGATTGCTCATATGTTCGGTATTCCTAATGAACTCAGCAATTGGCGAGTGGAACCGTTTTATGAAAACATCTGTATAACTTTCAAGAATATCTGGGACTACTTGGATACAACCAAGGACATTCCGAAAAGAATCATTCAGCGCACGAAGGGCTTCTATGAAGCACTTCCGCTGAGAACCAATTGGTCAGAATAAAGCAGACACAAAGGGTCTCCGTAGACTACGGAGACCCTTTGATATATTTATATAGTATAAATAAGCTTGAAGTTATTGTTTTTTTGTTTTATAATAATATTTGTAATAAAAAAATTATGGAGGAATTTATGAACCCTGAAAATTATGAAAATATAATACTACCAGATTATGAACATTGTATATTAGGAACAATAAGTTCAATTTTAAAATATTATAATGTCGATACTAAACATAAAACATCTGAGAATTTAGATAAAATTTTAAACGAAAAACATTATAAAAATGTAATATTTTTAATTTTAGATGGACTTGGAGAACATATATTAAACTCAATATCATCAAACGGATTTTTAAAGAAAAATCAAATAGATATGGTAACTTCTGTATATCCATCAACAACAACAGCAGCCTTAACAAGTTATTATTCAGGATCTTCACCATATGAAACAGGATGGATAGCATGGTCACAATATTTTAAAGAATATGGTAGAGCTTTGGATATGTTTTCACACAATGAATCATATTTGAGAGAACCCATAAAAAAACCATTATTAGATGTTTTTAAAACAATTATGAAATATGAAACTGTATTTGAGAAAATAGAAAAGGCTTCACCAGAAGTAAAGGCTTATGAGATTGAACCAGAATATGCAGAAAGAAGAGCAAAACGAAGCATAAATGCAGATAACATTGATGAGTTAATAATGAATATAGAAGATTTATGCAAAATCCCAGATAGAAAATTTATTTTAGCATATTCAGATAATCCAGATGGATTATTACATAAATTTGGAACAACATCTGAAGAAGTTAAAGAATTTATAAAAGATGCTGAACAAAAAATAGAAGAAATGTGCAATAGATTAGATGAAGATACTTTATTAATAATATCAGCGGATCATGGACATAAAGATATTGAAAAAGCATATACTTTATTAGATTATCCAGAAATTCAGGAATGTTTAATACTTCCAGCATATTTAGAATCTAGAGTTTTAACTTTTTGGGTAAAGGAAAATATGAGAGAAACATTTGAACAAAGATTTAATAAAGAATTCGGAAAAGAATTTTGGCTTATGACAAAAGAAGAATTTTTGGATAAATATCATTTTTTAGGATTTGGAGAAAAACATTATAAAATAGATGATTTTATAGGAAATTATGTAGCATTATCAGTAGCAGGTAGTATAATAAGATTGGAAACATTTTTAGCAGAAGGAAAGCCAGTAAAAAAATCAACTCATTGTGGTTTATCAAAAGAAGAAATGGAAGTACCAGTTATAGTTATAAAGAAATAAAAAATTAGGAAGTTTTAACTTCCTAATTTTTTGTGTAATATGAATTTGTTCTAAAATTGATAACCAGAAACTATTTGTATATTTATAAATGTTAATTACTAGTTGTTTTTTCTAACTCTATTTTAAAAGGTTCACCATATAATTCAATAATAATTGTGATATTATCTGTTGCATCATATTTGGTCATGTCAAATTTAGTATAATAATCATAACAGTTATTTTCTATAAACTCGCTTTTTCCTACATCTCCTAAATAGTTAGAAGTGTAAAATTTTTTACCATTAGAATTTAAAATGTAATTTCCTTCAGTTTTAGGAGACCAATAAATATAGTTTTCTCTAATATTACCGAACCGGATATTGTTTTGTATAATAATCTTCATATAAATCTTTATATGGTGAATTTTTATAATAATTAGATATATCATCTAATTTGTTCATTTTTATACTCCTTTCATTATATTTTCTATTTATATAATGATAAAAATTAATAAAAATATAACACAAATTTTATATATTTGTACAATCGTTATTTTATGTGATAAGAATAACATATTGTTATTAAAAAGTTATTATGATATATTAAAAATATGGAGGTATTTTATGCAATACAGGAAAGATAAATATGGAAAAGATATATCTATTTTAGGATATGGATGTATGAGATTTTCTAAAAAGGGAAATAGTATAGATTTAGAAAAAGCAGAAGAAGAGATTATGAATGCTATAAATAATGGTGTAAATTATTTTGATACAGCATATATTTATCCAGGAAGTGAAGAAGCACTTGGAAAAATATTAGAAAAAAATAAGGTTCGCGATAAAATATATATAGCAACAAAATTACCACAATATTTAATAAAATCAAAAGCCTCATTAGATAAATATTTTGATGAACAATTAAAAAGACTGAAAACAGATCATATAGATTATTATTTAATGCACATGCTTACAGATATAGCAGCATGGGAAAAACTGAAAAAATTGGGAATTGAAGAATGGATAAGACAGAAAAAGCAAAAGGGAAAGATTATTAATTTAGGTTTTTCTTTTCATGGAAATTCAGATATGTTTATAAAAATATTGGATGCTTATGATTGGGATTTTTGTCAAATTCAATATAATTATATGGATGAAAATAGTCAAGCAGGAAGAAAAGGTTTAATGAAGGCGGCTGAAAAAAATATTCCTGTCATAATAATGGAACCATTAAGAGGAGGAAAACTGGTAGATTTACTGCCAGAAAAGGCGAAAAATATAATAAATGATTATAAAATAAAAAGAACACCAGCAGAATGGGCATTTAGATGGCTTTGGAATCAAGCACAGGTTACTTGTGTGTTATCTGGAATGAATTCAATGGAAATGGTAAATGAAAACATAAAAGTTGCATCAGAAGTAAAAGTGAATGAATTTACTGAAGATGATTTTAAAATGATAGAAAAGGTAAAAGCAGAAATTAATGCTAATATAAAAGTAAATTGTACCGCTTGTAGATATTGTATGCCGTGTCCTCAAGGAATAGATATTCCAACAACATTTAAATGCTATAATCAAATGTATACTGAAAATAAAAGTTCTGGACGAATGGAATATCATCAAATAGTTGCTCTTCAAAAAGAAATGAGTGACATCAGTAAATGTATTGAATGTGGTAAATGTGAATCACATTGTCCACAACACATAGAAATAAGGAAAAAATTAAAAGTAGCACAAAAGGAATTACAACCTTGGTATTATAAAATTGGAATAAAATTAATAAGATTATTTAAATTTTGGTAGTAACTATACAATTATTATAATTATTGAGAAATAGCTAATATTTGATATAGTTAGATTAAAATTAATTTATACATCACTTTTTTTAAAGTGATGTATTTTTTAAATTTTTTATTTAAAAATGAGATTTTTTTTTATTTTTTTCAGTCTAATATATGTAAAACAAATATATCTACAATAAAGATGGAGGAGTTTATGGAAAAACTTGTAAAAAAAGCCATCAACCGGAGATAGTGAAGCATTTTCTAAAATTATCACTTTAATACAAACAGATTTGTATAGAATTGCAAAGATACGATTATCTACAGTTGATGATATAAATGAAGCAGTACAAAATACAGTAGTAAAAGCATTTATAAATATTAAAAAATTAAATAATTCAAAGTACTTTAAAACATGGATTATTAGAATTTTAATTAATGAATGCAATAATATTTATAAGTTTAAAAATGAAACTATTTTTGAGGAATATATCAAATTGCTTTAAGTTATGGATTTGAATATAAAGACGAAAAAGAAAGAATATATATTTTGAGATTAATTAGAATTGCTTCACAGTGGGAACGACATTAACATCATTTTCCATTGCATATGCTGGAACAGTAGAAAAGCCACAAAGCATCATGCAAATTGTCAATAAACCAGCAACGAAATGTGTACAAATAGTTTTTTTCATAGTATTCCTCCATAGACTTTTTGTATCCCAACTTTTATTTTATCAAAAACCACTGTTGTGGATTTTGATTTAAAATATATGTGAATTTTTCTACATATACATTTATTATACAATATATCTTTATAAAATTTTAAAATTGTAAAAAATGTAAAAAAATATAAGAGAACATACAAGTTTATGCCCCTTATATTTTTAACTAAAGTAATATTAATATATTTAAAATATCATTATTTACTTCTATTATCACAGTATTTATAACTATACCAATTTCATCAATTGATTTAGAAAATTTTTTAGATTCTTTTTAATCTTTTTGTCAGTTGCCAATTTGATAACAAACTGTATTAACGATTATTCCACTTTCATCGATTGATTTAGAAAGTTCTTTAGATTCTTCCTCAGAAATATATACTGAATCAGTTTCCTTTTGAATATTACTATTTACCATTTCTGCATTATTTTTATTATCCATTTGAATATTAGTATTTCTCTCATCAACTGTTGTTTTGTTATTTTCACTTGCTTCATTAATAGTAGGTACTAATACTATTATCACAGCTAATAATAAAGAAAATATTACTATACAACAAATAATGCTTGTCTTTCTATTAATACTATGTGTGACTCTATTCATAATATTCCTCCTTTCTTAAGATTTTGTATATATAGTTTCTTAAATTTTAAAAATGTTGCACTTTTTGCAAAAATTTGATAATAAAAAATTAAAAATAAAGTGCAACTTTTTTAAAAAAAATTACACTATATATACGAGAGATTTTATTAAGGAGCAATTAATGAATACAATAAATAGCAATGAATTAGATTTAGATAAAATAATAAGCGAATATACACCATATATTAGAACAATAATCAATAATATGTCTAATAATAATTTGAGTGTTGAAGATAAAGAAGAAATATTAGCAGATACTTTTTTCATATTATGGAAAAACCAAAAAAATATAACCGTATCATTTGACTCATATATTTCAGGTATTACAAGGAATTTAGTAAGAGAACGTTTTAGAAAAAAAAATTATACTTATAATTTATCAGATTATGAAAATAGTATCGGATATTATGATACAGAAAATTTTTTAGACAAAAATTTCTATATAGATAATTTAAGAGAAACATTTAATAGTTTAAAAGAAATAGATATTAAAATAATAAATATGTTCTATTATTTTGATAAACCTATAAAGGATATAGCTAAAGAATTAAACCTTTCTGAAATAAATGTTAGAAGTAGACTACATAGAGCAAGAAAAAAAATCAAAAAGAATTTTTATAAAGGAGGATAGTTAAATGGAAGATAAACTAAAAGAATATATCAAATTTAAAATAGCTGTATCTAAAATGAAAGAAAAAGAAAAAAATAATGCAGAATTTACAAATAAAAAAATAGGAATTGTAGCTTGTTTTTGTATAATTTTAACTACCAGTTGCGTTTTTGCCACAGATATTAGCAATTTCATTAAAAATAAATTTAACTTAGGAAATGGCATAGAAACAGCAATTAACAATGGTTATATTAAAGAAACTAATATGGATTTTGTAAATTCTACAACAAATATAGATAATATTGATGTTGCAACTAAAATAAGTGATTTTTACATAGATGATTATAATATTGGTATTCACTTTGATTTTCAGTTTCAAAATGATATAAATAACTTAATAGATTTAAATAATTTAAAAAATATAGATTTAATCGATTTGATTATTGTTGATGAAAATAACAAAATTGTTTTTAATGGAGCTAATCAAGAAGACTTTGAATTTTTTTGCATAAAAAACAATTTATCCTATAAATATGAAGATTATATGAAAGGTGGTGTAAATAATTTTATAACAGCATATAATTCAGAAAATAATATTATAACATTAACTTACAATATTTATAACGAAAAATATCCTCATTTAAAAGAATTACATTTGAATTTTAGCAAAATTAAAATTACTAAAAAAGATGCTGAAGATGCAATAATACTCTCTGGTAATTGGAAAATTCATTTAGAAATTCCTGAAGTAATGTACAATAGGTCATATGAATATTACAAAGTAGTAAATTGTGATAACGATAACTTTGATATTTATACTGCTAAAGTTTCTGATACTGGATTTGAAATTGGAATTACTATTTCAGATATAGAAGAACCAACATATCCAGAAGAGTTAAAGAAAAAAGAAAATGAAATTAATTCTAATAACGTTAATAAAGATATAGAAATTGTTGATGAAAAAACAGTAATTATACCTACAACTATACTTTCTAATATTAATAATGTAGATAATGTTGAAAATAATGCACTAAAAGAACTATATAGTCAATCTCCATATAAAGAAATGTATGAAGAATATTGGAAAAAGATGCAACCTATAAATGTTAATGGCGAATCACAAATAATAACATCTAATGAAAATACTGAAGGAAGTTATGTCCTTAATTCTAATAACGAAAAATTTAGATGTACAATGAGCCCAACCAGAAAGCAAAATGCTAATTTCATATATGGAAATAAATTTGATTTTTATGAAACATTTGAAATGACAAAATATGATGCAACAAATAAAATATCTGTTATAATAGAGTTTTATGGAAACCCAGTTACAATTGAGTTAGAAAAAATTGATAAAGATTAAATATAAAAATACAACTTTTTTAAAAATTTCACGATATATACTATATTAATTGACAAAGGATAGAAGAAAAATTATTGTTTAAACCTGAATATAGAAAATATACAGATAGAGAAAATGTAAATACAGAACTAAAAAGATTATTAAAAAGACACTTTGGAATTGAGGATATTACAACACATAGTTTAAGACATACTTACGGAACAAGATGTATTGAAAGTGGTATGGCACCAGTGGTTGTTCAAAAATTAATGGGACATAAAGATATATCAGTAACTTTAAATACATATACATCAGTATTCGACAAATTTAAAGAAAAAGAAATAGAAAAAGTAAATAAATATTATCTTGAAGAAAATATGTTAGATAGTGTTAAATTATTACAAAATATTCAACAAAAAGAATTAGAAATCTAAATTATTATTCTTACAACCCCAAATTTAATTTGGGGTTGTAATTTTAAACTCCAAATTAATTTTTTTGAAAAAATGGGGTTGTACTTTGGCATGTAAATTGAAAAAAGCTGTAAAAAGTTCAGAGAATTTAAAAAAGTTAAAAATAAAAAAAAGGCTATAAATAAACCTTTTTGAGCAATTTTATAAATTTTGAAAAAATAAAAAAATCAGTCTTTCGACTGATTAATGGTAGCGACGGTGGGACTTGAACCTACGACCTGCCGGGTATGAACCGGATGCTCTAGCCAACTGAGCTACGTCGCCATAAACATTGCAGATATTATTATAATAGTATTATGTATGTTTGTCAAGTAAAAATTCAAATATTCGGAAAAAAATTGCATTAATGTTTAGAAACGGAAATAAAAAGATAAATAAAAACTTATTTAATAAAAATTTATAAAAAATAGTTATTAATTTTAAATTTTAAAATTAATGTGATTTATATTGAAATAAAAAATGAATATTGATACAATTTTATTGGAAGGAGTTTAGAAAAAATATGAATAGTAGAAAAATAATTGATGAAATTAATAGTTTAGATGAAGATAGTGATTCTGCAATAAAATCTGCTAGAAGAGGGATAAATGTAGGAACAATTATTTTTATTGCCGGAATATTTATATTAATCTTTGGTGCTTATATGTATTCAACTAAAGATAAAAGATATGCTCAAGAAGCCTTAACAGAGTTTGGAGAATATATTTCAGAAAATAAACAAGAATTTTATAAAGAAGATATAGATTATGAAGAATTAAATGAAAATGAAGAAAAGAGATTAGAAGAAGAGGTAAGCAATATTATTATAAAAAAAGAATTCATAGATATAAATAGAAACTTAGGAATTGTAATAAATAATCAAAATGGAGAGCCAACTAGAGGAATTTTGATACAAGTTATTTTCTATAATTCTGAAAATAAACCAATAAAAATAGCAGAAAATTCAATCAATATTTTAGAATCAAACATAGATTACTATATAACATTTACTAATACTCCAGAAGAATATGAAAGATATGAATTTTTAATATCAAAAGAATATGAAGATTTAAGTATAAAGTCATTTAAAAATAGTATAACATATGATGTAAAAGAAAAAAATGAAGATGAAATCATTATAAGCGGAAAAAATTCTTCATCAGAAATTATTGATGAAATTGAATTCCTTTTAATATATTTTGATGAAAATGATAATATTTTAGCTGTTGATAATATTTATGAATATGATATAGGAAAAAGAAAAAAATTTGAAATTGAAGAATATCTCGAATTATATGATGATGAATATTTTGAAAAAGTTCCATATTCTAGATATGAAGTTGTTTTGACCTCAGCATACAGTTATGAATATTAAAAGGAGTTTTGGATTATGAATATAAAAGAAAAAAAATATGAGAAAAAATGTTTAAATAGAATTATACATACCACTTTAAATCCAGAAATGCCTGGCGCTATTAGATTACATTTAGTACCTTCAAAATTTTCATGGTTTAGGAGTAGACCGAGTGTTGTAATCGTGAACGGAAAAGATATTATACCACTTAAAGCAGGTTGGACTATTTTACTTTCAATATTCATAAACGAAGTAAATAAATTTAAAAATCAAGAAATTTCAGATGAAAAACTTCAAAAAATTATTAAAACAACTGTTGATAAATTAAGAAGAATATATCCTGATGCAGGAAGAATTGAAGTTAAAGAAGATTTATTAGAAATGGTTAATTTTTTTGTAGCAATTTCAAGGAAAGAACCTACAAATGTGGATATTGGTCAAATGTCTTTAGGAGATTTTGCTAAATTTATGAGAGCTCCTCATAGAATGGATTTCATGATTAGCTCAATGGTTAAAAATGAAAAATGGAATTGTAATCAGAAATGTTTACATTGTTACGCAGCTAATCAACAATATGCTGAAGTAGAAGAATTAGATACAGAAGAATGGAAAGATATTATTGATATTTGCAAAGAAAATTGTATTCCGCAGTTAACCTTTACTGGTGGGGAGCCTACATTAAGAAAAGATTTAGTAGAATTAGTTGAATATGCAGATTGGTTTGTTACTAGATTAAATACAAATGGTGTACTTCTTACAAAAGAATTATGTAAGAAACTTTATAAAGCAAGTTTAGATAGTGTACAAGTAACTTTATATTCAAATGATCCGGATGTTCATAATAAACTAGTTGGTGCAAATAATTTTGATAAAACTGTTAAAGGAATAAAAAATGCTATAGATGCAGGTTTAAATGTTAGTATTAATACTCCTCTTTGCTTTTTAAATAAAGACTATAAATCAACATTAAAATTTGCTAAAGAGCTAGGAATTATTTATGCTTCAGCTTCAGGACTTATTGTTACAGGTAATGCAACTAAAAAAGAGTCAATTACTACACAATTAACAGAAAAAGAAATAACTAAAATAATTGAAGAAGCATGTAGATATGCGAATAGAAATGGTATGGAAATTAGTTTTACATCACCTGGATGGATTAAAGAAGAAAAGTTAAGAAAATTGAAATTAGATATACCTTCTTGTGGAGCGTGTTTAAGTAATATGGCTGTTGCACCAAATGGAGATGTGATGCCATGTCAAAGTTGGCTTGGAGAAAAAGCTTCTCTTGGCAATATATTAGATGTGAGTTGGAAAAAAATTTGGAAAAGCAAAAAGTGCAAAAAGATTAGAAAAAACTCTAGTAAAATTAGTCTTATTTGCCCATTGAGAGGAGGCAGAATAGATGATAAATAAAAGAATTAATTGTATTATTTTTATATTAATTATAAGTTTTTTTATAGGTTTGATATTTTGTACTCCAACTTTTGCAAAAGATTTAGATTCTATAAACAAATATTACATAACAGTAAATCCACGAACAGATGGTAGTTTAAATATAAAATATAATATAGAATGGGAAGTTTTGGATTCTACATCAGAAGGACCACTAACTTGGGTACAAATAGGAATTCCAAATTCAAAAGTAGATAATGTAAAAGCATTATCATCAAATATTAGTAATATATCATACTCTAGTAGTGGTGGTGATTTTATTAAAATTTATTTTAAAAAAGCTTATGAAAAAGGGGATATTGTAAATTTTTCTTTTAGTATTCACCAATCATATATGTATACTATAAAAAATGATATTTGTAACTATAAGTTTACTCCAGGTTGGTTTGATGATATTGCAGTTAAAGATATGCAAGTGCTTTGGAAAGCAGATGATGTTTTAAAAGCAACAACTAAACAGAGAAATTCTGATGGTTACTATGTGTGGAAGGATAGCTTAAAAAAAGGAGAGAAATTACAAGTTGAATTAGAATATAAAACTTCAACTTTTAAAGATTTAAATGTAAATAAACAAGTGACTAATATTCCAAAAAAACAATATAATTCTCAAGAAAAAGGTCTTTGGGTAGCAATGATTTTAGTATTTATAGCATTTTTCTATTTAATACTTTTCACACCAAGCTATAGATCTCGTAGAGGTTTTGGATATGGTTATGGTTATAGAAGGCGTCATTATCATTCTTCATGTGTAAGCAGCTGTGCATGTGTTAGTAGTTGCGCTTGTGCATGTGCTTGTGCAGGTGGAGGAAGAGCAGGATGTAGCAGAAAAGATTTTTATGGGACTAAACTTAAAGTTTCAGATATAAATAATACTCTAAATAAAAAATAAATGAAAAACCTCCAGAAATTAATTTTCTGGAGGATATTTTTTTATGAAGTAGTCTATTTATTTTCTTCTTCCTTTTTTTCTTCTTTATCTTCTTTTTTCTTTTTTACTGTAGGAATAATATAATTTTTTCTGTTTTTTACAGAATCCTTTGGTCTTAAATCATTCATACAGTCTCCAACCTCTGATATATCTAAAATAGAATCATCACCAATTACTACTTCAATTTCATTATTGTTTTCATTTTCAACTTTTCTATCTTTTTTATCCATTTTTTTCACCTCTAATAAAATAAACTACAATATTATTATAACATATGAGTAATATTATGTCAATTTATAAAATTATAATAAAAAAATCGGCTAATACTAGATTTAATAAGCTTTTAAAGGAATAAAATATTGACAATAAGATAATTTCATGTAATAATATAAGAATACTATTAAAGGAGGAAAATATGGAGTTTAGCAAAGAACAATCTATAATTGAAGCAATGCTTTTTGCAGCAGGTAGAGAAGTATCTGTAAAAGAGCTAACTAATGTGCTAGAATTAAGCGCAGAAGATATTGACAAAATTATATTAAATATGAAAACTAAATATGAAGCTTTTAATAGTGGACTTGAAATAATAAAGGTAAATGATGGATATCAATTATGTACAAAAAAAGAATTTTATGAATATATATATCCATTATTCGACAATCGTGCTAAACCAAATATTTCTAATGCTGCATTAGAAACACTTTCAATAATTGCATATAATCCAAATGTAACAAGATCAGAAATAGAAGCGATTCGTGGAGTAAATGCTGATGGAACAGTATATAAATTATTAGAATTTGACTTAATAGAAGAAGCTGGAAAATTAGATGCACCTGGAAAACCAACTATGTATAGAGTTACTAATAAATTTATGAAAATGTTTGGAATAACAAGTTTAGAGGAACTTCCAGAACTTCCAAGATATAAATTAGATGAAAATGAACAAATTGTAATAGATGATATAATTGAGGCTCCAATGCCCGCAAGGGAAGGCGAAGAATTAGAAAAACAGGAAAATAATGAAGAATAGGAAATATAATAATTTTGTTTATTATGTTTTATAAATTGGAGGTTAATTATGAAAAAAGAAGAATTTGTAAAAGAGATAACAAATATTGAAGATGATTTTGCACAATGGTATACAGATATTGTAAGAAAAGCAGAGCTTGCTGATTATACAGACACTAAAGGTTGCATAGCAATAAGACCTTATGGTTATGCAATTTGGGAAAATATTCAAAATTATGCAGATAAAAAATTTAAAGAAGTTGGTATAACAAATCTTTATATGCCAGTTCTTATACCAGAAAGTATGCTTGAAAAGGAAAAGGATCATGTTGAAGGTTTTGCTCCAGAAGTTGCATGGGTTACTATGGGTGGAGGAGAAGAACTTGATGAAAGACTTTGTATAAGACCTACTTCAGAAACTATGATGTCAACAATGTATTCAAAATGGGTTAAATCTTGGAGAGATTTACCAATACTTGGAAATCAATGGTGTAATGTTTTAAGATGGGAAAAAGAAACAAGACCATTTTTACGTTCAAGAGAGTTTTTATGGCAAGAAGGACATACAGTTCATGAAACAGCAAAAGAAGCAGAAGAAAGAACTTTATTAATGCTTGACATTTATGCAGATGTTATAGAAAACCTTTTAGCAATTCCAGTATTAAAAGGACAAAAAACTAAAAAAGAACAATTTGCCGGAGCTGATAGTACTTATACAGTAGAAACAATGATGCATGATGGTAGAGCACTTCAAGCAGGAACCTCACATTATTTTGGACAGAATTTTACTAAACCATTTGATATAAAATTTCAAAATAGAGAAGGAAAAGAGGAATATGCTTATCAAACTTCTTGGGGAATAAGTACAAGATTAATTGGTGCTGTTATTATGGCTCATGGAGATAATAGAGGATTAAAATTGCCACCAAGAGTTGCTCCAATTCAAGTAGTTATAATTCCAATAGCACAACATAAAGAAGGAGTTTTAGAAAAAGTTTCCGAAATATATTCAAATTTAAATAAAAAATATAGAGTTAAATTTGATGATAGAGATAACTGTTCTACAGGTTTCAAATTTAATGATTGGGAAATGAGAGGAGTACCTGTTAGAGTTGAAATTGGACCAAAAGATTTAGAAAATAATCAAGCTGTTTTGGTAAGACGTGACACAGGAGAAAAAGAAACAGTGGAACTTAAAAAATTAGATGAAAGACTTGAAAGTTTATTAGAAGAAATTCAAAAAAATATGTTTAATGAATGTTTAAAAAGAAGAGAAGAAAAAACTTCAGTTGCATATACTTTAGAAGAAATGATTGAAATAATGGAAAAAAATCAAGGATTTATCAAAACAATGTGGTGTGGAAATGTAGAATGTGAAGATAAAATAAAAGAAGTTACAGGAGCTCATTCAAGATGCATGCCATTTGTTCAAGAAAAATTAGCTGATGTATGTCCAGTTTGTGGAAAAAAGGCTACAAAAATGGTTGTTTGGGGAAGACAATATTAATTTTATAATAAAGTTATATGAAACTTAAAAATTTTCTTATTATATAAAAATAATATATAGAAGTGGACGATATAGAATATATCGTCCACTTTTGTTCTTAAAATTTATATTAGTTTTATATACAAAAAATTGAAATGATTTGTATATTATATTGAAATTCTTTTTATTTCTTTTACTTCATCATATAATTTAGCAATATGAGCTTTTCTTACTTTATAAGCCTCATGGAACTCTTCTAACATTTGAGGTATTTTTTCTGGGTCTTCATGAGGTTTTAAATAACATTTTATTTCTAATTTATAATACTCTTTTTTATCTTTTGTAAGAGCTGCCATCATTTTATCATAATATCTTTGAGCATCACTTATTCTTTTAATTTCTTCTTTTAAAAATCTTAGATAGTCAGTTCTTGCAACAATTTCATATTCAGTGTCATCAATTACTACTTTAAATAGTGCTTTTAATATTTTTTTATCTATTTTTCCAACTCCGCCAAGACCTATTCTTTTTAAAGCATCATTGATACTTTTTGGAACAGTTGGTCTTGCATGGTCAACTAATATATCTAATGCTTGAACAACTCCAACGTGACTTTTGTATTGTCTTTTTGCTGTAATTGCTTCAAATTCATCTGCAACTCTAATAATTTGGGCTTCGTAAGGAATTTTATTTCCCAAAACACCATGTGGATAGCCTGTCCCATCTAATGCTTCATGATGGTACAGGGTACCAGCAGCGTAAGGACGTAATTTTAAGTCATTCATACAAATTTTATAACCTATAGAGGTATGTGTTTTCATAATTTCGTATTCTTCATCTGTTAATTTTCCGGGTTTTTGAAGTACAGCAGGTGGGATAAATATTTTTCCAATATCATGTAAATATGCACAAGTTGTGCAATAAATAGTGAACCCTTTTGAAAGTCCAAGCTTTTCGCATAATCTACAGGTTATGTTGGCAACATTTTCAGAATGACGTCTAGTGAAAGCATCTAAGCCATCTAGCATTTTTAATTGATAACGTATAGTTTCATCTAAGTTATAAGATTTTATAGATGTACTATTATAAAAATCAAAAACTTCTTTCATTTAATTCTCCTCGTTTGTATCTTATAAATATTTTATATCTTAATAAAAACTAGGTCAAGTGAAAATAATAGAAATATTATGTTTTTTAAGAATATAAAATACTTGAAAAAAACTAAAAACTATAATATTATATGTATAGTTTTATGTTGAAAAATAAAGGAAGAAGAAAATGTATTTAAAAAGATTAGAAATGTATGGTTTTAAGTCTTTTGCTGATAAAACAGTATTAGATTTTATGCCAGGAATAACAACAGTAATTGGACCAAATGGATCAGGAAAAAGTAATATCTCAGATTGTATTAGATGGGTTTTGGGAGAACAAAGCTTAAAATCTTTAAGAGGTACAAAATCTGAAGATATTATTTTTGCTGGAACTCAAAATAGAAAATCTTTAGGTTATGCAGAAGCTTCCATGGTTATTGATAATTCAGATGGAAAATTACCTATTGAATACAATGAGGTTGTTGTAACCAGAAGAATATATAGAAGTGGAGAAACAGGATATTTTATAAATAAAACACCTTGTAGATTAAAAGATGTTTTAGAATTATTTATGGATACTGGTATTGGAAAAGATGGATATTCTATTATAGGTCAAGGAAAAATAGAAGAAATTTTAAGTAATAAATCAGAAGATAGGAGACATATTTTTGAAGAAGCTGCTGGAATTGTGAAATATAGAACTAGAAAAGCAGATTCAGAAAAAAAATTAGAACAAACAAAATTAAATTTACTTAGAATAAATGATATTATTTCCGAAATAGAAAATAATATAGAACCACTTAAAAATCAATCTGAAAAAGCAAAAAAATTTTTGAATTTAAGAGAAGAACTTAAAAATGTAGAGGTTGGTTTATTTTTATACAATATAGAAAATTTTAAAAATCAAATTGATGATATACTTGAAAACATAGAAATTTTAGAAACAAATCAAGTTAGAGAAAATGAAAATTTAAATGAATTACAAGTAAAAAAAGAAGAATTAAAAGAACAAGTTGATTCATTAATTGAAAAAATTGAAGAAACTCAAAACTTAGGCTTTGAAGAAAATCAAAAAAGAGAACAATATAATTCTGAAATAGGTGTATTAGCAGAAAGACTTTCTAATAATAAAGAAAATTATGAAAGATATGCTTTTGAAATTGAAGATTTAGAAAAACAGAATAAAGAGTTAGAGAAAGAGCAAAATCAAAAATTAGAAAAGAAAAACAATTTATTTACAAATAAAGAAAAATTTGAAAAGGAATTAAAAGAAAAAGAAGAAGAGCTTGCAAAGTATTCTAAAACTTTATCTGAAAAAGAGCTAGAAATAGAAAGTAAAAAGCAAATTGTACAGAAAAATATTGATGATAAGTATGAAATAGTAGGAGAAGTAAATACAGAAAAAGCAAATTATGAAAATTTAGAAAAAAGAGAAAAATCTCTAAAAAATGAAATTCAAGAAACAATATCAGAATTAGATTCTACAAGAACTAATAAAGAAGAAAGTTCAAAAAGTTTTTATGAACTAGAAAAAAGTAAAAATAGTATAAATAATAATTTGTTAAAGATAAAAAGCGAGAAAGACATGAGTTCTCAAAAATTAAAAGATTATGATACAAAGATTAATACATATCAGTCTGAATATAGAATAAAAGAATCTAGATATAAATTTTTAGTTGAAACAGAAAAAGAAAAAGAAGGATATGCGAAAAGTGTTAAATCTTTAATTGAAGCAACAGAAAAAGATTCGTCTCTTGCTAAAGGTGTTCATGGAGTTTTGGCAAATTTAATTTCTGTTGATAAAAAATATGAACTTGCAATAGAAATGACTTTAGGAGCAAGTATCCAAAATATTGTTACAGATACTGAAGAAGAAGCAAAAAAATTGGTAAATTATTTAAGAGATAATAACTTGGGTAGAGCATCTTTTTTACCAATATCTTCTGTTAAAGGACAAAAAGTATCTGGAATAAATACAAGCAAAGTAGATGGAATAATTGGAATAGCATCAGATTTAATAAAAACAGATAAAAAATATAATGAAATTATATTAAGCTTGTTAGGAAGGACTGTAATTGTAGAAGATATTAACTCAGCAATAAAACTTGCGAGACAAAATTCTTATAAATTTAAAATAGTAACTTTAAAAGGAGATGTAATAAATCCTTCAGGTGCTATAAGCGGAGGTTCCGTTGCTACAAAAACAGCTAGTATTTTGGGAAGAGGAAAAGAAATAAAAGCACTAGAAAAAGAGTTATTTGAAATTAAGAGTAAAATAGAGAAATTACAAGCTGAAAAAGAAAAGTATGAAAATAGTATTTCAAGTTTATTAGAAAAATTTGAAGAAAAACAGAAGGAAGCACAAGAACTAGAAATAGTTTATGCTACTGAAAAACAAAAAATAGATACTATTGATTCAGAAATAGAGAAACTTGACAGTAAACTGTCTAAATTGAGAATAGACTTAGATAATATAAAAAATGAGAAAGAAGAAAATATTTTAAAACAAAAAGAATTAACTGAAAAAGTTTCAAAAATGGATGAAGAAAATGCATCTTTAAATATTGTAATTGAAGAATTCACAAAATTAAATAGAGATAATCAAAAATACATAGATGATTTAAATTTTGATATTACAAATTTAAAAATATCTGTTTCGTCTTTTGATGAAAGTGAAATGTCTATAAATGAAATTATGGATAGAATAAAATCAGAAATGGATAAAAATACTTTAAGTATTCAAAATAAAAAATCTGCGAGAGAGAAAATTATAGTTGATAATCAAGAATTAGATTTAAAAATTGAAGCTACAAAACAACAAATTATTGATTTAGAAAAAGAAATTTTAGAAAGTTCTGATAAAGTTGAAAAATTAAAGCAAGAAAGAACAAATAAAAATGAAAAATTAAATAATGTTGAAAAAGATATTGAAAGTCAAAACGAAAAAATAGAAAATCTTAAAAATCATACTTCAAAATTAGATTTGAAAAAATCTAAAATAGAACTTGAATTAAACCAAATAATTAACAAAATGTGGGAAGAATATGAACTAACTCCAAATACAGTTGGAGATATTGAAAAAATAAAAAATCCTACAGAGGTTCAAAAGCAAGTAAATTCTTTAAGAAACGAAATTAGAGATTTAGGAAGTATAAATGTTGATGCAATAAAAGAATATCAAGAACTAAAGGAAAGATATGATTTTATGAGTGAACAAAGACTAGATTTAGAAGATTCTAGTAGTAAACTTAAAAAAATAATTTCTGAAATGACAGAGACAATGAAAAAACAATTTGCAGAGCAATTCAAAATCATTAATAAAAATTTTGGAGAAGTATTTACAGAATTATTCGGTGGAGGTAAGGCAGAGCTTATTCTTGCTGATGAGGAAAATATACTTGAATGTGGAATTGATATAGCTGTTCAACCACCAGGAAAGAAATTGCAAAATATGATGCTTTTATCAGGTGGAGAAAAAGCATTTACTGCAATTGCCTTATTATTTGCTATATTAAAGATGAATCCAGCACCATTTTGCGTATTAGATGAAATTGAAGCAGCTCTTGATGATGTTAATGTTTATAGATTTGCAGAATATTTAAAGAAATTCTCAAAGGATTCTCAATTTTTGGTAATTACTCATAGAAAAGGAACTATGGAAGCAGCTGACACAGTTTATGGAATTACAATGGAAGAAAAAGGTATAAGTAAATTATTGTCAATGAAACTTAAATAGGAGAGTAATAAGACATGCAGAATGCTAAAAAAGAAGAAAAAAAGCTTGAAATTGTACGAATAAAAGAGTTTGTAGATCAATATTTATACGAAAGAGGAATATCAAGTTATATATCAGAACATCCTAGATATGATTCTATACTTTGGAAACTATCTAATTTTCTTAGGAAATCAGGATGCAGAGGCTATTCAGATGAAGCAAAGGATTTGCTTTCTTCTATTCTTTCAATAGAATCAAATGGAAGTTTGATATTATTTGATGGAATTAGTCCTGAAGGAGCAATTGTAACAAGTAAATACTATGTGGATAGTACAGATGATAAGTTAAGAAGATTAAGAAACGAAAAAGATAGAAATGGAAGCATACAAACAGTTACTATAAATTTTTATAATGATGATGGAATTGAGGAGATTTTATCAACAGAACAAACTACTAATAAAGGAAAATATTTTAGTAAAGCTATGAGACTTCCAAATAGATTAGATATTATAAAAATTGAAAGAATTAGAAGCGAGAATGGTGATTTAAAGAAATTAGAAGATATATATCAAGGAAGAACTTTTTTAGTAGGATTAGAAGATATTTATCCAGATATAGAAGAAGTAGATCCATTAGATACTATGCATTTTTCTTTGCTTGGAATGCCACCAATATATAAAGATTTATCACGAGATATGCAACAAACTTTAAAACAAAATAAAGGAAAATTGCCACCACTTCTAGAGTCACAAAGACAAGAACTCTTAGAAGAGTATAAAAGATTAAATGAAATGTATGGTAGAACTAGAGCATTTGAAAAAGCAATGGCCAAAGCTTTAGTAGTAAAAAGTAATCTTGAAAAGTAAAGGGGATTTTGATGAAAAGTAAAGTTTTAAATAGAATTTATCTATTTATGTTTTTTGTAATATTAGCGTTTGTTTTATGTCCTTGTAAAACATATGCAAGTCAAGATATGAAAGAATTAAAATTTAATATTGAAGTTACAAATTCAGGTGATATGATTATAACAGAGAACTGGAAAGTAAATATATCAGATACTAATACTTTATTCAAAACTTTTGAAAAAGATGGTAGTTATGATGAAATTACAGACGTTTCAGTAACAGAAACAACTGAAACAACAAAAAGTTTTACTAGATCAAATGAATATCAATATCATGTTGATAAGGATTATTTCCAAGCTTTAACAAATAAAGATGGTTTGTTTGAAATAGCTTGGGGAGTTGACCAGGAAAGCAATAAAACAAGAGAATTTGTAATAAAATATACTGTAAAAGGTCATGTAGTAAAATATAATGACTGTGCTGAAATATATTGGAAATTAATCGGTGATGATTTTGGAATGTCTACCGATAAAATAAGTGGAGTAGTAAACCTTCCAACAGGAATAGAAAATTTAGAAGACTTGAGAGTATGGGCACATGGACCTTTAAATGGGACTATAAATAAAAGTTCTAATAGTAGAGTGAAATTTTCAGTAAATGATTTACCAAGCGGAAATTTTTTAGAAATTAGAATTGCGACACCAACTCAAATTTTTGAAAATGTTATGAAAAAATCTAATGTTGATCGATTAGATACAATTATTTCAGAAGAAACTATTTGGGCTAATGAAGCAAATGCCAGAAGAGAAAGAGCTGCCAAAAATCAAGAAATGTATGATAAATTAATTTTTGTTGGAGTAATAATTGTTTCTGTATTTTTAACATATAAAAGTATAAAAAATATAAAAATATTAAGAAAAACACCTAAAAGAGAACCAACACAAAAATTAGACTATTTTAGAGAAACTCCAGATGAAACGGCTTCTGCTGCAGAAGCAGGATTTTTATATTATTTTTCAAGTAATGGAATAAAAAGCGAAATAGGAAAGGTTATATCAGGGACAATGTTAAATCTTTGCTTAAAAGGTTGGATTACTTTTGAGCAAGAAGTAAAAGATAAGAAGCAAGTAAATATTATTTTAAATGAATCTGGCAAAGAAACTTTAACAGAAGACGAAGAATATGTATATAAATTTTTAACTAAAATCCCTAAAAATAATATTAATAAATTTTCAATGAAAGAATTCCAGAAATATTGTAATAATAATTATAGTAGTACTATAAGCTTAGTAACCAAAATTCCAGAAATTACAGAAAAAAAGGTTGAACAAAAAGAACTATTTAATAAAGAAATAAGAAAAGATTATAATAATAAAATGGTATTTGCAGTATTATATATATTTCTTGCTATATTTATGTTTATGATTACGATTACTTCAAGTAAAGTTAACTTATTAATTATTTTATTTATTGTCATATTATCAATTATAAATTGTTCTGTATTAGTAATGATAGCAAGTAGAAATAATGGATTAACACAAAAAGGAATTGATGAAAAAGAAAAATGGAATGGTTTAAAAAAATATATGGAAGACTTTTCAATGCTTAATGAAAGAGAAGTTCCAGACTTAGTATTATGGGAAAAATATTTAGTTTTTGCAACTGTATTTGGAATATCAGATAAAGTAATAAAACAATTAAAAGTAAGATATCCGGAATTAAATGATGAAGAGTATTTAAGAAGCCATTATACATATATGTATATGATAAGTGCTAATAATAATTTTAATTTCATTAGTTCAATGAATTCTTCAATAGGAAGTGTAACCAATTATTCTTCTGGTAGTGGTTCAGGAGGAGGATTCTCTAGTGGAGGAGGATTTGGACGGTGGTGGCGGTGGCGGCGGTGGCCGTTAACCATAATCTATTGAAAAATATTAATAAAAAAGATAAGAATTTTTTGTAATTCTTATTTTTTTTTATTAATATAATACAATATATATTTATATAAAATCTATTAAATTTTTATATAGTATTAATAAATTTATATAGGATTTGTTTAACAAAAATTCAAAAATTTACTATGTTTTTTTATAAATTTTTGGGAAAAATAATAAAAAATGTATATAAAAAAATGTAGAAATTACCACCAAAAACAAAAAGACAAAAAATCAAACATATAGAAAAAAAGAGAAAAACGAAGAAAAAAAGAAAAATAAAAAGTAAACTATAAAAACATTTGAAGTACAAAAGAAAAAAATAGAATAAATGTGCTTAAAATTGATTAACAAGAATTTTTGTTGTTGAAATGCTATTATTTTTATAGTATAATAGTGATTAGTGACGCATTTAAAAAAGCTTAAAAAGGAGAGTGAATTTTATTTTAGGAAATTGGGTTAAATATTATACAAAAGAAGCTGCAAAAACCCTAAAACTTGTCACAATAGGTTCTGCTATAGTTTTAACTGTAGTATGTATAAAATACAAACCTGCATATAAAGTCACAATATCAGGAGAAACTATTGGATTTGTAAATAATAAAGAAAAAATTGAAAGTAAAATTGAAAAATATATAAATGATACTTCTGGTAATATAGCATATAGAGAAATAAAAACATTACCAGAATACGAATTAAAACTAATTAATAGGGATAAAGCAATAGAAGAAAAAGAAGTAATGCTTGCTGTTGAAAATGCAACAACTACAACTTATAAAGCTTTTGCTGTAACATCTGATGGAGAACAAAAAGTAATTGTTGCAACTCAAGAAGAAGCTGAAAGCATAATAAATGATTTAAAAAACGGATTAACACCAGAAGTTGACCTTAAATTAGGTATAATTGATGTATATTCAACAGACTTGAAAATAGATTCAAAGGAAGTAGCAATGAGTACTTTAAATGATTTTAAAGTTGCAAAAGTTACTGAATATGAAACTAAAAAAGCTGAGGAAGAAAGAATAGCTAAAGAAAAAGCTGAAAAAGAAAAAGCTGAAAAGAAAGCTAGAACAATGAGATTAGCAGCAAGTACAACAGTAAGTTCGGCACCATCAGGAAGCTTAAATGGTCTTGCACTTTCAGTACCAGTAAGTGGTTCTATATCATCAAGATTTGGAAGTAGAAGTTCTGTTAGATCTTCAGCACATACAGGACTTGATATATCAGCATCTGCAGGTACAGGAATAAGAGCAATTGCTCCAGGAACAGTAAGCTTTGCTGCATATAAAGGAACTTATGGAAATTTAGTAATAGTAGATCATGGAAATGGTATTCAATCATATTATGCACATTGTAGTGCATTATATGTTTCACCTGGACAAAGTGTTGGACCAGGAACTACTATTGCAGCAGTAGGTTCTACAGGAAATTCAACAGGACCACATTTACACTTAGAAATAAGAATAAATGGTTCGCCTGTTAATCCACAAAACTATTTATATTAGAAGATTATAAAAACTTAGATATTTGTGAATGTGTTTCATAAGTATCTAAGTTTTTTTGTCATAAAATTTTTTGGTATAAATATCTTGTATTTGTTTTAAATTATATATATACTAATAAAGAAAATAAAAATTAAGGAGGTACGTTATGGCAGAAGTAACGGATGAAGAAAGACTTGAGATTGAAAACATGATTAATGATCTTGTTAGAAGAGCAAGGAAAGCTTCAGAAGAATATAAAAAATTAGATCAAGAACAAGTTGACAGAATAGTAAAGAAAATGTCTATGGCAGGACTTGACAATCATATGAGATTAGCCAAAATGGCAGTTGAAGAAACAGGTAGAGGTATTTATGAAGATAAAATAACTAAAAATATGTTTGCAACTGAATACGTTTATCATAGCATAAAAAATGATAAAACAGTTGGTGTAATTTCTAAAAATGAAGAAGAAGGATATTCTTTAATTGCTGAGCCTATTGGTGTAATTGCAGGTGTAACTCCTGTTACAAACCCAACTTCAACAGTTATGTTCAAATCTATGATTTCAGCTAAAACAAGAAATGTTATAATTTTTGGTTTTCACCCATCTGCACAAAATTGCAGTAGAGAAGCAGCAGAAGTTGTTAGAAAAGCAGCAGTTTCTGAAGGTGCTCCAGAAGATTGTATATTATGGATTGATAAACCATCAGTTTTAGCGACAAGTTTATTAATGAATCACCCAGATGTTGATTTAATTTTAGCAACAGGTGGAGCTGGTATGGTTAAAGCTGCATATTCAAGCGGAAAACCAGCTTTAGGAGTTGGTCCAGGTAATGTACCTTGTTATATAGATAGTACAGCTAAATTAAAAAGAGCTGTTACAGATTTAGTTATGTCTAAATCTTTTGATAATGGTATGATTTGCGCTTCAGAGCAATCTGTTATAGTTGACAAAGAAATAGCAAAAGATTTTGAAAAAGAAATGAAACAACTTAATTGTTATTTTGTAAACGAAGAAGAAAAAGCAAAACTTCAAGAAGTTATGTTTGACAAAGAGCATAATAATAAATTAAATGGTGCAATTGCAGGACAAAGTCCACTAACAATAGCTACTTGGGCTGGATTCAAAGTTCCAGAAAACACAAAAGTTTTAGTAGTAAAAGAAAATGGAGTAGGTGATGAACATCCATTCTCTAAAGAGAAATTGAGTCCAGTATTAGCTTACTATACTGTAAAATCATCAGATGATGGAATTGATTTAGCAGATAGATTAATAAAATTTGGTGGAATGGGTCATTCTGCTGTAATTCATTCAGAAAATAAGGAAACAATTTTAAAATTCTCACAAACAGTTAAAACTGGAAGAATAATAGTAAATTCTCCATCAACACATGGAGCAATAGGTGATATTTATAATACAAATTTACCATCATTAACATTAGGTTGTGGTACTTTTGGAGGAAATTCTACAACATCAAATGTATCATCAGTTAATTTAATAAATATAAAAAGAGTTGCTAAGAGGAGGGTTAATATGCAATGGTTTAAAGTTCCAGAAAAAATATTCTTTGAGGCAGGCTCTATATCATATTTAGAAAAAATGCCTGATATATCAAGAGCGTTTATAGTAACAGATCCATCAATGGTACAATTTGGATATGTTGATAAAATTTTATATCATTTAAGAAAAAGAATGTCTTATGTTCATGCAGAAATCTTCTCAGAAGTAGAACCAGATCCATCTTTTACAACAATAAGAAAAGGTGTTGCTGCAATGAATATATTTAAACCAGATGTAATTATCGCACTTGGTGGTGGTAGTGCAATGGATGCAGCAAAAGGAATGTGGCTTTTCTATGAATATCCAGATGCAGATGTTGAAGGGTTAAAACTAAAATTTATGGATATTAGAAAAAGAACATATAAATTTCCTAAACTTGGAATAAAATGTAAAATGGTTTCTATTCCAACTACTTCAGGAACAGGTTCAGAAGTAACTTCATTTGCTGTTATATCTGATAAAGAGAAAAATATGAAATATCCTTTAGCAGATTATGAATTAACACCAGATGTTGCAATAGTAGATCCAGATTTAGTAATGACGTTACCTAAAAAATTAACAGCTGATACTGGTATGGATGTTTTAACACATGCTTTAGAAGCTTATGTTTCTGTTATGGCTTCTGATTATACAGATGGTTTAGCAGAAAAAGCAGTAGAATTAGTATTTAAATATTTACCAATAGCTTATGAAGAAGGAGCAAATAAAGAGGCTAGAGAAAAAATGCATAATGCAAGCTGTATAGCAGGTATGGCATTTACAAATGCTTTCTTAGGAGTTAACCACTCTATAGCCCATAAATTAGGAGGAGAGTTCCATATACCACATGGTAAAGCAAATGCAATAATTTTACCTTATGTAATAAAATATAATGGTTCAGCTCCAACAAAAATGGTTTCATGGCCAAAATATGAACATTATGTTGCAGACGAAAGATATGCAAACTTGGCTAAAAGATTGGGATTACCAGCTTCTACACCACAAGAAGGTGTAAATTCTTTAGTAAAAGCTGTTATAGAATTAAATGAAAAATTAGGAGAAGAAAGATGCTTAAAAGATTGTGGAATTGATGAAGCAGAATTCTTAGCAAAAGTAGATAGTTTAGCAGATAAAGCTTTTGAAGATCAATGCACAACAGTAAATCCAAGAGTTCCACTTGTTTCAGAAATTAAACAAATCTTACTAGATGCATATTACGGAAATGAGATAAAATTAAATTAAATTAAATTTCATGAAAATTATATATAATAATGCACTTTGAAATATAAGTGCATTATTTCATTTTTATAACATTAGTAAAAATTATTGACAAAAAAATTCTTTTAATATAATAATAAATTATAAAACTATATAAATTAAAAGGAGAAAATACAATGGAAGAAAACTTAAATAATGTAAGTAAAAAGAATAGATTTACAACATTAATGTTATGTTGGTTTTTAGGATTTTTTGGAGTTCATCGTTTATATGCAGGAAGATTAGGTTCAGGATTTTTAATGTTATATGGAACTATTTGTTCAACATTAATACTTGCAATAAATTTACCTATAGGATTAATGTGTTTTATAACAATGGCAGCTTTTGTTGTAAATGATTTTGTTGTTATAGCATTTAAACAATTCTCTGATTGCTATGGAAAATGTATTTGTGATGATTCAATTTATTAATCATATAATATTTAAGGGGGATTTTTAAAATGGCAGATAATGAAAAATTTTCTGTTGATACAGAACAGTTAAAAAATGAAACAAAAGAAACTGTTAATCAAGTAAAAAGTTCTATAAAGAATGTTAATTTTAAACAAGATGCAGAAGAAACCAAAGGGTTTGTGAAAGAAATGTTTTCTAACCCTTTTGAAGCTGTTAGAAGAGTTGCAACTGAAGAAGAAAATGTATTTAAAAAAGTTATTTTCTTAATGATTATATTCATTGCAGCTTCGGTTATTTCACAAATAATTTCTTTAATAAAATATGGAAGACTCGCAAATGTTGGTTCTAATATAATGGACTTAATAGTTTCAGTACTAAATCCAATATTATATATTTTGGTTCCAGCAGTTATTATTTTAATATTTAATAAACAAAATAAAAAATCATTAATAACAATTATTTCTACTGTTGTTGTTGCTGGAATTCCTACTATTTGTAATGAAGTTATAAATATTATAGAAAGAATACTTCCAGGAATAAGTATAATAACAAGTCCAATAACTACAGTTTTATCTGCAATAGCATTAATTCTTACATATTTTGGTATAAAAGATTTACTTGGAATAGAAGATCATAAAGATAGTATAAAAAAATATGCAATTATAAAACTAATTTCAGCATTTGTATTAGTAATTTTAGGAAGAATTGGAATTTATTAAAAATAAAAAATAAGAAAAATCGCTAGAAATAGCGATTTTTTTCTTGTTTTTTTTTGAAATTCATTATATAATAATTGCATTATGTGAAAGGAGATGAATTATATGGCAATAAAAAAAGAGGATGTAATTCATATTGCTAAACTTGCGGATTTAAATCTTTCAGAAAATGAAATAGAAAGATATACAAAAGATATGCAAGAGATTTTAGAATTTGCGAATATGATAAATAGTGTTAATACTGAAGGAATGAATGAAACAATAGCATCAAATGAAAAAAGTAATGTATTTAGAAAAGATGAAGTTAAAAGCTTTAATAATAGGGAAGCGTTGCTTTCAAATGCTCCAAGCCAAGATGAGGGAATGTTTAGAATACCAAGAGTGTTAAATTAGTATTTAGATTAGAAAATTATAAATGAGAAAAGAGATATAATATGATAATTGGAATAGATATAGATGATACAATAACAGACACTTATGAAGTAATGATGACTTATGCTGCAGAATATACAGCAGAAGTATTAAAAAAAGAACCAATACTAAATGAAAAAACAAATTGTGACAACCATTTTTATATGAGAGATTTAAATGATTGGAAAGACGGAGAAGATTATAAATTTTTACAAAAGTATTATGAAAAAATTGTAAAAGAAACAAAGCCAAAAACTTTAGCATTAGAAATTTTAAATAAACTTCATGATGAAGGAAATAAAATAATTTTAATAACAGCAAGATGGGAATCAGAGAATTTTGATGTTAGAAAAGCAACAGAAACTTGGATAAAAGAAAATAAAATTCCTTGTGATAAACTTATAATCAATGCAGAAAATAAGCTTATTGCAGCTAAATCTGAAAATGTCGACATTTTTATAGATGATAGTTATAAAAATTGTAGTATGGTTCAAGAATCAGGAATTAAAACATATATAATGGATACCAGAGTAAATCGTGGATTACAAAATAAAAATATAAAAAGAGTTTATTCTTGGCCACATTTTTATTATTTAATGAAGAATAAATAAAATTATTAAATATAAATTATAAATTATATAAGAATAGTATTTCGAAATTTATTGTATTTCTTTAGTTTTATACTAAAAGTATAAAGAAAAATTTAAAAACTCTAAAAGTGAGAAGGAGGAAATTAGATGGAACTTTATGAATATACGGTTCATGAACTAATAGAGAAGTTAGAAAAGGGTGAAACAACTTCAGAAGAAATTACAAAAAGTTATTTTAAAAGAATAAAAGAAGTAGAGCCAAAAGTTAAAGCATATGTTTCAACATTAGAAGAAGAGGCTTTAGAAAAAGCAAAAAAAATAGATGAGAAAAGAAAATCAGGAGAAGTTTTAAGCAAATTTGCAGGAATTCCAATAGGAATAAAAGATAATATGTGCATAAAAGGGACAAAAACAACTTGTAGCTCAAAAATGTTAGAAAATTTTGTTGCTCCATATAATGCAACAGTTATAGAAAAGCTAAATAGTGAAGATTTAGTATATCTTGGAAAATTAAATATGGATGAATTTGCAATGGGAAGTTCAACAGAACATTCAGCATTTTTTATAACGCATAATCCTTGGGATTTGGATAGAGTACCAGGAGGAAGTTCAGGTGGAAGTGCGGCAGCAGTTGCAGCAAATATGGCTCCTTGGACACTTGGAAGTGATACAGGTGGAAGTATTCGTCAACCATCATCACTTTGCGGTGTAGTTGGATTAAAACCAACGTATGGATTAGTTTCAAGATATGGATTAGTTGCTTTTGCTTCTTCACTAGATCAAATAGGACCTATAACAAAAGATGTTACTGATTCAGCAATGCTTTTAAATTTAATTGTTGGGCATGATGAAAAAGATTCTACATCTATGGACATCGAGAAAAAAGATTATACCAAAAGTTTAGTAAATAATGTTAAAGGAATGAAAATAGGACTACCTAAAGAATATTTAGGTGAAGGAATAAACGAAGAAGTTAAAAAAGCAGTATTAGATGTTGCAAAAAAATATGAAGAAATGGGTGCAATAGTTGAAGATTGTTCTTTTGATGTTGGGCAATATGCAACGTCTGTATATTATATAATTGCAGATGCAGAAGCAAGTTCAAACTTAGGAAGATTTGATGGAATTCGTTATGGATATAGAAGTGAAAAATATGATAACTTAAAAGATATTTATAGAAATTCAAGAACTGAAGGATTTGGACCAGAAGTAAAAAGAAGAATAATGGTTGGTACTTATGTTCTTTCTTCTGGATATTATGATGCATATTATAAAAAAGCACAAAAAGTCAGAACAGTTATTAAAGATGCATATAATAAATTATTTGAGAAATATGATTTATTATTAACACCAACTTCACCAACTACAGCATTTAAAATAGGAGAGAAAACGGAAAATCCACTAGAAATGTATTTGGCTGATATTTGTACAGTTCCAGTAAATATAGGAGGGCTTCCAGGTATGAACATACCTTGCGCTTTGGATAGCAATGGAATGCCAATAGGTTTCCAATTAATAGCAAAATCATTTAATGAAGAAGCTATTTTTAGAGCAGCATATACTTATGAACAAAATACAAACTTTAGAGAAAATAAACCAAGCTTTAAAGGAGGTAATAACTAATGGCAAGAGAAGATTATGAAGTAGTAATAGGACTAGAAGTTCATTGTGAGCTTTCAACTAAAACAAAGATATTTTGTTCATGTTCAACAGAATTTGGAGGAGAGCCAAATACACATTGCTGTCCAATTTGTATGGCAATGCCAGGAACATTGCCTGTATTAAATGAAAAAGTAGTAGAATATGCAGTAAAAGCAGGACTAGCCACAAATTGTAGTATAGAAAAACATAGTAAAAATGATAGAAAAAATTATTTTTATCCAGATAATCCTAAATCATATCAAATTTCTCAATACGATAAACCTCTTTGCTATGATGGATATGTAACAATAGCAACAGAAGAGGGAGAAAAGAAAATAAGAATAGAAAGAATTCATATTGAAGAAGATGCTGGAAAATTAAATCATGATGAATATGGAAGAGGAACTTTTGTAGATTTAAATAGAGCTGGAGTTCCATTAATAGAAGTTGTTTCTAAACCAGATTTAAGAAGTGCAAAAGAAGCAGAAAGCTATATGAGAAAATTAAAATCAATTTTCGAATATATAGAAATATCTGATTGCAAAATGGAACAAGGTTCTTTAAGAGCAGATGTTAACGTATCTGTTAGAAAAAAAGGTTCTGAAGAATTTGGAACTAGAACAGAAATGAAAAATATGAACTCTTTTAGAAATATTGTAAGAGCTATTGAATATGAAGCTGAAAGACAAATAGAAGAATTAGAAAATGGAAATAAAATAATGCAGGAATCTTTAAGATGGGATGAAATATCTGGTAGAACATTCCCAATGAGAGATAAAGAAGATGCAGATGATTATAGATATTTTCCAGAGCCAGATTTAGTTGCAATAAATTTGTCAGATGAATATATAGAAAATATAAAAAAATCTTTACCAGAATTACCAGAGAGTAGGAAGAAAAGATATATAGAAGAATATGATTTAACAGAAAAAGCAGCAAATTTTGTAACAAGTTCAAAATATTATTCTAATCTTTTTGAGGAAGCTATAGAAATTTGTAAAAATCCTAAAATAGCTGGAAACTTAATAATGTCTGATATTGCAAGAATCTTAAATGAAAGAGAAGAAGAACCAGAAGCTTTAAAGTTTACAGGAAAAGAATTGGGAGAACTTATAACTTTAATAGATAAGGGAACAATAAGTTCTGCAATAGCAAAAAAAGTTTTAGAAGAATTATTTAATGAAGTAAAAATGCCTAGTAAAATAATTGAAGAAAAAGGATGGGTACAAATTTCTGATGAAAATGCTATAAAAGAAGTTGTAGAAAAAGTTTTATCTGCAAATCCACAATCAATTTCTGACTATAAAGCAGGTAAAGATAAAGCTTTAGGATTTTTAGTAGGGCAAGCTATGAAAGAAACAAAAGGAAAAGCAAATCCACAATTATTAAATAAATTATTTTTAGAAGAATTAAAAAAATAATTTTCAAAATTTTATTAAAGTAGAATTTTAAATTTTAGAGACTACAAAAATAGTAGTCTCATTTTTATTTGAAAAATTAAAATATTATAATAAATGAAAAATAACTAAATATAAATGTTTGATACAAAAATTTAATTGTGATATAATCATAAAAAATTGTAAAAAAAGGAGAATAACCTATGGAAAAATCAAAAGTATATTTTACAGATTTTAGAGCAAGACCAGGATATAATTTATTACAAAAATTAGAAAAATTAATTAAAAGAGCTGGAATAGAAAATATAGATTTTAAGAACAAATATGTTGCTATAAAAATACATTTTGGAGAACCAGGAAACTTAGCTTATTTAAGACCAAATTATGCTAAAGTAGTAGTAGACCTTGTAAAAGAATTAGGAGGAAAACCATTTTTAACAGATTGTAATACACTTTATGTAGGAGGAAGAAAAAATGCATTAGATCATTTAGATGCTGCTTATACAAATGGATTTTCACCATTTTCTACAGGTTGTCATGTTATAATAGCAGATGGATTAAAAGGAACAGATGAAGCTTATGTAGATATAAATAAAGAATATGTAAAAACAGCAAAAATAGGTAGAGCAATAATGGATGCTGATATTGTAATTTCACTAAATCACTTTAAAGGACATGAAGGAACAGGATTTGGTGGAGCAATTAAAAATATTGGTATGGGATGTGGCTCAAGAGCTGGAAAAATGGAAATGCATAATAGCGGAAAACCAATAGTATTCAAAGATAAATGTAAGAAATGTAAACAGTGTATAAAAATCTGTGCTCACGGAGCAATTTCTTATAATGAAGAAGGTATAGCGCAAATAGATCACACAAAGTGTGTAGGTTGTGGAAGATGTATAGGAATTTGCAACTTTGATGCAATAACTGCACCTAATGACGAAGCAGCTGATATATTAAATATGAAAATGGCAGAATACGCATATGCAGTAGTAAAAGATAGACCACAATTTCATATTAGTTTAATTTGTGATGTATCACCAAATTGTGATTGTCATGGAGAAAATGATGCACCAATAGTTCCAAATATTGGAATGCTTGCTTCTTTTGATATGGTTGCTTTAGATAAAGCTTGCGCAGATTTAGTAAATAAGCAAACAGTATTTGAAAATAGCGCTTTAGGTGAAAATATGAAAAAATTAGATAAAAAATATATTGATAGATTTCATGGGGATAAATTCCACATAAATCATCCTGATACAAATTGGGAATCACAAATTACTCATTCAGAAAAAATAGGACTTGGAAATTCGGAATATGAATTAATAGAAATAAAATAATAAACTAAAAGATTTAGTTTAAAAAATGCAATTATGTAATTGACATAATTGCATTTTTTAAATAAAATACTTACGGAGGGTTTTATTATGAATAAAAAGACATTAATCAAAATACTATTAATATTAATATTAGTAATAATGGTAATAACTAATATTAGTTATGCTGTAAATATAACTAAAAATGATTTAAAAGAATCATTAGCAGAATTACTATCTAGTAATATAGAAATAGAAACTACCAGTATAACAGAAATTGTGCCTGAAGAAGGAGTAACAATTGAAGGTGATAATACAGTAACAGCTACAAGTACTTTAAAATATAGTGCGCCAGATGAAGTAATTGTTAATGATTCAAAAATTATACTAAAAGATTATGATGAAAATGATAAAACAAATTTTATAGCTATTGAAATGGATTATGTTTTAGAAAATAATAAAGCCAAATTTAATTTAGAATTATCACCAGAAACGTTTGGAAAAGATGAAACATATATAGAAGAAAATCCATTATTTATAATAGCATTAGTTTTAACTCCTGCTGAAATAATGTCTACAAATTATTTAGCTGTTGCTGATTCTTTAGGCATAGATTTAAATTTAGCAGCTTCATACTATAATCAAGGAATGATTAATACTAATAAAGAAAATAATTATGAAAAAGATTATAATGAAATATATGAAAATGATATTTATAAATACACATTTTCATATAAAGAAAGTGAAATAAAAACAACTTCAATTCTTGAAGTAAATCTTGATGAATTAGCAAAATTAAATAATACATATTTAGATGGAACAGCAACGTCTATTGTAAAAGTTTCGAATAATTCCAAAGATGAAAATAATGATGATAATAATATATCAAATAATGTAACTGAAGATAATAATTTAGCAAATAATACATCAAATACAAATAATACTGTAAACAACACTGTAAATAATACAAATAAAACTGAAGATAAACTTGTAAATAACACATCAAATGAAGTTACAAATCAACCTCAAAATAAAGCAAAAGATAATACTGTTGCAAATAAAAAAATTCCAGCAGCTGGTGCAGAAACTATATATTATCTAATGCTTAGCATAGTAGTAATTGCATTAGCATTATATGTAAAAATTAGAAAATATGATGATGTAAAATAATTACACAAAAAAAGAATTAAATATGTAAAGAAAAACGCCACGCAAACACTGCGTGGCGTTTTGAAAAAATTAAGCTGATGTTACTAGTTTTTATTATCCCTCATTTTTGGGCTTGGTATCAATTATTACTTTGTTTTGAGTAAATTCATAATCAAGACCAAGCGATGGCAAATCATACAGTTCGTTAACTAATGAAACAATAGAAATAAAGTAAGCTCCCACCACGCGAAGTGCACGGTGGGAGGAAAAAAATAATTTCACTTGTTACTGATTAATAGTGCAGACCGCTAATTGTGTTGTCATCTACACTTATGGAATAATTGTATTCATGTAAAGAATCTTCATGCTTTTCTGCACAAGCAAGGATATCTGAGGCTAGGTCGTCTTTTACCGTATAGGTATTTCCTGACTTACCTGTAGCGTCATGGCTAGATAGCAAAACAGTATTATCACTTATACTGATTGTAAAATCTTCTTCCATGAGCTCGCCAGAGTGCATAATGACATTTACATAGTAGTTTTCACAGTCATTTGCTAGTTTTTCAGTGTGCCGAGTACTTTGTTGACAAGCAGTTAGTGAAACTGCAAAGCATGTTAACAAAGTAAGAGAAAAAATTTTTTTCATATACTTGTCTCCTCTCTATTTTTTGACTGATCCTCAGTAAAGATAGAGGATATCATGAGTTACTACAGTATTTATTATAACATCATATATATCAAAAATCAAATTTAGCTTGATATTTAAGGATTCTTGAAATTGAATATAAAGATATGATAAAATAAAAAAGAATTATTTTAATAATTCTTTTTTTGTATAATGAGAAAGTTTTTTATATAAAAGTTTTGCTAAAAGTTATACACAAATTTTATTTATTAAAATTTGATATTAGAAAAGTACATATTTGTATAAATTTTTATACGCAATTATTAAAATATTCATATTTGTTCTATTATTAGAGAGGTTATTATGAAATTGGTATCTATTCCTAAAGAGAAATATGAAAATTATAGACTAGATCTTATGTTTGATTGTTATAAATGGGATCCACAATTTTTAGATAATAATACTATTGCAAGACATATTTTAGTTATTACTGAAGAAGAACATAGAAAATTGGAAAGTTTAACTGAAAAATTAGATAAAGAAACTAAAAATGCAGAAGAATTTTTAAATCAAAACCTAAAAACAGCAAAAATTTTAGAACTACCTTTAAAAATAAATAAAGAAGTTAAAACTATGAAAAACTATAATCCTGATATTCATATTAGACTTATGAGATTTGATTTTCATCCAACAACTCAGGGGTTCAAAGTGAGCGAAGTAAATAGTGATGTTCCAGGAGGTTTTGCAGAAGCATCTTTAATGCCAGATTTGGCTTTAAAATTACTTGGAAAAGATAAATATTATTTTAAAAATTTTGGAGAAATATTTTTAAATAGTATTTCAAAAAAAATAAAAACCAAAGGAAAAATAATGCTTGTTCATTGTACTTGTTTTAGTGATGATAGACAAGTTATGCAATTTATAGGAGATAAATTAGAAGAAAAAGGATTTGAAGTTATCTATGGAGCTTCTGATCACATTAGATTTAAAAATAATGAAGCTTACAGTATTTTGAGTGGGAAAGAGGGAAAATTAGATGGTATAATTAGATTCTCTCCAATAGAATGGGTTATGCAAGTTAAACCTAAATTTTGGCAAGGATACTTTAATACGATAACTCCGTCTTGTAATCATCCAATAGCTATATTTGCACAAACAAAAAGATTTCCGCTTGTTTGGAGTATTCTTGAAAAAGAAGGATTAACATTTGAAACTTGGAAAAAATTATTACCTAAGACAAAAGAAGTTGATAAAAAAGAAGACTTATCCAAATATATTTATAAACCAGCTTATGGTAGAGTTGGAGAAAAAATTTCAATAAAAGAAGCTTGTACAGATGAAGAATTTGAGCAAATAATAAATGACGTAAAAAAACATCCAAAAAAATATGTAGCACAAGAAAAATTTGAAAGTATACCGGTTGTAGATGAAAAAGGTGAAAAATTTCATTTATGTTTAGGTTCTTATACTATAGATGGAAAACATGCTGGATATTACGGAAGAATAAGTAAAACTAAAAGAATAGATTCAAATGCAGCAGATATACCAGTTTTAATTGAAAGGATTTAATATGAAAGGTAAAGAAGTTTATAAAATATGGGCACCTAGTAATAATAAATGGACAAGCTGGGTAAGGCCAGTTCCTTTTGTTGAGATAGATTATAATTTTAAAATATATCAATCTGATAATTTTCAAATTTCTAAAATAGAAGATGTGAAAGATTTGGGCAATAATTCTGCTATAATAATAGATCTTCCAGGAATAGAAAGTATAGAAGCAGGAATTGAATTTGCTAAATTAAATTTTATTCCTATACCAGTGTATAATGGAACAATGGAACAAGAGGGAGTTCTATCAACAACAGATAATAAAGAAATTATATATGGATTAATAAAATATGCAAGAATTTTAAAAGATATCAAAGTAGATGATAATGCAAAACCAGCGTTTTTACTAGATAGTAATAGAATGAATAGATACAAATTTGATTCTTCTGTTTTTGATAATAGTTGGGATATTTATGCTCAAGACTTACCATCAGCAGAATTTTTAATAAAAAATGATATAGAAAAAGTTTTAATTATAAGTAATATCATAAGAGAAGATTTAAGAAAAATATTATATAAATATCAGAAAAAAGGTATAAAAGTATTTTTAAAAAAGGAATATGAACTACCTAAATTAGTTAAAATAAAAAAGCCTAAACAAAATATTGATGATTGAAAGGAAAAATGAATATTAAAATTCATGGAAAAAATATATGATAAAATTTGATGGAAGAATTCTTCAGTTTGGTTTTGGAGCTGTTGGAAAAAGTTTTTATGAAAAAGTTTCTAAAGAAATAAAATTCAATGAAAATAATTATTTTGTTTTATCAAAAGATAAATTTGAATTTGATGCATTTATAGATTTAGGAGGTATTGTTTCCAATTTTTTAGTTTATGATGTAACAAGAGATAATTTTTCATCAATTTTTGAAAAATATTTAAAAGAGGGAGATCTTTTAATAGATTTTGCAGATACAGTTGGAACAAGAGATATTTGCAAATGGTGTGCTGACAATAATATTATGTATATAAATACTGGTGAAGCAGATTGGCCAGATAATTGGTATAGTATTTTAAATGAAAATCTATTAAAACAAGACTTAAGAAAAAAGTATGAAAAAAATCCAGATTTAAATAAATACCCAATTGTTTTGCAACATGGAGATAATCCAGGACTTGTATCTCATTTTGTTAAATTAGGCATAGAGTCTATTGTAAATAAACAATATAGTAAAAATAAAGAGTTGAAAAAGTTGTTAAAAGAAAATAAATTTAACGAAATTGCATATAAGCTAGAGTTAAAAACAATTCACGTAAATGATATTGATCTTCAAATAATTAATGATGAATTTAAAAGTGATAAATTATTTAATACTTGGTGTATAGATTCTTTTTTCTTTGAGATGCTGAGTGAATCTACAGTTAATATAGGAACACATGAAAAAATTGATTATGAAGAGAAATGTAAACAAATAGATTTAAAAGAGGGATTTATAGAATTTAATAAAATGGCTGCAGATTTAAAATGCAACACATATTATCCAAATGGAAAATTTGAAGGATTTTTAGTTCCTCATGAAGAAACAATTACTATTGCTAAAAGTTTAGAATTAAAAGAAAATGGTAAAATAATTTATAGACCAACAGTTGCATTTATTTATTCCCCATGTGAATTTGCAAGAAAATATTTAGAAAAATCAAAAGTAAATACATATCCAATTCCAGAGCCAAATAAACCTCAAGATACAGAAAATGCAGATGGTAAAACAATAATAAGAGGATATATATATCCCGAAAAATACGAAATCGTATATAGAGAAAAAATAAAATCAGGTACAGAATATGTAGGTGTTTTACTTATGGGAGAAAAATTTAATCCTGTTTGGGTAGGAAATAGAGTAAATTTGGATTTTTTATATAAAAATTTAAAAACTTCATATTGGCAAACTCCTACAATTACACCTGTAGCAATGTCTGCGCTATCAGCAGTTTGTTGGATGATTAAAAATAAAAATAAAGGTGGAATTTATTTTCCAGATGATATAAAAGAATATAAATATATTTTAAAAATTGCAGAAAAATATATATCAAAAACGATTTGTAAAACATTTGACAGAAATCAAATAGAAGAAGAATTAAATTTAAATTTAGCAAATTTGCAGTTTAAGGATTTTATTATTTAAATATGAAAGTACAAATAATGCAATATTTAAAACAATAAAGTTTTAAGTATTTATATACTAAATTAGATTATAAAATATAAATATAAAAATTTAAAGTATTAAAAAATTACATATTAAAATTATATATTCTAATAATTATATATTTAAAGTTTAAGAATTTTTTAATAGTTATTAAAATAAAAGAGGAGTTTTTTAATTATAACTCCTCTTGTTTTTATTAGAGTTTAATGACCTCCTCCGGCCACCGCCACCTCCGCGGCCTCCACCGCCGTATCCGTGACCACCGAAACCTCCTCCATAGCTACCTGATCTATATGAACGAGATACATAAGCTGCATGGTGAGTAGCATGTCTAAATGAATGACTTGAATGATAGAAAGTTCTAGACCTATAATAAGGATTACTTAAAATATCACTATCATTAAAGCTTATATCAGGACATCTAATTTGTAATGCTTTTATAACTTTTTCGGAAATACCAAATGCAGTTGCATATACTAAATATTGTTCCCATAAAGGAAGATCAATTACAGTTCTTTCATTCATTAGAGTAGCACTATTTAAGAAATTATATAAACCTCTCCATTTTGCATATTCATCTTCACCAAATTGTGTAAGTAATACATATTTTGATGAAATTCTTTTTAAATATATAGAAGAAAGTATTAATACAAATCCTATTATAAAGAAAGCACCATAGGCTAAACCTAAATATGAAAAATACGAAAATAGGTTAAATATAATAATTAATATTAATCCTAAAATACAATATGTTCTAGAAAGTGCACGTAGATGATTTTTTGGCTCAGTAAAGTTAGATTTTTGATAATATCCATCAGATACGCCAATTTTTGTTACTGAAGATTCTATATTATTTACAAAAGTTTCAGTATTTTCGTAATCTGAATAAACTTTATTTTGAAGAGTACTCATTGGTAATTCAATCTCATAAGAAGAATATTTTAGTATTAAATTAAAGTAATGTTTTTCAGTAGGTGTTAAAGAATTTTCATCTTCTTTTGTTGTAATATTTCCATATATATCTATTTGTGTTATTGGTTCTGGTCTTTTTAAAATTACGATTTTAACATTATTAAAAGTCCAACCAGATGCTTCATTAATTTTTTGAAGAGTAATATATTTTTTTCTAACTAAACTTAAAATTGTAGCAGAGTACCCATCATTATCATATTTTTTCTTATTACTTTTACAGAAAACTAGACTAGCAGCAAAATTAGGATCTAGATTACTTGGAATTTCTCTAAAGTAGTCAAAATTTATAGAAGGTTTATAAAAATTATGTTTTTTATGCATTTTCTTATTTATATTTAAAACATACCATATTATTAGTGATGAAATAATTATAGATGCTAAAAATAAATAAGCTTTATGTCTTTTTGACTTTTTTGCATCTTCTTCAAATTCTGCTTGTTCATCTCTTAATTCTGTAAGCACATTATCATCTGAATAAAAATTATCTGGAGCATAATTTGTAAAAGAACGTTTATCATCTCCAAATGAAATTAAAGCAAATTCAATGTAGTTATTATCTGGTGTAAATTTTAAATCGTTTTTACCAAGATTAAAGTAAAAAGTGTGATATCCTGGAATGACAGTATTTGATTCTGCATATGGAAAATCATAATTTGTTGTTCCATAAGTATGAACTTCATAATTTCCAGGCTGAGGCATAAGTTCATTTGGAAATAATATTTTACCTTTATATGAATTTAGATATTTTATTGTGTTTCCAGAATAAAGTGATATGTATAATTCTGAACAATCATTATAATATAATGATGCATTACTCATTTCATATTCTATTTCAAAAGTCACTTTTTCTCTGTATAATCCATCAACATAGAATAGAAGGCATTCATATTGCCTTTTATAATCATTATATGGTCCTTCACTATGATACCATTTACCTGGTCCATATTTAGTTGAAGAGCTAAGATAATCACTATCGTCCCAATAAAGTTTAGGACTTTCATCATATACAATTTCTGTACCATCATCTAAAATCTGTTTTACAGAATGAACTTTATATTTAATTGGCAAACCATCTATAGTATCTTCTGGTAGATCTCTCCATAACTCCCAAAATGGATTGTCTTTTGATGTTGCATGAATATCAAATGTTAATCTTTCTGTTACAAAAATTTTCCCACCATTTTCCTCGCTATCTGCAACAACTGCAGTATAATCAATATCGGTAATCCTTGCATAATCAAATGGATTAAAATTAATTTCTAATTCTTCAGATAGCATTGATAAAAAACCTAATATAGGGGCTACAAAATATACAATGAAGAATAGTATTATTATAAAAGTAGTAAATCTTTTTCTCATAAATACCTTCCTTTATATTAACTTTTTATAGTTAATATGATAAAAATTTAATAAAATCCATAATCAGTATATATAAAAAAATTGGGCTTGTAAATAAAATTATAATTTTTTCACTAAAAAGATAAAATTTCATATTATATAAAGAAGAACTAGGAAAGGAGTTTAATATGGCAAAAATTTTAGTATATAATAATAACACAAATAGAATGGAAACATATTATAGAGGTGAATCAGAAGCTATGCCATATAATTCTAATAGAACTTTAAAAGTTGGAGAATTTAGGGGAAGTAGTAATTCTGGACTTTTATGGACAGATAGAAGAGCTATGCAAGCATGGAATAGCTTCAGGTATATATATGGTAGACCAATCTATGTAGGGTTTGCTTTTAAAAGACCTTGGGAAGGAGGTCATGGAACTTTTTCACAACATTATGCTGGAGTTGCTTTTGATGTTGGGCAAAATTTAACTGATGCACAAAGAAATGAAATGAGAAATTTAGCAATAAGCTCAGGAATATGGAATTTTGTTGAGCCAGCAAATTTAACACCTAGATGGGTACATTTTGACGAAAGACAAGTAGCAACTAGATACCCATTATTAAGAAGTGGTAGCAGAGGAGTATATGTATGTATATTACAAGATGCGTTAACAACTCTTGGATATGATACAGGAGGATTAGATGGAGTATTTGGAACTAAAACAAGATCTTCAGTTATATCTTATCAAAGTAAAAATGGACTTTCTCAAGATGGAATAGTAGGAAATTTAACTTGGAATAAGATAATGCCAGATGTAGTTGGAAAAGGTGCAAGTAGTACAACAGTACTTCCAACAATTTAAAGTAATAATCCACAATTTGTAAATAAATTGTGGATTTGTTTATTAGAGTTATTTGTATATATAGAAAATTGAAAATATTTAATAAATTTTTATTAAGCTTTGAGGAGATATTAAAAATGGATTCAAGTCAATTTGTAATTTTTATCTCTATTGTTGCAGCAGGATTAGCTAAAGGAAAAAGTGAAGAAGAGATTAATATATTATCTACTTTTTTCTCTCAACTGGGAGATACATTAGCAACAATTTTGGCGTTTAATGCAAGTTGTAATAGTAAAAATAGTGAAAATAATTATGAAGAGGAGTGATTGATAAAGAAAGTACTATGTGATAAAATGTAAAAAAATAAAATAATAATTTATTTGTAAAAAACTACCTTTATTATAAAAGGAGGCGGATAGTTTGAAAAAGAGAAAAATACTCGTTATAATAACTTTAACATTTTTAGCATTAATACTTTTAGGAATTGTTTTTACTATTGCAATACATAATTACCAAATCGTTAATTTTTCATTAGATGAAGATTTTAACGAAACAACAATAGGAGAGAAAATAGCAAATCCAGATAGAATTGTGTATAGAGATGAAGAGGGAAATTATTATGAATTTAGTAAAGACACAGAGAAATACAATAATTTAAAAGCTTTACTTGGAAATTCTATAAAAGAATATGATGAAAATGGAGAAGTTTTAACAGATGATGATATTGACAAACTTCATTCTAAAAGTTTTATAGAGTTTGATTACAAAACAATTAGTAAAAATTACATAATTAATTTAGAAAAGAATGAAAATAGAGCTGTTGTAAAATTAGGTAATACCGGTGGAACAGTTGTTGCTCAAGAAATAGATAATTTAAGTAAAATAAAAAGAACTTTAAACAGTTTAATAATTGGTGAAAATCCTAAAAAGTTAGAATATAAACAACTATATTCTAGAAATTATATAGATGGAATTGAATATAAATATACTCATCTTTTTAATTCTAAAGATTCAGGGATATATCAAGCTAAAATAACAAGTTTATCAGATTATGAAAAATATAAACAAATTTGTAATATTGCAATAGAATCTGAAAAAGAAATTAATGAAGAAACTTTTTTAAATAATGAAATTATTTTAACAGTTTCAAGTCTTCCTAAAATAGAAGTTAAAGTTAATGTTGGAAATATTAAATATAATTATAGTAAAATAGAAAATGCGAATCCTCAATATACAGTTCATATTCTTATTGTAAGTAATATAGTAAATACAGATTGTATTTATAACACAAATTTATCAGTAATAGAAAATCAAATAGAACATGAAAATTTTAAAATAGATTATGATAAAAAAGTCGAAAATTTGGATACTAATATTTTTGCCACTAATATTGACGAATTTATGAAAGAATATAATTTAGCAAGTTCAAAAATCTCCGAAGATGAGGCAAGCATAATTGCAGAAAAAGGATTTGAAGAAGCAGAAAGAATCTGCGGAGCTTATGATATTAGTACACAAACAGTTACAAGAGAAAATGTAAAACCTAATAATTTTTATACAAGAAAATATAATGAAGGTGATAAAGTTTATACTCAATATGAAGTAGATTGTTATGTATTTACAAGACTTGATGATATGCAATTAAATGGAGTAAAAGTTTATGTAGATGTAAAAACTGGTAAAATAGTGGGAGGTGGAGCTTTTGGAGATTAATAAAAAAGAAAAGATTATAAAAGCTTTAGCTCTTATAATTTCTATAATGATAACACTAGGTACAATAATTGTATTTGGTAAATATTTATTAAGATTTATAATGGTCCCACTAAATTTATTATCAAATGAAATATTAAGAGAAATGTCATTATATATAGTAAAAGAAATATTAGTTTTAATAGCAAATATTATATTAATATTATTTTTATTTAAAATATTATATTTATACATATATTATTTTTTGAAACAGATTGTAAATAAAAAAATTATAAAAGGAATATTGCTTTTAATACCAGTTATAGCGATTTTAGTATTACTTTTGTATGTAAAAAGTAATGTTCATTATTTACTAAGGAATAGCATATTACTAATAAGTTATATAGTTGCTTTAATATGTGTTCCAATTATAATTCTAGGAAGAAATATTTTAAAAGAAACAAAACATAAAAAAATAAAAATCATTATACTAATTCTTTTAATAATTTTTATATACACAGTAAACTTTGAATCAGTAATTCATTATGCAGAGGTTGTAGTTCAAAACATATCTGGAACAAGTTTTAAAGAATTATTTACAGAAGAAAAAGAAGAAGTTCTAGACTTATCTTATCTAAATAATTATGCACAAATAATGGCAAGAGATGGATATTTAGATAAATATGATGTTACTCAAATTTTATCTATAGTAGATTCAAAGTCTATGAAAATTTTTATAAATTATAAAGATTCTTCTAAAAATATAGATTTAAATTTAACGAATAAAGAGGATGAAGAAATTGCAAAATTAAAAGATAGTTTAGAATCAAATTTTTATAAATTTAATTATGAAGTAAATAAAGAAAATCAAATAACAGTAAATATTGAAAGATATGTGCTTGAAGATAAACCAGAAAATGCAGAGAAAAATTCAGAAATAATTTTAAAAGGGAATAAAGATTTAAATTTAATAAAAAAAGTAAATAGTAAAGTAGATTATGAAAATTATAATTATATTTTTGAAAATGAAATGGTGGGAGAAAAAGAAATTTCTGTAGGGGAGATATATTCATTAAACTTTCTTTTAGTATATGATAAAGAAGATGAAAATTTTGTACCAGTTCAAATAGGTGAAACAAATTATGCTTTAATTGAAAGCTATATAGTTAACTCAAGAGGAATAGAAATTACTTTAAAACCTGGAATATCTTTAAAAAAAGAAGATTATACTTTAAGAATTAACAGATACAATGAAAATCTAGAGATTTTAAAAGAAAAAGACGCAAACTACTATTATAAATATGAACCTGTTGTAGATATTTTAACGAATAGTAAAAATAGTACAGTATTGGAAATAGATTTTGATCAAACTTACAAGTTAGAGGATTTTAAAAATATAGAAATTATATTTTAAAATAGAAAAATAAATTAGAAAAGAAATAAAAAAAGCAGAGCTCGTCAATTGACGAGCTCTGTTTGGAATAATAAATCCACCGATTTTTTGATATAGTTTAAATCTTCTTCTGGTATAGTGATACTCAATCCTGTAGCTTCGTTTAGTAGTTGCTTATACAGTGGCGATATATCTTGGCTATAGAAAATTTCTATTTTGTTTTCAGAAGTTTTACTTATAAGGATTTTAAAGTGTAAAAATTCTGAAAGAGAGCCACAGCCACAAGCGTAATACAGTTTACCAACTGTTGGAGTCTTTTCAATTCCATTTTGATTCTCTAATAATATACTTTTTCCTGTTGGGAGATTTTCACATAGTACTTGTAAAAAAATTGAACCTATAAGTGACATATTTTCCCGCATTTTATTTGTGGGAGGACAACAGCTGAAATTTGACTCATAAGATTGCATGCGAGCAAAAATTGTTCTAGCTGCTGCCAAACATTCCTTTTGAACAGCTATAGTGATTTTTTTTCTTTTCGTTTCTTTTAATTCCACATATGATAGTTGAGTTAAAACTTCTGAAAGACTATATTCTATAAGAAAATCATCAATATCTGAATCTCTTGTAGTACCATCTGAACACATAAGCACAATCTTAAGAAAAGATTTTTCCCACTTTTCACCAGCATCAGAAGATGAATGATTTTTTTCAAATTCAACTTTTTTTGAATGAATCTCATCTTTATTATCTAAGATTAGTTCAGCTAATTTTTCAAGCCGACTGTCTGTAATCGGATGAATTAAGAATAAGTCTTTTGACCGTTTTGATAATTTTTCAATAATTTCTTTTTTCATAACATTCTCCTTTTATTCCTAATAAACTTGTTATTGCTACATATATAGTATAACATAGTTTACATAACAAATCAAATTTAACAAGATATAACTTTTTATTTTTATTATAAAAAATGCTTGCTAAAAAAATAAAATATGATATAATAGTATCGTAAAATTAGGAATTAATCCTAATTTATAGGAGATTTTTATGAAAAACTATTCAAGACAAAGAGAAGAAATAATAAAAACAGTTAAAGAATCATATAATCATCCAACAGCAGAAGATATTTATAAAGCTGTAAAAACTAAAGATCCTGCAGTAAGTAGAAGTACTGTTTATAGAAACTTAGGGTTATTAGTAGAGAATAAATTAATAATAAAAATATCAATGCTAGTTGGACCAGATAGATATGATTATGTAAAAGAACCACATAATCATGCTATTTGTAGCAAATGCGGAAAAGTTTTTGATTTCGAATATGATTTTAAATATAATGAATTAAAAGAAAGCATTTCAAAACAAACTGGAGTAGAAATCTCTGAAAAAGGAATTGCATTAGAAGGAATTTGCAGTTCTTGTAAAAATAAATAATTAGGAGGAATGGAAAATGCCAGAATTAAAAGGAACAAAAACAGAAAAAAATTTAATGGAGGCTTTTGCTGGAGAATCTCAAGCAAGAAACAAATATACTTATTTTGCAAGTAAAGCTAAAAAAGAAGGATATGAGCAAATTGCTGCTATATTTTTAGAAACAGCTGATAATGAAAAAGAACATGCAAAATTATGGTTTAAATTATTAAATGGTGGAGATATTTCAACAACAGCAGAAAACTTAAAAGCAGCAGCTGAAGGAGAAAATTTTGAGTGGACTGATATGTATGACAGAATGGCAAAAGAAGCTAAAGAAGAAGGATTTGATAAAATTGCTTATTTATTTGAGGCTGTTGGAAAAATAGAAAAAGAACATGAAGAAAGATATAAAAAATTATTAGAAAATGTTGAAGGTGGATTAGTATTCAGCAAAGATGGAGAAAAAATTTGGAAATGTAGAAATTGTGGACATATAGTTATTGGTAAAGAAGCTCCTGGAGTTTGCCCAGTATGTGAACATCCACAAGCTTTCTTTGAAATAAATGCTAAAAACTATTAATAATATTATATATCAATAGTTTATTTCAAAAATTTAAGGCAAACTTGAAATATGAGTAATTTTTTACTTATATTTCAAGTTCTTTTTTTAGTTATTTAAATAATTATCAAAAAATATTCCAAAGATGATAGAAAAAGTTGCAACAAATAATCCTGTTCTAAAAAGTACAATTGCAATATCAAATAAGTAAGCAGATATATAGTATTTATTATAGATCAAAAGTACAATAATACTAGAAATACAAATAATAGAAGATATTATTAGGTTAATGTTAACCAAATGTTTTGTTTTTTTATTTTTTAATGAAATATGTAAGCTATTCATAATTAATCTCCTTAAAATATGTTAGAATATTAATTTAATAATAGCACTTTATATATTTAAAAACAAATGAAAAATCTGGAAATACAGAGAAAATAAGTATTATAATAAAAAAATTTAAAATAGATTTAAAAAATAGAATCTTTGATAAAAAATAAATTGCAATTAGTTTTATAAGGCATATTAATTTTATTTACTAATATTAATTATTAAATAAAGTGCATTTCATTTTAATAAATAAAATTTTTAGTAAAAAAAATAATCGTAGTTCATACGATTATTTTAATGTATTTAGTTTTTTAGATAAACTTGATTTTTTTCTAGAAGCAGTATTTGCTTTTATAACACCTTTTGTACAAGCTTGATCTACTTTTTTAACAGCTTGTTTAAAAGTTTCTTCTGCTTTTGTTTTATCACCTTCTGCAACAGCAGCTTCAAAAGTTTTTATTGCTGTTTTGTAAGCTGATTTTATCATATTATTTTGTAATGTTTTTTTCTCAATTACACTTACTCTTTTTATAGCTGATTTTATGTTTGGCATCTAACTTTGCACCTCCTCTTGGTTCATAAAGTAAATTTTACTTCAAATATTTTAACATGAATAGATTTAAAAAGCAAGTATTTTCTTAAAAAAAGTAATAATGTGCCTAATTTCACAAAAAATTCACATTTATAGAACACAATAATATTGTAATATTGAAAATTCTGTGATATATTGTGAACAAAATAAAACCAAGGAGGAAATGTGATGATAGCTTTAGGCGCAGATCATGGAGGGTTTAAATTAAAAGAAGAGATAAAAAAATACTTTGATGAAATAGGAATTGAATATAAGGACTTTGGAACAGATAGTGAAGAAAGAACAGATTATCCTCTTTATGCTGAATTAGTTGCAAAAGCAGTTCAAAAAAAAGAATGTTCAGCAGGAATTTTAATATGTAAAACTGGTTTTGGAATGACAATTGTTGCAAATAAATTTAGAGGAATAAGATGTGCACCTTGTTATGATGAAGAAACAGCAAAACAAGCTAAAGAACATTCAAATATTAATATTTTATCTTTACCAGCAAGTTATTTAACTGTTAGCAAAGCAATAAGTATAATTAGAATTTGGATAGCTTCAGAATTTTTGAAAGGAAGATATTCAGAAAGATTACAAATGATAGAAGAAATTGAAAAAGAGAATATGAAATAGAAAAAATAGTGAGGTTATATAAACATGTGGGGAGATATAGCGATAGCATTTATGATAGCATTTTTAACAGCATTTATGGCAACACCACATACAATAAATTTAGCTAGAAGAATAGGAGCAGTTGACACGCCAAAAGATGCAAGACGTATTAATAAAATCACTATGCCAAGATTAGGTGGACTTGCAGTAATAGCAGGCTTTTTCTTATCGGTTATATATTTGCTTATAACAATGACTATCGAAAATACAATAGATTTGGAGCAAGATAATTATATAAATAAACTTATAGCATTTGTTATAGGAGCACTAATAATTGGAATAGTATGTTTTATAGATGATGTAAAAGGTGTACCAGCTATAATTAAATTAATAGCTCAAATTGCATCAGCATTAGTGGTTGCAAAATCAGGAATAATAATAGATACATTAGAAGTTCCATATATTTATATGAGCGATTTTTGGGATATATTTAATCTTATTATAACTGTTTTATGGATTGTTGGAATAACAAATGCTATGAATTTGATAGATGGTTTAGATGGACTTTCAACAGGAATATCATTAATTTCATGTTTATCATTATTAATAATATTTTCTTTAAATGGTTCACCACTTATTTCAATAGTTTTAATTACAGCATTAGGAGGGGCATTATGTGGATTTTTACCATATAATTTTAATCCAGCTAAAACTTTTATAGGAGATACAGGCTCAAATTTTTTGGGATATTGTTTATCAATAATTTCAATTTTAGGAATAGCAAAAACATATACAGCAATAGTTATTGTTGCACCATTACTTGTTTTAGCACTACCTATTTTTGATACTATATGGGCAATTATAAGAAGAATAGTACACGGAAAAAATTTAAAAGCTGTATTTCAACCAGATACTGGTCATCTACATCATAAAATGTTAAAAAAAGGTTTTACACAAAAACAGGCAGTTTTAATAATGTATGGTATAAGTGCAATATTTGGAATGTTTGCAATTATACTTTTAGATAGTGGTATTTGGAAAGCACTTTCTTTTGCAGTAATTGTTATAATAATTATTGCATGTGGATATAAAGAATTTTTTAAACAGAAATTACTTAATAATGATTCTGAAGAAAATCTAGAACAAATAATGTATGATGAAAAACATATAAGGCATGATAGATAATAATAAAATAAGAAATATATTTATAAGATTTAATATAATTTTAAGATGATAACTAAAAGAGTTATCATCTTTTTTATTTTAAATATTATAAATTATACTTTTTCATAAAAGATAAATATATATTTTTTATGATTATAAATATAGACATAAAAAATGTAAATCTTTTTAAAAGTTTCTATCCTTTATATAATTTATGTATAAAATGTAGTAAACATAAAAAAAGCAAAAGCTACTAATAAGAAAAAAAGAGATTAAAAGAGCTTTTTAATACTATAGATATAAAATATAAAAAATATTAAAGATATATTGCATTTTTTAAAAGAATATAGTATAATATCATTGTTAATGAAAATAAATGAATTGGAAGTATAAAAATGATAAAAAATGTTAAGAAAAATATTCAATTAAATATTATGATTTTTGGTAATAATCAAGATAGTAGCGATTCCACTAGTAACACTATCTTTTATTTGCATGTCCGAAATAATATATGATTAAAATTTGCAGTAATAAATAAGTAAAGGCAATACCTAAATTAATCTATATTATTTTGGTATTGCTATTTTTATGTCTAAAAGGAGGAATAAATATGATAAAAATAATTGAATATGAAGATAAATATAAAGATGCTGTAATTGATTTATGGATACAAATATGTATAGAAGAATTTGGATTTGAAGCGTGGGAAAATGGAATTAGAAATATGGAAAATCATGAGTTTCCTAAAAATAATGGCAAATTTTTACTTGCTATTGAAAATGATGAGCTTATTGGAACTATTTCTTTAAAAGACATTGGAATGCCTCAAGGTATGCTAAAAGGTTTTTATGTAAGAAGTGATTATAGATCAAAAAAATTAGGATTACACTTAATGAATCAAATAATAGAAATGGCAAAAGAAATGGGATACAATAATTTGGTTTTAGATACTTATGAAGCTTTTGAAAGTGCTGTAAGATTTTATCAAAAATATGGATTTACAAAAATTAATCAGATTGATGATAAATTAATTATGCAAATTGCTATATAAAAATCATAATAAGTAGATTAAAGAAATTTTTTATCAGATAAATGTAAAAAACATATAAGTTTGACAATATAGCCTCAGGTATAGTATAATGTATCCTGAGGTTGTATTTTTATGTATTATAATTGGAAAGAAAAAACTGATACAGAAGAATTAAAAGTAGTATGCAATTTAATAAGAAATGGTGAACTTGTAATTTTTCCTACGGAAACGGTATATGGAATAGGTGCAAATGCTTTAGATCCAATCGCTGTTGGAAAGATTTTTTTGGCTAAGGGCAGACAATCAGATAATCCATTAATAGTACATTTAGCAGATAGAAGAAAAATACAAGATATAGTAGAAGATGTTACGGAAATGGAGCAGAAACTAATTGATGCTTTTATGCCTGGACCTTTTACACTTATTTTAAAAAGAAAACCTATTATACCAGATATTGTAACAGCGGGATTAGATACTGTTGCAATAAGAATACCAGATAATATAATTGCAAAAGGAATTATAACATTTTCAGGCTGTCCAATAGCTGCTCCAAGTGCCAATATATCTGGAAGACCTAGTGGAACTAATATTGACGATATTAGAAAAGAACTAGAAGGGAAGGTTTCTGCTATCGTTGATGGAGGAGAAACACAAATAGGCTTAGAATCTACAGTAGTAAAAGTTGTAGATGAAGTACCAGTAATTTTAAGACCAGGAAAAATTACACCAGAAGATATTGAAAAAGTTGCAGGAAATGTAATAATAGATAAAAATATTTTTAGAAAAATTGGAAAAGATGAAAAAGTAGAAAGTCCAGGAATGAAATATAGACATTATGCACCAGAAACTAAATGTAAATTAATTTATTGTGCAAATGATTTAGATGAGATATTTTATTTAAAAAAATTCGTAAAAGAATATAAGGGTGATGTTGTTATTTTAGGATTTGCTGAACATGAAGATAAAGTTTATGTTTCAGAAGGTAGATTTATTAATATAGGTTCTAAAAATGACTTAGAAAGTATAGCAAAAAATATTTATACAGCTTTAAGGCAAGCAGATAAGATTAAACCTGAGATAATTTTAATAGAAGGGGTAAGAAAACAAGGCTTAGGAATTGCTATTATGAATAGATTATTAAGAACTTGTGAACATGATATTTTTGAAAGATAATTTACAAAAGAAAATTAGTATGAATTGTGAAATATGTTTTATTATGAAATATAGAATAAGGCAAAATAAAATTTGCTAGAAAGAGGATTTATGAAAAAGGAAATAAACTTTGGAATAGGTTTTATAACTGGTAGACCCAATATTTGCAAAATTGTAAACAATTATTATAAATATTTATTAGAGCAAGTAGAAAAATTAGATGCAAAAGTAAACTTTACAATTTTTATTTTATATGATTTAACTTATCAATTTACAACAAGAATAGATTTCTATGGAATTTTACCTGAAGTATATAAAAATATAAATATAAAATATATAACACCAGAAGATATAGAAGAAGATAAGAAGAAAATAATTTCAAAATATGATATATCTCCAGAAGATGCTAATTTACTTTTGGGAAAAGGCTACGCAAAAGCAAGAAATACAATTTTATATTATGCATTAAAAAGAAAAATAGATTATTTACTATTTTGGGATGATGATGAATATCCTTTAGCTAATGTTAAAGAAGGAAAGGATATTGAGTGGATAAAACAAGAAGATATACTAGAACATATAAAATATATTGAAAAATCAGAAATTACAATGGGATATAGATGCGGATTTATGAATCCAATTCCATATATTGAATATGATGAAAACATTAAAGAAGAGGATTATAAGAAATTTATTGATGGATTAGAAAATGAAGTTATAAATTGGGAAAAAGCACAGAAAGCCAGAATTGATAATTCTAGTATGGCTTTTGCTGAAAAAGATGTGGCAAATCATACTAAAAAACCAGAATATTTAGAAGAAGTTGGAAAAAAATCCTTTGTATTGGGGTCTGGAATTTGCTTAAATTTAAGACACTTAGATAAAATACCTGCTTTTTATAATCCACCAGGTGCAAGAGGAGAAGATACATTTTTTTCTTGTGCATTAGCATTAAAAGATGCAAGAGTTTTAAGAGTACCAACATATCATTTTCATGATTGTTTCTTGAAATTTACTTCTTTAATGAAAGATAAATTTCCAAAAGTATTAAGAAGAATTGCTTTAGATGATAATGGAATTGAACAAAGATTTTTAAAAACGACAGTTGGATGGACAAAATATAAACCATTACTTTACTATATTACAGAACCAGATAATTATAAGAAGATAATATCAAATACTAAAAAGAATTTAGAAGAAAGTATTCCTAAAATTAATACTGCTTTTGAAACTTGTGATTTTGGTTGTTTAATTACAGAATTAGAAGATTATGATAAAAATGTAAAAAAACATTACAAAGAATTTTTAAAGACAACAGAAATTTGGGATGAGTTAAAATATAAAATCCGTGAAGAGGTGAAATAAGTGGATAAAAAATATTCATATATAACAGTTTTAACAACAGAAAATTATTTAATTGGAGTATTAGCATTAAAAGAATGTTTAAATAGGCTAAACTCAAAATATAGATTAGCAGTGTTAATAAATAACAATATAACAGAAAAAACTATAAATATTTTGAAATCTTTTGATATTGATGTTATAAAAATAGATAAAATCGAAATACCAGAGCAAATAAAAATGCAAAATGCGGGAACAAATTATAATAGATGGAGTAATACTTTTGATAAACTAAGAATGTTTTCGTTAACTCAATTTGATAAAATTGTTTATTTAGATAGTGATATGTATATTAGAAAAAATATTGATGAACTCTTTGATGCTGAAGATATGTCTGCTGTTATAGATCGTCATTATTGTACTATAGATCCAGAATATATGGAATTAACTTCAGGAGTTTTAGTAGTGGAACCTAAAAAGGATTTAGATTTAGAAATAGCTAAAAAGATTCCTATCTGTATAGAAAAACTTGGACAATTTGGTGATCAAGATGTTATTCAACAATATTATGAAGATTGGAGATTAAAACCAAATTTACATTTACCATTAGTATATAATATGTTTATTTTGCATTTAGAATATTTTATTAAAAGTAATAATCCAAGTAAATTTAATTATAGAGATTTTCAAAAAATAGACTTTGAGAATTTAAAAATTATACATTTTATTTGTAAAAAGAAACCATGGGATTTTAATAAAAGTCAAATAGATGAATATATTGAATTTTTAAATACTATTAGAAAAAAGGATTATGAAGACTGCGATATAAAAGAACAAAAAGACATGATAGAAGCCGAATTTTCTTTAGCACCAGAATATACTAAAAAAGTTACTTTAGAATATATGGATATACTAGAAAAGGTTTCAAAAGAAATAGGTATTTAATACCTATTTTTTTATATAATAGGAAATATTTGAAAGTTCTATTATATAAAAAATAGAAAAATTAGTATTGACTTTATAACACGAAAAGTTTATGCTAATTAAGTATTTAAATAATAGGAGAAAGATTATGTATCTTATAATAGGGCTGGGAAATCCAGAAAATGATTATTCAAAAACTAGACATAATATGGGATTTAATGTAATAAATAAAATTTCAGAAGAATATGGAATAAAGGTAAATAAGTCTAAGTTTAAAGGTTTAGAAGGTAGTGGAATAATAGAAAATAAAAAAGTAATTTTATTAAAACCACAAACTTTTATGAATTTAAGTGGCGAATCTGTTATAGAAGCTATGAATTTTTACAAAATATCAGAAGATGAACTTATAATTATTTATGATGATATAGATATAGAGCCAGGAAATATAAGAATAAGAAAATCAGGTTCAGCGGGAACACATAATGGAATGAAATCTGTTATTGAACATATAAAAACAGAAAAATTCTGTAGAGTTAGAGTTGGGATAGGAAAACCAAAAGAAAATATAGATATGATTAGTCATGTAATTGGGTATGTACCAGAAGAAGAAATTAGAATTTTAGATAATGGTGTAGAACTTGCAAAAGATGCTGTTATTGAAATTATAAAAAATAATGTAGATTCAGCAATGAATAAATTTAATAAAAAGAAAGATGATTAGATGAAAGAATTAGTAATATTAAACTCTGAAAATAGAAGAATAATAGCCTTAATTGAGGATGAAGAATTAGTAGAAAAGTATGAAGAAGATGAGAATAATAAGTCTATTGAAGGAAACATTTATGTTGGTAAAGTACAAAATGTTTTAACTGGACTTCAATCTGCTTTTGTTAATATTGGAGAAAAAAGAAATGCTTTTATACATGTAAAAGATATTCTTCCCAAAATTGATATAACTAAAAATGAAGAAGTAGAAAAAGAACCAATAAACAAATTAATTAAACCAGGAGATCCTATAATAGTAGAGGTAAAAAAAGAAGCTGTAGATAAAAAAGGTCCAAGACTTTCAACTCATATAAGTTTAACAAGTAGATTTATTGTATTTATGCCTAATTCTCCATTTGTAACGGTCTCTTCTAAAATTGAAGATGTAAGAGAAAGAGAAAGATTAAAAAATATTGTAGAAAAATATTTGCCACAAAATACTGGTGCAATAATAAGAACAGTATCTGAAAATCGTTCAGAAGAAGATATAAAAGAAGATATTATAAAAACTATTGATAAATGGAAAAATATAAAATTAAAACCAATAGAAAAATATCCACAAAAAATATATGATAAAGGTGGAGTATTAAAAAAGACGATTGTTGATTTAGTAGATAGCAACTTAGACAAAATTATTGTAGAAAATCAAAAAGATTATGAATTAGTGAAAAATATACTAGAAGAAATAAATTCAAATATCAAAATTGAAGTAGATCAAAAAATTTCCCAAAAATATTCTTTAGAAAAGCAATTAAAAGCTATAGAAAATACTAAGGTTTGGCTTAAAAATGGAGGCTTCATAACTATTGAAAAAACTGAGGCTTTGGTTGCAATAGATGTTAACTCTGGAAAATTTATTGGAAAAGATGACGCAGAAGAAACCATTACAGAAGTTAATCTAGAGGCGGCAAAAGAAATTTCAAAACAAATTAGACTAAGAGATATAAGTGGAATTATTGTTATTGATTTTATCGATATGAAAAAAGAGGAAAATAAAAGAGCAGTAATAGAGGAAATAATTAAAAATAGTAAAAAAGATAGATCAAAAGTACAAGTTGAAGAGTTTACAAAATTAAATTTAATGGAGATAACTAGAAAGCACATAAATAGTAAGAAAAAATTTAATTAAATATGTTAATTATTATAAAAGATTAAATAAGAATGTGAAATAAATTATAATATATAAATAATTTGTTTCGCATTTTTTATATAAATCGAAAGGCTTTTTGAGTTTTTTATTGTAAAAAAAATAGAATTAATATATAATAAATATGTGAGATTTTATTTAAGAAAAGAGGAAAAGATATGAATATAATATCATTTTTGATAGGAATTTTTGTTTTAGTAATAATTTTAAAATTAATTTCTTTACCTTTTAAAATCATTATTAAATTTGTAATTAATTCAATTATTGGAGGAATTTTATTAAGCATTTGTTCTTTTTTCGGAATAGGAATAACTATTACAGGTTGGACAGTATTACTAACAGGTTTATTTGGAGTTCCAGGTTTTGTAATAGCAGCAATTATAACAATGCTTTTTTAAATAAAAGAGAAAGGAGAAATCTATGATTTTAAATCATAGATAAACTATTAATGAAAGTAGGATTTGTATCTCTACGGATGTAGTAAAAATTTAGTTGATACAGAAATGTGTATCGGAATTTTTAAGAAAGAGAATTTTGAAATTGTAAATAACCCAGAAAAAGCAGATATCATTATAATAAATACTTGCGGATTTATTGAGTCCGCTAAAGAAGAGGCAATAAACTGTATTTTAGAAATGGCAGAATATAAAAAAACAGGAAATTGTAAATATTTAGTTGTAATGGGATGTTTAGTTCAAAGATATAAAAAAGACTTAGAAAAATCAATTCCTGAAGTTGATTTATTTATAAGTATAGATGAATATGATAGTTTATGGGAAAAAATTTCTAAATTAATACATAAACAATCAAAGTCTAAAAATACTTTAGATTATATGGATAGAGTTATTTCAACAGGTGATACTACAGCATATTTAAAAATAGCTGAAGGTTGTAGTAATAAATGTACATATTGTGCAATTCCATATATAAGAGGACCATTTATTAGTAGAAAAATGGAAGATATATTAAAAGAAGCTGAAAAACTTGCTCAAAATGGAATAAAGGAATTAATAGTAATAGCACAAGATACAACAAAATATGGAATTGATCTATATGGTAGTCCAAAACTTGCAGAATTATTAGAAAAATTATGCAAAATAGATGGCTTAAAATGGATTAGATTTTTGTATGCATATCCAGAAAGTATTACAGATGAACTTATAGATGTAGTAAAAAGAAATGATAAAATATGTAATTATTTTGATATACCACTTCAACATTTTTCAGATAAAGTTCTAAAAAGAATGAATAGAAAAAGCGATAGTAAGTCGATTGAAAATACTATAAATAAAATAAGAAAAGAAATACCAGATGTTGTTTTAAGAACTACAATGTTACTTGGCTTTCCTGGAGAAACAGAAGACGACTTTTTTGAACTTTATGAATTTGTAAATAGAGTAAAATTTGAAAAATTAGGTGCTTTTAGGTACTCAAAAGAAGATGGAACACCAGCAGCAAAAATAAAAGAACAAATTCATTACAAGACAAAACAGTCAAGATATGATAAATTAATGAAACTACAAAAACAAATCTCTAAAATAAAATTAGAAGAAAAAATTGGAAATGTTTATGAAGCACTTGTTGATGGTTTTTCAGAAGATAATAGATATATTTGTGCAAGGAGTTATATGGATATACCAAATGAAGATGGAACTATATTTATAAAAAATAATGGTAAGGTAAAACCTGGTGAATTCATCAAGTGTAAAATTCTAAGTGTAAGAAACTATGATTTGATAGCTGAAATAGTATAAGTTTATAGGTGTCAATAAACCTAAATATATATTGTGAGTGTTTGCCTATGCTAAAAAATATATTTAAAATAATAATTTTAGCTTTATTGGTAATTGGAATATTTTTTGGAGTTTCAATTACTATTGAAAAACGTGTGCCTCATAATGAAAAAAAAGAAGCTGAAAATAAAATTTTTGGTATGATACAAAATCAAACAGCTCAAATAGATAAATTTTATACTTATGGTAAAGCATTTAATTTAAGCGGAAGAATAAGCAATATTAAAAAAGATAATTTTGAAAGTGCAAAATTAGTTGTAACAGATCGGTTTAGATTATGAAGAAGAATATATGTTAGATTATGATTTTAATGAAAATACTTTAATATTTTCTACAAAAGAAATTAATTCAGAAATAGTAATAGATAAACTTGCAAATAAAGAATATTATATTTTATTAAGACTAAAATTAAACAATAGTATAGATCCTAGATATTATTCTTTAGTTAATATTTCAGAATATCAAAATATTGAATATTATACAGTTTCAAAAGATGGAAAAAATAGAAAAGCAAGCATTTCTTTTAATAAGAAAAATTATAAAAATAAAGAATATAATTTTTTAACAATAGCTTTAGAAGATAGTGTATTACCAGAAGATGTTTATGATATCGTAATTGATGCAGGTCATGGAGGAAGTGACTTAGGAGAGAATTTAGGATCTATATATGAGTCGGATATAACTTTAGATTATGCGAAGGAGTTAAAGAAAAGTTTAGAAGAAAAAGGATATAAAGTAAAATTAACTAGAGATGATGATAATACAGAAGATTATACATATACAAATATGTATGATGAAGATGGAAGAATTAGTATAGCATGCAGGTCAAAAGCTAAACTTATGATTTCTCTACATGTTAATAATGGGACTGAAACTTTAAATGGATTTGAAATATATGCTCCTTGTAAATCAGATTTAAGTTTTGCAAGTAAAATGGCAAATAAAATAAAAGAATCTTCAAGTATAAATTATTCTAATAATACATCTTTTAAAATGTCTGATGGTGTTTATGTAAAAAATTATAATAATAGAATGATAAAAGATGCTGAAAGTACAGCAAATAGGAAAGAATATGAGCCTTATCCTATTACTACAGAAACCCCGTATTTATATACAATTAGAGAAGTTGGAGGAATAGGGACAAATGCTTATGTTGATGGAAGAAATACATCATATTCAAAAAATAACTATTATAAATCAAATCAAGGTTTAGAGTGCTATCAAATTGAACTTGGATATATAAAAAATGATTTAACAATTATACAAAATGAAGAGGAAGCATTAGTAAAGGCAATTTCAGAAACAATAAGTGAAAATTATTAGATAAATCAAAAGATAAAGTAAAGGAGTAAAGATGGAAGAAACACAAAATTTTGTAAATTTTATAAAGGGAAAATTTACTGAAAATGAAATAAGAATGGCAAAATTTATATATGAAACTGATTTATTAACATATACAATGATTACAGAAAAAGTAAAAGAGGAAGATAAAGTTGTAGAAAAACCAACAAATGTACTTGAACTTTCATATTTAAAGTTATGTGCAAAAAGATTTGATGATTCAGAGGATCTTTTAGAAAAAATATTTTTATTTTACGTAGGATATGCATTAAGAGAATATAAAAATTCTTGGAAATTAAATTTAAATAATTTAGATATGGATTTAAGATTAAAATGCTCTTACTGTAATGTTAATACTAGTGTTTGTCCTTTTAAATTAGTTACATATATAAAAAAGTGTATTGCAGATAATCAATTTGATCCAAAAAAAGTTTTTGACATGCTAGTAGATAAAGAAAAAATAGAATATTCAAATGATCAATATACAATAAATTCTGTTGTTGAAACAATAGATAGATTAGTACATAATACTATGGATATTGTTGGTGCTGAAATGATACTTAGTGCAGAAGCAATAAGATTAGGAAGAGAAGAAAATGGTAAGATATATTATAAATATTTAGACTTTAATGTAAAAAATAACTCATTCTTTAATAATTTAAATGAATTTTTTAAGAAAGATGAAGGAATAAATGGAGAGCTAAGTTTATCAGAATTAAATTTGAAAGAAAATTTTTCATATATTTTTGATAAATCCCCAATTGAACTTGCAGCATATATAAAATATTTATGTGTCAGAAATAACTTAGATGAACAAAATATAATAAAGAATATTCTAAATAAAAGAAATTTTAGAGAAAGTGAATTTAGAATTGCATATTATAATCAATATGTTCATTCTGTAGAAGAATTAGAATGTTCAGAAAAAGAAAAACAAGAAGTAATTTCAATTCTTACATATATAAGAAATTATTATTTTAATGAAGATTTACCATATATACATTTTAATATAGGGTTATTTACAAAAAATAATATAATATCAGATAAAGTTATAAATATTATAAATAGATATGTTAGAACATTTAATTATATTACAAATAAAGGTACTCTATGGGTAGATACAGAAATGTTAGTTAAAAGAACTAAAGATTCAACAGATATGATAATGCAAGTAGATAAAATTTATAATGATAATGATATTATTATTTTTGAGAATATTGAAAGTATAAAAGCCTTAAATGAATATAGAGTTGATGCATTTTTTACAGCTATTGAAAAATTCAATTTGAGAAACAGAAGATCAATTACATTTTTTGTTGAAAATGAGGGGATTTTTAAAGATATAAGTAAAAAACACCCGGGTATATATAAAGATTTAATTAATAAAAAAATTTATATAGATGGTTTTGATGCTAGCAAAATAAAAGATAAATTAGTAAAAAGATTAGAAAACATAATGGAGATAGATGAAGAATTCTCAAACGAATTAGAAAATTATATCAAATTTACTTATAATAAAAATTTAACAGATGAATATGCATATATTGATAATTTATATAACTTGATAGTTTTTGAAAAATTTAAAAAATTGGATATAAAAAATTCATTCTTAAAAGAAGACGCACCAAAAGAAATGGAAACTAGAGAAGTTGAAGAAATTTTAAAAGATATTAATGGACTAATTGGATTAAATGAAGTTAAGGAAAATGTGAAAAATCTTTTAAAATATTTAGATTATAGCAGAAAAATAGATACAGAAGGTTTTGCTAATTTAAATATGATATTTAAAGGAAATTCTGGAACAGGAAAAACTACAGTAGCAAGACTTTTGGCAGAATTGTATTATAAATTGGGATTTATAAAAGAAAATAAAATTATTGAAGTTACTAGCAAAGATTTAATAGGTTCTCATTTAGGAGAAACTGCTCCAAAAACGCAAGCTGTAATAGAATCAGCTTTGGATGGTGTTCTATTTATTGATGAAGCATATTCTATAATGGCAAGTAAAGGTGGAGGTTCTTCAAATTATCCAGCAGAGTGTATGGCTACAATAACCAAAGCTATGGAGTTATATAAAAATAGACTAATAATAATATTTGCTGGATATACAAAAGAAATGAATGAATTTATAAATGCAAATCAAGGATTGATGTCAAGAATAGGGTACGAACTAGAATTTCCTGATTTTTCAAAAGATGAGCTTATTCAAATTTTCAAAGATGAAGTAGAAGGAAACGAATTTACTTTAGAAGATGGTGTTATAGAAAAAATTGAAAAAATAATAATGAAAAACAAAGTTGGTAGAAATTTTGGCAATGCACGTTTTGTGATTAATTTATTTGATAGGCTAGTTCTTACACATGCAGGGAATTGTATAGATGATAACTTGTTAAAGACAATTACCAATAAAGATGTAGAAATATTAGAGGAAACTAAAAAGGATAAAGAAAGAGGAGTAGATGAAATTTTAACTGATTTAAATTCTTTAATAGGTCTTGAAAGTGTTAAAGAAAAAATAAATGGATTTGTTTCTGTGATTGAATTAAATAAAAAATTAAATAGAACTACAGATTTCAATATGCACATGATATTTAAAGGAAATGCAGGAACAGGAAAAACCACGGTGGCAAGACTTTTAGCAGAAATTTATTATAATTTAGGATATGTAAAGAGAAATAAATTAGTAGAAGTTCAATCTCAAGATTTAATTGGTGAATTCTTAGGACAAACAGGTCCAAAAACACAAGCCGTAATAGAATCTGCTTTAGATGGTGTATTATTTATTGATGAAGCATATTCTATAATGGAACATAATGGGACTAATGCGAGTTATTCAGCAGAATGCGTAGCAACACTTTTAAAAGCAATGGAAGATTACCAAGGAAGATTGATAATAATATTTGCAGGCTATACAGAAGAAATGAAAAAATTTAGAGATTTAAATCCAGGTTTGAAATCTAGAATAGGTTATGAAATAGATTTTGAAGATTATAATTTAGAAGAATTAATGCAAATATTTGAGAAAAAAGTTGCAGACAAAGGATTTAAAGCTGATGATGGCGCAAAAGAAAAAGTAAGAAATATTTTAAGAAAAGCAAAAGAAGTTGAAAATTTTGGAAATGGTAGATTTGTTGAAAATACTGTTCAAAGAATAATAATTGAACATGCTATGAAAACAAGAAATATAACAGATATGGATAGATTACTTACTTTTACAGAAGAAGATATTCCAGAAATAAAAGCAGAAGAATCAAGAAAGAGAATAGGTTTTTAATAAATAAAACATAAAAATATGTGGCATAAAATTATGCTTAAATAGCATAGTTTTATGCCGTTTTTAGTTAAATATAATACACAAATATAATATTTGGTAAGGCGTTGAAATCAAACACCTCACTTAAAAAATTGAAAAAATAAACACTTTATTTTTAAACTTTTTTATGATAAAATGCTTAAAATATTTAAATTAAAAGATAAAATATGAGTTATATTTATATCTGTGATATAAAAGAAAAGGCATTAACAGATTACAGAAAAATAAAAAACAATAGTTAAATTTTATAATAAAAATTTAAAGGAGAAGTTATGTACAAGGCAGTATTTTTAGATTTAGATGGAACTTTATTAACTGATGATAAAAAAGTTTCAGAAGAAAATAAAAAAGCAATAAAATATGTTCAAAGTAAGGGTGGAATTGCTTGTATTTGTTCTGGCAGACAAAAAGATGCTGTAAAAGCATATAAAGAAATGGCTGGATGTGATAAATATATTATTTGTTCAAATGGAACTCAAATATATGATTGTGAGAAAGATGAAGAGTTGTTTTCTTGTAATTTAGAAAGAGGCATTTGTAACACATTAGCAAATTATGTTATAGAAAATAATTTTTATATTAGAATAGAAACAAGTTATTGTAGATATGTAAATTCTAAAGATTATTTTGTTAAATATGAAATTATTTTAGATAATAATGAAGAGTTGTTTGAAATAATAAAAGAAAATAATATTCTGCAAGTAACTATTGGAACTAAAACTGAAGAAGATATGAAAAAAGTTATTGAATTTATAGAAAATTTAAGAAGAACAGATATCAAAATAGAAAATGTGTATCCACCAGATGAACATGCTGCAAAGGCTTGGTCTGCAAATATAATAAATAAAAATGCATCAAAAGGAAATGCAATACATGGTTTGTGTAAATACTTAAAAATAGATATAGAAGATGTAATAGCAATGGGAGATGATAGTAATGATATATCTATGATGAAAACAGTTGGTCTTGGTGTTGCTATGGGAAATGCTGGTGATGATGTAAAAAAGTATGCAAAAGAGATCGCAAAAACTAATATGGAAAATGGTGTAGCAGAAATTTTATATAATAAGTTTTAAATAATAATTTAAATAAATATAATAAAAGAAAGGTCTGTATAAGATACAGAAAAGGTATTTAAAATGGCAGTTTTTGAATTAAATCATCCATTAATTTCACACAAATTAACAATCTTAAGAGACAAAAAAACAGGAACTAAAGAATTTAGAGAAGTAATTAGCGAAATATCTACAATACTTTGTTATGAAGCAATGAAAGATGCAAAATTAGAAGATAAAGAAATAGAAACACCAATTTGTGCTATGACTGGAAAGAAATTAGATGAAGATAAATATGCATTTATTCCAATATTAAGAGCAGGAACAGGAATGTTAGATGGTTTAATTAGAGTATTACCAAATGCTAAAATAGGACATATTGGTATGTATAGAAATGAAGAAACATTAAAACCTGTAAAATATTATTATAAAACACCAAAAGATATAGATAAAAGAGAAGTGATAGTATTAGATCCAATGCTTGCAACTGGTGGTTCAGGAATGGATGCTATTGCAATGTTAAAAGAAAGTGGCGCAAAAAAATTGAAATTCTTATGTATTATTGCAGCTCCTGAAGGAATTAATAAAATGCAAGAAACTTATCCTGATGTGGATATTTATTGTGCAGCAATAGATGAAAAATTAAATGAAAATGGATATATAGTTCCTGGACTTGGTGATGCAGGAGATAGAATATTTGGAACAAAATAAGACAGTTAGAGGAGATAATATGTTTAAAGATAAGAAATTAATTATATTTGATGTTGATGGAACATTAATAGATTCAGTTGGGATATGGAACGAAATTGATGAAAGACTTATTAGAGCTATTGGTGATGGTACAATAGATGATGTTAATATTCAAATGCAAAGAGATAGAACGTTAAAAGAAGTTAGTGATGGAGGAGATTTATATTTAAGATATTGTGAGTTTTTAAAAGAAAAATATAAATCAAATATGACAGCAAAAGAAATTTTGAAATTAAGATATGATATTTCTCAAGATTATATGGAAAATATAGTTGACTATAAACAAGATGCTGAAAAAGTAATTTTGAGATTAAAACAGTTAGGTTTTAATCTTGCAATTGGTTCAACAACTCGTAAAAATAACATAATAGCTTATGATACAGTTAATAAAAATATGATGGAAAAAGCTAAGATGAACGAAGTATTTGATTATATTGTTGCAAAAGAAGACGTAACAAAAAGAAAACCAAATCCAGAAGTTCATGAAAAGATATTGAAATATTTTAATATGAAACCAGAAGAGGCATTAATCATTGAAGATTCTTTATTAGGAGTTGAAGCAGCTCAAAATGCTGGAATAGATGTAATTACAATATATGATAAATACTCAGATGGAGATAGAGAAGAGATTAATAAAATCTCAAAATACAATTTTTTAACATTTAAAGAAATGCTAGATTACATAAATAAAGAATTCAAATAAGACAGATGTTATGAATGTATAAAAAAACTTAAAATAATAAATTATATAAAAATATAGAATCACAAAAATAAAATTCCTATCATATTATAAAAAAGATAGGAGGTATGTGATGAAATTAAAAAAATTATTTGTAATAGCTTTGCTTTTTACTTTTACATTAGCACCAATAAGTGTATTTGCTACAACACCATCAAGTAGCAATTTATTAAATGGTATTGATGTTAGTAATTGGCAAGGCTCTATTAATTTTCAAGAAGTTAAAAATGATGGAATTGAAATTGTATATATAAAATCAAGTCAAGGTGATAATATAGTTGATTCTCACTTTAAGATAAATTATTTTAATGCAAAAGCAAACGGATTAAAAGTTGGATTTTATCATTTTTTAACTGCAAGAAATGAAGAAGAAGCTGTAAGCCAAGCAGAGTTTTTTTCATCTGTAATTTCAAATACAACACCAGATTGTAAATTAGCAATGGACTTTGAAGAATTTGGAAATTTAACAGTTGGGGAAATTAACAATATTTCAGAAGTATTTTTGGAAAAAGTAAAAGAAATTACAGGAAAAGAAGTAATAATATATAGTGATGCATCAAATGCTAGAAATGTTTTCAGAGAGGGATTAGCCCTAAAATATCCTTTATGGGTAGCAGAATATAGCACGGAAAATAACATAGAGACAAATTGGCAAAATTGGGAAGGATTTCAATATACCAATAAACTTCAAGTTTCAGGAATAAATGGACTTGTAGATGGAGATAAATTTACAGAAGATATATTTTTGGAGAACAAAGATGTAATTTCTCAAACAGGAAGTGAAGAAAATTATAATCAAGACATAACTTATATAGTGCAAAAAGGAGATACATTAAGTAAAATTGCATTAGATTATGGTACTACAGTAAATGAATTAGTAAATTTAAATAAAATAAAAAATCCTAATTTAATTTTTCCAGGAGAAGAATTTTTAGTTCCTATTAAAAATGATGGAAATCTTCAAAGTACTTCAGATTTAGGGCATAATATATATACAGTACAAAAGGGAGATACATTAAGTGAGCTTGCCATTAGATTTAATACAACAATAAATGAAATTGCTAAAATAAACAACATTAAGAATATTAATTTAATTTATGTAGGTGAAAAATTAAGAATTCCAAGATAAAATTTATATAAATAAAATTATAATAAAACTTACTTATTATTATTATTATTAAAATAAAAAAACTGGCAAATGAGCCAGAAAGAACAAATGAGTTCTTTTTTAGGAGTTGGAATTAGTAGGCGTAGGTACTTTTGTTTCTCACAATGTAGGTACCTTTCTTGGGTGCGGGTTCAATCTCGACGATGATTTCAACAGTTGAGTGAGAATCGCGCATCATGGTTTCCTGAGTCTGCTTCATCTGCAGTGCGTGATAGTAATCATATCCAGGATAACCTTCACCTATCCCAGGGGGATACACTTCGTTGCGCTGACCGATCCGATAACCTTTGAGATTTCCTTCAAACATAAATTTTTCCTCCTTATTAAGTGTGAACCAAGTCACTATATAATATATTATACCATAAAAAAGAATAGAAATCAAAAAAAAGTGCTAGATCTAGCACTTTTTAAAATATAAAAATTATTTTGAATAATCTTCTAAATGTTTACTTAATTGAGGAGAAATATCTTTTAAATCTGTTAAAATACTTTTAAATAATTGTTGAGATTTTAAGTAATCTGAATTTTTAGCAATTAAATCTAAAATTTCAAAAAGTCTTGCATCATCTATTTTTTCAGAGGAATGCATAATATTTTGAATATGACTAGTTGCTGACTCTGATGGTGAAGAGGTTTTGCTATCATATATTAACGTATCTTCTGCAAGATCTGAGATATCCTTATTTCGTCTATATACTTTTATAGAATCGAAAAAAGAAGTAGCTTTATTTGAGTGTAAATCTTGTTCAAAATATAAAACATTAGAACTAAATTTTCTAACAGTATCATTATGATAATCTAAATCAGTATATCTTAAAGGTGCTTTAGAATTACCACGAGTGTTTACTAGACGCAAATATCTTTCAAAAATAGAAAAAGCACTTTCTTTAATGGGTACAGCTAGTGTTGCAAGAGATGTAGAATAACGTGTTTTATAATCGTTTTTATATCTTGAAATAATTTCTTTAACCCAATCTAAATCTCGCATAGTTCCAGTAACAATAATATTTGTTCCTGGAAATTCTTTTAAAATAAGTTCTTGAATAATATAATAAATTTCATAAGAAACTTGATTTGTTTTTACAGCATATTCTGAATCAGAGATTTGTTCTTCATCTCCTGTTATTCGACTATAATAAGGTCTAAACATATCCATATTTAATACAACATAATTTTTATCAGGATTATCTGTCATAATTTTTCTAACAAGCGTATCTTTTCCAGCTCCCGTTGGAGCACCTAAAAAAATCATTTCAGCTTTAGGTACAGGTTCATTAGTTTTTTTTAGTTTAAAGTTTTTTAGAATTTGAAGAATCATTTTACTATTTGAAGGTTTTAAAACCTTTATATTATCAGGATGATGAGTTTTTTCTGATTCAATTAAATTTTCTATTTTCAAAGTTAATTCTTCTAAATTATCCATTAATCATATCTCCATATTTTTCTAGTATATTTTTAAATTCATTAGAGTTTCCTTTATAAAGTAATTCTTTATCTTTAAGGAGAGTATTAAGTTCTTTTTTTAGAAGAACATTATCTTCATCTTCTGAAATTTTTATATTTAATTCGGCAATCTTTTGATTTAATTTTTCAATAATTAATGAAAATTTTATATTAATATCCATAATTTCTTCCTTCTTATTTTTGAAAATTATATCATATAAGAGAAAGTGGAGCAAGTGAAAAAGCTTTTATAATAAAATTATTTATCTTTATTTAATATAATTTAAATGATATAATTGTAAAAAATTTAAAAGGAGAAATTATGAAAGTATTAATTATATCAGATATACATGGTTCTGCTTTCTATGCAGAAAAGATAAAAGAAATAGTGGAAAGGGAACTTCCAGAAAAAATAGTATTATTAGGAGATTTATATTATCATGGACCGAGAAATGAATTAAGTCAAGAGTATGCTCCAATGAAAGTGGCAGAAGTTTTAAATTCTTTGAAAGATAAGTTAATGGTAATTAGAGGAAATTGTGATGCAGAAGTTGATGAAATGATTTCAGAATTTAAATTCGAAGATCATATTTTAACTGAAATAAATAACAAAAAAATCTATTTTACACATGGGCATAAATATAATATAGAAAATATACCTTATGAAGATTTTGAAATTATGATATATGGACATATTCATCAAGGTTTTATTGAAAAGAAAGGTGAGTTTATTTTTGCAAATCCAGGTTCTATATCTTTACCAAAAGGCGGAACAGAACATAGTTATATAATATTAGAAAATAATGAAATTATATTAAAAAATGTTGAAGGAAAAATTTTAGATATTTATAAATACTAATATATAAAAATAGTTGTTAAACATTTTAATATTAAAAAGAAAAATGTAAAGTTATAAAATTAGTAAATATAGAACTATAGTACTATTAAATTATAAATTAATATTTTGGAAAAAATTAATGGAAAGAAAGGAAAGAAATGTATAATATAGGAATTGTAGGAATAGGATTTTTAGGTGGTTCTTTAGTAAAAAGTTTATCTAAATCTAAAAAAGTAAAATCTATAGTAGCTTCTGATAAAAATATAAATAGTTTAAAAAAAGCTTATTCAGATGGTGTTATAACAGATTATACTCTAGAAATAAATGAAAAGTTTAGCAAATGTGACATTATTTTTATATGTACACCAGTAAGTTTTATTGTAGAATACGTAAAAAAATTAAAAAAAGTTATAAAAAAAGATTGTATAATAACAGATACAGGAAGTACCAAAAAAACAATATTAGATGAAACTAAAAAAATTAATGTAGAATTTATTGGTGGGCATCCGATGATAGGATCTGAAAGATCCGGATATGAAACTTCAAAAGATTTACTATTTGAAAATTCATATTATATAATAACTAAAAATAAGAAAAATTCTGATGAATCAATAGAAAAATTAAAAGAATTAATTTTAGAAATAAGAGCAATACCTATTATTATTGATGCTGATAAACATGATTATATAACTTCTATAATAAGTCATGTTCCACATATTGTAGCATCAGGATTAGTAGATCTTGTAAAAAAATCAGATGATGAAGCTGAAACAATGAAAACTTTAGCTGCAGGTGGATTTAAAGATATAACGAGAATTGCTTCTTCTGATCCTGTTATGTGGGAAAATATATGTGTTGAAAATAGAGAAGAGATATTGAATTCTTTAAATAAATTTATAGATATTTTAGAAAATTTTAAAACTAAAATCGATAGTAGAGAAAAATTATATGAATATTTTGAGAGTTCAAAAAAATATAGAGATAGTTTTATAAATAGAAAAATTAATGGTAATACAATGCCAGAATTAAATGTTAGTATAAAAGATGAAAATGGAGCTATTGCTAGAATTACTACAATTTTAAGTGAAAATAATATTGGAATTAAAAATATTGAAGTATTAAATAATAGAGAAAATAATTTTGGTGCTTTAAGAATAGTTGTAAGATCTTGTGAAGAAAGAGATTTAGGATATGATATTATAAAAAATTTGGGTTATGATATTGTAAAAATAAATTAAAATGAGAAAAGTGAAAAATATAATAGATTGTAAGAATATAAAAATGAAATAATAATAATTACAGAAAGGAAATTTCATGAAAGTAGGATATTTAGGGCCAAAAGGAACTTTTTCAAGTGAAGCATGTAATAATTATTGCAAAAATAATGAAGAAAAAATAGAGTACAAAACAATAGTAGATACAATTTTAGCATTAGAAGATGATAAAATAGATGTTGCAATAGTGCCTATAGAAAACTCGCTACAAGGATGTGTTACAGATGCAATAGATACTCTGATAAAGTTTGATAATATAAAAGTAATAGGAGAAATTTTATTAGATATAAAACAAAATTTAATGACAAATAAAAAATGTAAGCTAGATGAAATTAAGGAAATATATTCTCATCCACAAGCTATTGCACAGTGTAGAAATTATTTAGAAAAGAATTTTAAACAAGCAAAAGTAATACCAGTAGAGAGCACTTCTTATGCAGCAAAAAAAGTGAGTGAGAAAGAAGAAATTTGTGCTTGTATTGGAAACTTGGAATGTGCAAAAGTTTATAATGTAAATTTAATAGAAAAAAATATACAAGATAATGAGTTCAATCAAACTAAATTTTGGATTTTAAGTAAAAAAGAGAATGAGAATATTTCAAAAAATAAAATGTGTATGATTTTTTCAGTTAAAGATAAACCAGGTGCTTTGTATAATGTTTTAAGAATTTTTAATGAATATAACTTAAATCTTACAAAAATAGAATCAAGACCTGCTAAAACTGTATTTGGAGAATATTATTTTTGGATAGATGTTTCAATTAATAAAAATAGTGATGAAGATAAAGCTATAGAAGAAATAAAGAAGTCTGGAATATATGTAAGGATACTCGGAAAATACTAATGAAATTTATATTTTAGATAAAAAATTAAACAAAATTTATAAAAATAAATACTTAAAGTATTATAAAAACATAAAAGATGTTGATATAATTATACTTACAAGTATTTATTTTTTTTGTAAAATGTAGTATAATATTAAACATAGTTGCACGATAACAAACTTTGCTTAATTAAGAAGGAGGAATAAAAATGTGCAATAACAAACCTTGGAATGCTCTGAATCCGGAAAATCTTTCAGAAGATGAAAAAAAAGAACGGATAAGAATATTCAACATGGGACAGTATGCCGCGGGCTTCTTGCAGGGAAAGACCATTGAAGATATTGCAAAACTTCATGGAGTTTCCGAAGAAGAGGTTATCGAGACTATGGAAGGAATAAAAGATATCAATCCATATCTTTATAATCAACTTCAGAAAGCAAAAGCAGCAAGAGAAGCCAATTAGCAGACAGGTGAGAGTGTAAAAGGGGAGTTGATAGCTATGGGCGGAGAGGCTAATCTCCGCCTGAATCATATAAAATTGGTAGGTGAATAAAAAATGATTTCAGAAAAAATGAAAAATTTAGTAAAAAATAATTCAGTAATAAGAGAAATGTTTGAAGAGGGAAATAGATTAAGAAAAATATATGGAGCAGAAAATGTGTATGATTTTAGTTTAGGAAATCCTAATGTTCCTGCTCCAAAAGAAGTAAATGAAGCAATTTTAAAAATAATAAAAGAAGAAGATTCTTGTTTTATTCATGGCTATATGAGTAATGGCGGATATGAAGATGTAAGAGAAAAAATTGCAGAAAATATAAATAAAAAATTTAAAACAGATTTTAATTTTAAAAATATAATAATGACTGTTGGTGCAGCAAGTGGTCTTAATATAGTTTTAAAATCAATATTAAATAAAGAAGATGAAGTTATAGTGTTTGCACCATATTTTTCAGAATATAATAATTATATTCAAAATTATGATGGAATTGTAAAAGTAATACCAGCAGATACGAGCTCATTTATGCCAAATATTGAAGAATTTGAAAAAAGCATAAATAATAAAACAAAAGCGGTTATAATAAATACACCAAATAATCCAACAGGAGTTATATATAGCGAAGAAATAATAAAAAATATAGCTAAAATAATGAAAGAAAAAGAAAAGTTATTCAGTCATCCTATATATTTAATTTCAGATGAACCATATAGGGAATTGGTTTATGATGATACATTTGTACCTTATATCACCAAGTTTTATGATAATTCTTTTGTTGTATATTCTTATAGCAAATCACTTTCTTTAGCTGGAGAAAGAATAGGATATGTTGTAATTCCAAATACTCAAGAAAATTCTAAAGAAATGATTGAAGCTGTAACTATAGCAAATAGAATAATAGGCTCTGTTAATGCACCATCTTTAATTCAAAGAGTTATACCTTATTGTTTAGATGTGAAAACAGATATTGAATTTTATAATAAAAATAGAAAATTATTATATGATATAATTACAAAAAATGGTTTTGAAGCCATTTATCCACAAGGCGCATTTTATTTATTTGTGAAAACTCCAATAACAGATGATAAAAAATTTTGTAGTATAGCAAAAAAATATAATTTATTATTTGTTCCAGGTAGTTCCTTTTCTTGCCCTGGATATGTAAGAATAGCATATTGTGTATCTTATGAAACTATAAAAAATTCTGAACAAGCTTTTGCAAAACTTGCAAAAGAATTTAAAAAATAAGGAAAATTATTATGAGTAATATTATTATTTTAAAAGTCCAAAGAAAACACAAAGATTTTATAATTAAAGCAAATAGAGTGATTAATTCTGTGAATGAAACGGTTCAAACAAATTACTTAGAAAATAATATTGAAAAAGATTATTTTTGTGATAATCCTAAATTTGAATGTTTAGTTGCAGAATATGAAGGAAAACCTGTAGGAATGATTTTATATTCCAAATTCTATTGGGCAAATGATGGAGAGGTTCTTTGGATTTCGCAAATGTATGTAGAAAAAGAATATAGAAATAAAGGAATCTTTTTTGAACTTATAAAAGCTTTAAAAAATATAAACAAAGATATAAAAATAGTTTCTTGTGCTACTGGTGAAGAAAATATGAGAATGCAAAAAATTTTAAAATATTATGGGTGTAGAGAAATTAATTTAAAATTTTATTATAAGAAATATGAGATATAGAAAATAAGCAATCTTATGAAGGTGATTTTATGGGAAAAATATTAAAAATTAGAGAAGTAGGAGACCCAGTTTTAAATCTTGTATGCAAAAAGGTAGATATTCAAAATATTAATAATGAAATTTTAGAAGATATAGAAGATTTAAAAGAAACCTTAAAATTTACGGGTGGATTTGGAATTGCTGGACCACAAGTGGGAATAAATAAAAGAATTATAGTAATAAGTATAGAAAAAGAGAAATGTTCATATAAGGATTGTGAAGATGTACCTACTACTGTAATGATTAATCCAAGTTGGAGAAAACTTTCAGAAGAAAAAGAAAGTGAATTTGAAGGTTGCCTAAGTGTACCAACTATAAGAGGAAAAGTAGAAAGATATAAACAAATAGAAGTTACATATTTTAATGAAAACGGAGAAAAAATAGTAAAAAAAGTGAGTGGATTTACTGCAAGAGATATACAACATGAATGTGATCATTTAGATGGTATAATATTTTTAGAAAAAGTAACTCAAAAAAATGGTTTTGCCACAAAAGAAATGATAAATAAATTTAATTTGAGAAATAGTTAAAATTAAGAATAGGTGAAAAAATGAAATTTGAATTACCAGAATTTTTAATAAAAAAATTAGAAAATCAATATGGAAAAAGTATATCAGAAAAAATTATAGAAGGGTATTCTAAAAATAGAAAGGTAACTTTTAGAGTAAATACTTTAAAAAGTTCAAGTGAAAAAATATTAAAAGTTTTAGAAGAAAATAATATAAAATATAGACAAGTTTCTTGGAGTAAAGAAGCCTTTATTTTAGAAAGTGCAACTGAAAGTGAAATAGAAAAATTAGATATTTATAAAAATGGAGAAATATATCTTCAAAGTTTATCTTCTATGCTACCTCCTATAATATTAAATCCAGAAGAAGGAAAAGATATTTTAGATATGGCAGCAGCTCCTGGAGGAAAAACAACACAAATAGCAGCACTAACACAAAATAAGGCACATATAACAGCTTGTGAAATGAATAACATAAGAATAGAAAAATTAAAGTATAATATTGAAAAACAAGGTGCAACTTCTGTTTATGTAATGAAAAAAGATTCTAGAAACATAGATAATTTCTTTTCTTTTGATCAAATATTACTTGATGCTCCATGTAGTGGTAGTGGAACAATAAATCTAAATGATGAAGTAAAAATTACTGAAAATTTTATAGAAAAAATTTCAAAAACTCAATTTGATTTATTAAATAAGGCAGTAAAAGTATTGAAAAAAGGCTCTAGTATGGTTTATTCAACTTGCTCTATACTATATGAAGAAAATGAAAAACAAATAGAGAAAATTTTAAATAAAAATAATGTAGAAATAATACCTATTAATTTAGAAAAAATGGAAGATATACCATTACTAGAAAGTAGACTTAAAGGAACTTTATTATTGGCTCCAAATGAATTATATGAAGGATTTTTTGTTGCCAAATTAAGAAAGAATAGTTAAAATAAAATAGAGGTAATAAAATATGAGTAATATAATAGAAGAAAAATTAGGAATAGATTTATCAAAAGCAGATGGTGAAACAAGAGGATTCTTAAGAGGCTTAGTAGTAGAAAATGCAAAAAACTTAAAAAAGTTTAATGATAAAGATACAAAAACATATTTTCATAATTTAATTGCAGCAATAATGCTTGAATATCATAAAGCTTATGAAAGTTTTGATATAAAAGTACCATATAGGATAAAATCTCCAAAAAGTATTTTTGATAAAGTTCTAGAATATTTATCAAGAAATGATAAAAGTGTGTATGATTACAATAGTCAAAATGAATATCAAGGAAAACTAAGAGAAGATATTCCAGATTTATTTGCACTAACAATTGTTTCATGTAATCGACCTGCAACATTTTATTCAAATGATCCAGAAATTCAAGAATTAATAGAAGAGAAAAAGAGAAATCATATTTTATTAGGCGAGTTACAAAAATTTAAAATGAGCATAATAAAAGAAGAATTTCCTGGAACAAGTGATGAGGATTATAATTATTTTTGCACCAAAAAACAATACTATGTTAATTGTATAATGGTATTAGAAAGATTAAAAACTCTTATAGATCCAAAAGCAACCAAATTATTTGAATATTATAATAATTTATTAAGTAAAATTAAAAATAATGTACCAGAACGATTTTTCTATATTTGTGATAACATGATAAAAGAGTTAAATGAAGTTGAAAATCTAGATAATAAAGAAAAACTTGAAGCTGCATATCAAAAAGTTTATGATGCAGTAGAAAATGCAAATTTAACAGATGAAGAAAACAGGGAATTAATGAAAACAATATCAAAAAAAGATACTTCTGATGTTGATTTTTTAAAATTAATAACTGATTTTAACTCAAGAATACATGATAAATTAGATCTAGCTATGCTTACTAAACAAGTATGTTCAGTATTCGATAAATCACCATTATTAAAAAAATTTGGAGTAAGATTACAAAAAGATACGAGTAAAAGAAAAAGAACAGAAAAAGGATATGTATCAAATTTATATTATATAGATACACCCTTCGGGAAAATAGAGATGCAATTGCAAACTCAACATGAAAATAATGAGAGCAATTATGGTTATTCAGCTCATTCAGAAATTAGTGATAGCAAGGATATAGAGAGGTTTGAAATCCCAAATTTAAAAGATAGAAAAAAAGTACATGATTTTAGAACTTCTGTTGAATTAGTATCTCCACAAAAGTTTTTAGCACAATTTGACAATGGAGAACCAAATAGAATTATTACTCAAGTATTTGGAAAATTTCAAAATTATAAATCTGTTGCAAGTCAAGTAAAAAGAGGTTCAGATGCTGATAAAGAAGTAAAAGAATATTTTGCTAAACTTTATGAAATTAGGAATAAAATATTTTATAATGAAGATGCACAAGAAAAAATTGAGAGTTTTATAGAATATGATATAGATCAATATTTAGAAAGTGAAAAATTTAAAAAAATTTTTGAAAGAGAAGATAAGATGGAAGAAAGATAAAAATAAAGCAGTAATATAAGAAAACATTGTTAGAACATAGCAAAAAATTAGAGCTATAATGAAAGATGTTTTAATATTACTGCTTTTAAATTTATTAATCTAATTAAAAAAATATTGCCCTTGATATAAATTATTTTCTTTCATATATTTATCAATACCATTTAAAATCCACTTTTTGTGGGAATTCCATGATGGTGCAACTAACAAATTTTTTGGTGCATCTCCTGAAATTTTATGAATAATAATTTTAGGATTAATATGTGTTAAAATATAAGAGACTATTTTTATATAATATTCTAGTGAAATAGGTTTATATGTCCCATTTTGATACATATTACAAAGCTCAGTATTTTCGATTATATAAGTAGAATGAATTTTCAATCCTTGAATATTATGGTGATTTATAAAATTAACTGTGTTTTTTATATCTTCTAAATTTTCATTAGGAAGTCCAACCATAATATGTACAATAGTTTCAATTTTATATTTATTTAATAATTCAACTGCTTTTGTAAAAGTTTTAGAATCATATCCACGATTGATAAATTTAGCTGTTTTATCGTTTGATGTTTGAAGTCCTAGTTCTACAAATACTTCATATTTATTTTTGTAAGAATTTAATAATTTACAAATTTCTTCTGTTATACAATCTGGTCTTGTGGCTATACTAATTCCAACAATTCTATCATCAATTAAAGCAGAATCATATTTTTCTTTTAAATTTTCTATAGTATCATAAGTATTTGTAAAATTTTGAAAATATACTATAAATTTATTAGCTCTAAAAGCTTTGTAACTATTAAAGAAATCTTGTACTTGTGATGGAATATCAAGAGGTTTTAAGTGTTCACCTGAACCACGATTTCCACAAAATATACATCCATTTGTGGAAACCGTACCATCACGGTTAGGACATGTAAAACCACCATCAATGCAAATTTTTAAAGTCCTTTCACCAAATTTATTTTTAAAATAATCATTTAAATGATTATATCTATTATTAATTTCCATAATACTCCTAATAAATTTTTATATTTTATTTTTCTTTTATTAATTATTATTAAAATTACTAATATTATATTTAATTATTTATAAAATAATTTTAAAATTTAATTTTTTTATCATATAATAAGATTAGCTAAATTATAAAAATTGTAAATAATAATTTTATAAAATTTAATTAATATTATCATGAAAATGTATAGTTTTCAAGGAAAATAACTTATGATAACTTTTAAAAAATAAATTTTTGTAGTATAATATGCAAAAAATAATATCAAATTAGTATAAGGAAAAGATTATGAATTTTAGAATAACAAATGGTTCAGTAACTTATGGTGCTGAAACAATATTAGAAGAAATAAATTTTGAAATAAAAGGAAAACAAAAAGTTGCAATAGTTGGAAGAAATGGTGCAGGAAAATCTACCTTGTTAAAAGCTATTATAAATAATGAACTTTTAAGTGAAGGAATAGGAACAGAAAAATTCAATATTTATAAAGAAGGAAATCCAAGAATTGGCTATTTAAAACAAGTAGATTTTGAAGATGATAATATAACAATGTTAGATGAAATTTTAAAATGCTATAAAGAAATAATAGAGATAGAAAATAAAATTGAAAAGCTTGTTATAAAAATGCAGGAAGATTCATCAGAAAAAAATGCAGCAGAATATACTAAATTACATGATAAATATGAACTTTTAGATGGATATACATATAAAAAAGAATATGAAACAGCAATAAATAAATTTGGATTTTCGAAAGAAGATAAAAATAAAAAATTAAGTGAATTTTCTGGAGGACAAAGGACTAAAATTGCATTTATAAAATTATTGTTAAGCAAGCCAGATATTCTGCTTCTTGATGAGCCAACTAATCATTTGGATATTACTACAATAGAATGGCTTGAAGAATATTTAAAAAACTATCCTAAAGCAATTATAATTGTTTCACATGATAGAATGTTTATTAATAAAATTGTTGATAAAATATATGAAATAGAATATGGAACAATAACAGAATATTCTGGAAATTATGAATTTTTTGAAAAACAAAAAAGAATTAATTATGAAAGGCAATTAAAGGACTATGAATTTCAACAAAAAGAAATAAAAAGACTTACAGATATTGCAAATAGATTTAGGTATAAGCCAACAAAAGCAAAAATGGCATTATCTAAATTAAAACAAGTTGAAAGAATGGTAAAAGTAGAAGAGCCAAATAAATATGATTTAAAAACTTTTAAAGCAAATTTTAATATAGAAAAAGAATCAGGAAATAATGTTTTAACAGTTAAAGAAATGGAAATTGGATATGATACTCCGCTTTCAAAAATTTCTTTTAACTTATATAAAGGGCAAAAACTAGGAGTAATTGGAGCAAATGGAACTGGAAAATCTACTTTACTTAAAACAATTGTTGGAAAAGAAAAACCTATAAGTGGAAATTTTGTATTAGGGCATAATGTTAAAATTGGGTATTTTGATCAAAAAATGACAGAACTTTTTTCAGAAAAAACAATTTTTGATGATTTTTATGAAGAATTTTCAAATTTAACTGTAACTGAGATTAGAAATTCTTTAGCAGCTTTTATGTTTTATGGAGAAGATGTTTTTAAAAAAATATCAATGCTTTCAGGTGGAGAAAAAGTAAGATATGCACTTTGTAAAATATTAAAAACAAAGCCAAATTTCCTAATATTAGATGAACCAACAAATAATATGGATATAATTGGAAAAGAAACTTTAGAGAATATGTTAAAAGAATATAAAGGAACAGTAATTTTTGTTTCACATGATAGATTTTTTGTTAAAAAAATTGCTGATTGTATCTTAAGTTTTGAAAATAAAAATGCAATATTTTATGATTATGGGTATGATTACTATTTAGAAAAAAAATTAGAAAATAAAATTGAAGAAAAAGAAGTAAAAAAAGAACAAAAAGAAATAAAAAAACAGTATAATAATCCATTAAAAGAAAAAGATAAACTCGAAAGAAAAATATCTAAAATAGAAACATATATATCTGAAAAGGAAAAAAATATTGATGATATACAGAAAGAATTATTAAAAGAAGAAGTTTATTCAGATTATATAAAAGTTGGTGAATTACAAAATAAAATAAACACTTTAAAAAAAGAAATAGAAGAAAATATGAATTTATGGGAACAACTACAAGAAGAATTAGAAAAAATAAACAATTTATTCAAATGAATTTGAAACTATTAATTAATATTTTTGATTAATTGTGTATTTTGTGTAAAAAATATTGATTTTTAATATAAAATGATATAATATAACTACAAATTTTTTTAAAGAAACGGAGAAATAAAAATGGGAAAAACTTATATATTTGGTCATAAAAACCCAGATACAGATTCAATAGTATCAAGTTTAGTTATGGCAAATTTTGAAAAAGAAATGGGAAATAAAGATGTAGTATCATGTAGACTTGGAATGATTAATAAAGAAACAGAGTATGTTCTAAATTATGTAGGAGTAGAAGCACCAGAACTAATAGAAGATTTAGAAGATGGAGCAGAAGTAATATTAGTAGATACTGCAAATCCAGGAGAGCTTATACCAAATTTAGCAAATGTAAAAATTAAAAAAATAGTAGATCATCATCAAGTATTAATAAACACTGGTTATCCTTTATTTTATAGAGCAGAGCCAGTTGGTTGTACAGAAACAATAATGTATAAATTATATAAAGAAAACGGAATTAAAATAGATAAAAAAATAGCAACATTAATGATGTCTGCAATAATTTCAGATACACTTTTATTAAAATCACCAACTTGCACAGATGATGATAAAAAAGCTTTAGAAGAATTATCTAAAATTGCAGAATTAGATTATAACACTTATGGTATGGACATGCTAAAAGCTGGAACAGATTTAAGTTCTTTCACAATTGAACAAATCTTAAATTTAGATGCGAAAGCAATAAATTTAAAAGAAGTTAAAGCAATAATAGCACAAGTAAATACAGCTTCTATACCAGAAGTTATGAAAATGAAAGAAGATTTAGAAGCAGGAATAAATAAAATTATAAAAGAAAAAGATTTAGATTTATTCATGTTTTTAATAACAGATATTGTAAACAGCAATACACAAACAATTGCTTTAGGAAAAAAAGCAAGTATAGTAGAAAAAGCGTATGGAGTAAAATTAAAAGATAATACAGCATTATTAGAAGGTGTTGTTTCTCGTAAGAAACAGGTTGTACCAATAATGACAGAAAATGCATAAAAATTTAAGTACACTAGAAACTAAGTTTTTCTAGTGTATTTTTGTCTTATATTGTCAAATTTTTTATAGAAATTTTTAAAAAAATAATATATAATCATAACAATTAAATTTTAAAGGATTGATGAGTTTGAATATAAATGCAGTAGCAAATAAATTTAAAAATTCAAAAATAAAAATTGTTAGTATATCAATATTAATTGCAATATTTATAGAAACTTTTGTATGTAATTTTCCAATGTTTAGAACATTATTTGCAAATTCGAAAAATATAAATGCAAATTATAGTATTTTTGAAAATAAGGTTGTAATTTCTAATATTAATGAAAGAATAACAAATATTAATTTTTATTACAAAAATGAGTTAACTGATAAAATAACATATAAAGTAAAATATTTAGCTGAAGAAAATAGTGATTTAATTTCTTTAAGAGATAAAGTAATATTACAAAATCAAAAACAATATATAAATTTAGATACACATTCAAAATGTAAAGATTTAGAAATAGAAATAATTACAGATTCAGATTTAGAAATTGAAAATATAATTTTAAATCATGTAAACTTTAATTTTAGTATCATTCGAGTGCTTTTATTATTTATCATTATTGTTTTTTTTATTAAGGTAAGAAATAAAAGTATATATACTTTAGAATATAATTCGGAAGATAAATTACATAATTATAGATTTATGCTAAATTTAATTGTATTATGTTCATTTTTATTTTTATATGTGCTATGCCAATATAATACAGATAAATTATTAATAAAGCCAGAAGATATAAATAAAGAAGATTCAATACTAATGCAAACAGAAGCTTTTGTAAATGGTAGTATTTCTCTTTTAGAACCAGTACCAGATGAACTAAAAAACATGGAAAATCCATATGACAATGTAAAAAGAGAAGAAGTAACAAATTATTTATATGATGTTGCATATTATGATGGAAATTATTATAACTATTTTGGAATAGCACCAATAATTACAAGTATATTACCTTTTAGACTAATTACAGGTATGTATACACATACATATATTTTTAATATGATTTATATTTTAGGAATAGCTATTTCTTTAAGCTTTTTATATAAAAAATTAGTAGATAAATATGTTAAAAAGATATCTTTATGCAATTTTTATTTAGGATTTTATGCAATTTTTTTTGGAGCTAATATTATAACTTTATTTAGAGGAGCAAAATATGATATTGTTGTAAGTTCTGGAATAATGTTTTTACTTATTTCAATGAATTTAGCAATGTCAATATATAAAAATCCTAAATATAAATATTTAAAATTGATCTTTTTGGGAATTAGTTTAGCTTTGGTTGTTCTATCAAAACCTAATTTAATAATTTATTATTTTATAGTATTATATTTATTGTTAGAAAGTATGAAAGAGCTAAGTCTAAAAGAAAAATTAAAAGACGGTATTTTTATAGCAGTACCACTTGGAATATTTGCTATTTTCCAAATGATATATAATTATATGAGATTTGATAATATTTTTGAATTTGGAGCAAAATATCAATTAACAAGTTTTAATATGACTTATTGTATGTCTTTTACTTTTGGAAAAATGTTTGCTGGAATTTTTGAATACATTTTTAGAACTCCACAAATAAATCCATTAGTATTTCCTTTTGTATTTATTAATACAGAAACAAGTTTAGTATCTATGAATGAGGTTTGTTATGAAAATAGATTAGTAGGGCTAATTGCTATACCAATATTATTTGTATATTTATTTGCAAATAATATTTTAAAAGTTAATAAAGATAAATCTTTTTCTGGATTAATAAAAATAATTTTAATAATAAGCTTTATATCAATAATTTTAAATACATGTTTAGGAGGAATATGTGAAGCATATTCTATAGACTTTAAATTAATGCTTTGCTTAGGAGCGATAATGTTATTGCTTAAAGCTATTGAACAAGAAAAAGATAATACATATATGAATAAAATATTTCTAATTCTTTGCATATTAACTATATCTATAATGTTACCAATAGGACTTACTACAGAAAGTAATTTTTTACTAAATTTAAAAAGTTCTACAACAATATTTTTCAAAAACATATTTGAATTTTGGGTATAAATAATAAAATTTTTTCTAAAGTTTAAAATAAATATATATAAATTTATATAAAAATAAGTTAAATAAAGAAAACTGAAAAAATATACATATTGAAATATAAACATATTTATTATAAAATATAAAAGTAAAAATTGATTATGAGAAGGTGATATATTGAAATTTATAAATGAAAAAGGAAATCTTAAAATAATAATTGCAGTTATAGTTTTCATTATTTTATTAATAATAGGAATAATAGCAGTTATGAACTTAAACAGAAATAAAACTGTTGAAACTATACAAGAGGAGCCTTATGAATATTTTACTATAAGCACTTTAGATGGAAAAGTGGGAGTTATAGATAAAAAAGGAAATGAAATAATAAAGCCAGAATATATACATATATATATCCCTAATCAATCAAAAGATGTGTTTGTATGTTTTAAAGATGAAAATAGCTACTCTATTTTTGACAAAAATGGAAAAGATATATTTACACAATATAATTCAGTATATCCAATAGTTATATCAAGTGATTCACTAGAAATGGAAAAAAAAGTATTAAGTTATGAAAAAGACGGAAAATATGGGTTAATAGATTATGAAGGCAAAAAAATTACAGATGCCATATATGAAGAGGTTGTAAGTCTTCCTAATAAGCCAGGGTGTATTAGAGTAAAAAAAGATGGACTATATGGAGTATTAGATTCAAATGGAAATACAATAATAGATGTAAAGTATAATTCTGTAAAAGGTGATGAATATTCATCAGAAAAAGATGGATATTTAAAAACAGGTTATATAATTTCAGAGAAAACAGATTCAGGAATTATATATGGATATGTTGACTATACTGGAAAGATGATAATAGAGCCTAAATATGAGTCAATTTCAAGAGCTCTAGAATATGAAGATGATGATATTTATCTAATATTTATGGATAGAGGAAAAAAGGGTGTCATAAAAAATAAAAAAGAACTTATAAAACCTAAATATCAATCAATAGTTTATTATAATACACCAAATATCTTTATAGTTGATAGAAATGGAAAATTTGGATTTTTTGATAATGAAGGAAAAGAAATTTTAAAAACAGAATACGAAAGTTATTCAGTAGCAGGAAACTATATATCAGTAACAAAAGATAATGCTATGTTATTATTTGATTTACATGGAAATTTAGTAAATACAAATAAATATAAAAGTATAATAGAAACTAATAACCCATCATATTTTATAGCTCAAACTGAAGATGGATATTATAGTATTATTAGTAAGGATGTTGAAATAGATAATAGATATACAAATATAACTTATGCTTTTGATAATTTCTTTGTTTTTACAAATGAAGAGGGAAAATCAGGAGTATTAGATATATACTCTGGAGTTGAAATTGAACCAGAATATGATAATATAATAGTTTTAGAAAATGCCAAAGCATTAGAGGCAAGAAAAGGAACTGAACTAGATTTATATTCTGAAAAAATGGAAAAAACAATTACAATGCAAAACGCAGTTGTAGAAAGCGTTAGTGATAATTATACTTCTATTTATTCAAATACAGAATTAAAATATATTAACAATATTGGAGAATTAGTAAATAATACAGAAGTATTTAAAAATTTAAAATTGTACAGTTATCAAGCAGATGATGGAAAATGGGGCTTTAAAGATGCTAATGGAAATCTTGTTGTAGAATGTAAATATGATATAGTAACAGAATTAAATGAATATGGATTTGCAGCAGTTTGTCAAGAAAATAAGTGGGGAGTTATAGATGAAACTGGAAAAGTTATAGTTGTTCCAACTTATGAAATAGAAACTTATTATAGTCCAAGCTTTGTAGGAAAGTACTTGTTAGAACAGCAAGAAACAGTATATTGTGTAGAGTTAGAATCATAAAATAATAGAAAATAAACATTAGTTTATCAGAAAATAATTTATTTTTAAGATTTATAAAAATTTAGAACATAAAGAAATAAAAATAAAAGAAAAATGCCATATATGAAAATATATGGTATTTTTTTTGTAACAAAATAAAAAAATATACGTCTAATAAATAAGAAAAAATATGAATTATTTTGTTTTAAAAAATTAAAAATTTTAGTGATATAATTATAGGAGAAAAAATCAACTTATAGAAAGGAGTTAAAATGCACGAAATAGAAGAATTATATAGGCAGTATTATGATGTAATCTTTAAGTATTTAATGTGTCTTTCCAAAAATAAAGAGATAGCAGAAGACTTAACTCAAGAAACTTTCTATAAAATGATTAAAAAAATTAATACGTATAAAGGAAAAGCAAAATTTTCAGTTTGGCTTTGTGAAATTGCAAAAAATACTTATTATGATGAATTAAGAAAAAATAAAAAAATATCAAAAAATGAAGAAATAGATAATATTATATCAGATCAGAATTTAGAAATAGATTATATAGAAAAAGAGCAAAAATTAAAGACTTATGAAAAGATAAATCAATTAGATGAAATTACAAGAAGAGTTTTATATTTAAGAATAAATAGTGAACTTTCTTTTAAAGAAATTGGAGAAATTCTAGGAAAAACTGAAAACTGGGCAAGAGTAACTTTTTATAGAGGAAAACAAAAAATAAAGGAGGGAAAAGAGCATGGAAAATAAATGTAAAATTGTAATAGATTTATTGCCAAATTACATAGAAAATTTAACGTCAGAAGATACAAACAAATTTATTGAAGAGCATTTAGAAACTTGCAAAGAATGTAAAAAAGTATATACAGAAATGAATAGCGATATAAAAGAAGATATAGAAAATACAGAAATTGTAAAAAAGATAAAAACATATAAAAGAAAAACATTGACTATAAAATTAATTGTTTTAATTGTATTATTATGCATACTACTTCCTATAGTTAAAAATTTAAGTTTTAAATATTATGTGGTAAGTAATGTTTTAGAAAAGAATTTAGATTATGATATAGGAAATAATTACAGAATTGAAGAATATATAGAGAGTATTGAAAGATATGAAAATCATATAACAACATATTATCTTGAAGGTAAAATGAAAAAAGTATATGGAGATAAATTGTTAGAATACTATGATGGGAAGAATCATTATTATTTTGATGATGACAAAAAAACTTATTATGTAGAAAAAGATGTTCCTTTAAATGATAATTTAAATATAAATATTAATATTTTTGAAAATTCAAATTTTAAAGATAATTTTATAAGTAAAATAAAATTTATATTAGATAAGGATATTACAATTAAAAAACGAGGGTTTAGAGATGAAGAATATTATTATATATATGAAAAAAATGATAATAGTACAGAAATATATTTTGATGAAAACACATTTTTTGCACAGAGAATAGTAAATGAAAAAAGTGATGAATATAAGCCTGAAGAAAGAAGAGAATATAGAATTACAAGTTCTGTTGTAAATTATAGATTAGTGGAAGCTCCAGATTTTTCTTTATATACACAAGTAGAAAATAAAGGAGGTGTTACAAATGAAAAATAAAGAAAAAAATAATAAAAAATTAAATAAAAGCGGAATAGATAAAGATAAGAAAAATAATGAAAAAATAAATTTAGCAGTAAATAATGATGGAACAATGAATAATGAAGAGATAAATAATAGTGAGAAATTGAAAAATATTAAAGAATTAGAAAAAGTTAGAAGAAAATATTTAAAGTTGAGAAATACAATACTCACAATTTTAGGAATTATTATAGCAATTATTATAGTAATACTTATAATTTTTTTATATAAATATTTCCCAATATCAAAAATATTGAAAATTAATGTAATGGCTGATTTAGGCGATAATTGTAAAATAACTTACTATCATAATGATGAAAAAACTCCTATTCGTATAATTTATATAAATGATGGTTTATTTAAAAGTGTAGTACCGGTAATATCAGATGCTGGTAAGGGAGTATTTATTAATATGGGAAATATAGATGGATACAACTATATAATAAATGAGATAGATTGGAATGCTGAAGTTGAAAGTATAAAAACATATAGAAAAATTAAAGTATCAGATGAATTACCAGAATGGTATGATGAAACAAAAATAAATTTATTAGAAGGTTTTTATTCTGGTTATCCTAAAATTAGATTTATTGATGTTGCTAAATTTATTATTGAAGAAAAAGGAAGAATTGAAAAAGAAGAATATAATGGAAAGGAATATATAGTTTTAAGAAAAAATGAATATGCAAAAGCTTATATAAATCCAGAAACAAAATTAGTTGAAAAGATAGTTGGTGGAACAAATCAATATAGAGATGAAATTAATATTGTTATAGAAAAAGATGCTGTTACAGAAGAAATTAAATTACCTGATTTGACAGAATATGTATATGAAGAAATATATGAAGAATAAGTATTGAACTTTTTAAAAGATTGAAAAAAAGCACGAATTATAGTATAATTAAAAAAATTAAAATTCAAAAATATTAAATAATAAATAAAAAATGAATAATGAAAAAATAAGGGAAATTATTATGAAAGTAATTGTAATAGGTGGAGGACCAGCAGGTATAATTTCTGCAATTTCTTCAGCACGAAATGGAGACAATGTAATTTTAATTGAAAAAAACAATTCTTTAGGAAAAAAGCTTTTAATTACAGGAAAAGGTAGATGTAATATAACAAGTTCTATAGATATTAGCGATTTTATAAAAAATGTTCCTGGAAATGGAAAATTTTTATATAGTACTTTTCAAAACTTTACAAATATAGATATTATAAAATTGATAGAAGAAAATGGAATAAAAGTGAAAGAAGAAAGAGGAAACAGAATATTTCCAGTAACAGATAATGCCAAAGATGTGTTAATGTGTTTTGAAAAAGAATTAAGAAAATATAAAAACATAGAAATAAGATTAAATACTAAAGTAAAAGAAATTTTAGAAGAAAATAAAGAAGTAATGGGAATATTATTAGAATCAGGTGAAAAGTTACTTGCTTCTAAAGTGATTATTGCAACAGGAGGAAAAAGTTATCCACTCACAGGCTCAACAGGAGATGGCTATAAAATGGCAAGTAAGCTTGGACATACAGTTGAAAAAATACGAGGTTCTCTTGTACCACTTACTGCTGATAAAATATTATGCCAAAGTATGCAAGGCTTATCTTTAAGAAATGTAAAAATACAAATAAAAGATTTAGAAAAAAATAAAAAAATATATGAAGATTTTGGAGAAATGCTGTTTACTCATTTTGGAATAAGTGGTCCAACTATTTTAAGTAGTTCAGCTCATTTATTGCGATATAAAGAAATAGATAGATTGTTAAAAGAAAATAAAATAAAGTTAATAATAGATTTAAAACCAGCACTTTCAGAAGAAGAATTAGATAAAAGAATAAGAAGAGATTTTGAAGAATTTATTAATAAGGAATTCAAAAATAGTTTAGAAAAATTATTACCAAAAAAAATGATTGAGTCGGTAATTAATTTATCTGGTATTAATCCGATAAAAAAAGTAAATGAGATAACAAAAGAAGAGAGAAAAAATTTAGTTAATTTAATTAAAAACTTTGAAGTTAGTATTGATGGATTCAGACCAGTTGAAGAGGCAATAGTTACGGCTGGAGGAATTTCAGTAAAAGAAATAAATCCAAAAACAATGGAATCTAAATTAGTTAAAGGTTTATATTTTGCGGGTGAAGTAATTGATGTAGATGCTTACACAGGAGGATTTAATTTACAAATTGCTTATTCAACAGGGTATACTGCAGGATTGAATAATTAGAGGTTTAATATAAAATTTTGTTAGGAGATAAAATGTTTAAAACAATTTCAAATGATTCGGAAGCAGAAATAATAGAGAAAAAATCAAAATTTATAGCAAATATATTTTATGTGGAAACACGAGAGGAAGCAGAAGAAAAAATAAAAGAAATAAAAAAGAAGTATTTTGATGCTAGACATAATTGTTTTGCATATAGTATTTTTACAAAAGATAGGATAATAGAGAGGTTTAGCGATGATGGAGAACCATCAGGAACAGCTGGCGCCCCAATGCTAAATATTTTATCTTCTCAAAATTTAAGAAATGTAGTTGTAATAGTAACAAGATATTTTGGTGGTATTTTACTTGGAACAGGTGGACTTGTAAGAGCATATACGGGAGCTGTTCAAGAGGCACTAAAAAATGTAGAAATAATAGAAAAATATTTAGGATTGGAAGTAAAGCTTGAAGTAAATTATCCTAATTTAGAAAAGCTTAAATACTATTTAAAACAAAATGAAATAAAAATATTATCATCAGAATATTTAGAAAATATAAAAGTATTAGTTGAAATTTCTGAAGAAAAATTAGAAAATTTATTAGAAAGTAAAAATGAACTGAACTTTAATTTAATAAATGTAGAAAAGGTAAAAGAAAAATATATTGAAAAATAAAAATATAAGTAAAAATAATATCATTAAAAAATTAAAATGAAGTAATATACTGCATAAAGTTATTACTTCTTTTTTTCTTGTCGAAAAATGTAGAACGCTAGCACACGAAAACCTAGTAAATTCAAGAAAAAACATTGCATAAAAAATCTATAAGTAATATAATTCGTTTTGTAAATATTTACATATTAAATTTTAGGAGGGATCAATTTGAAAGAGAAAATCAAAATACTTATTGCAGATGACAATATAGACTTTGTTTCTACACTAATTACATACTTTAATACACAAGAAGATGTAGAAATTGTTGCAACAGCAAAAGACGGACAAGATGCTTATAACAAAATAATAACAGAAAGACCAACAGTAGTTTTATTAGATGTGATTATGCCACATTTAGATGGTTTAGGAGTTTTAGAAAAACTAGTTTCATCTAATATCGAATTACCAATTTGTATAATGCTATCTGCTGTAGGACAAGATAATGTTACTGCTCAAGCTATAAATTTAGGAGCACAATATTATATTTTGAAACCTTTTAAAATGGATGTGTTAATGAAAAGAATAAGAGAATTAATTGATAAACCAGTAGAAAAGAAATCAAATATTCCAATAGTTACAAAAGAAGCAAAAACTAATTATGTGGATATAAACGACCAATCAACTAAGGAAGAAATTTTAGAAATAAAAGTAACAAACATCATCCATGAAATAGGAGTACCAGCCCATATAAAAGGCTATCAATATTTAAGAGATGGAATAATAATGGTTGTTAATAATATTGAAATTATTAATCAAATTACCAAACAACTATATCCAGATTTAGCAAAAAAATATAAAACAACTCCATCAAGAGTGGAAAGAGCAATTCGTCATGCAATAGAAGTTGCTTGGAATAGAGGACAAATAGAAACAGTAGATAGTATATTTGGTTATACAGTAAATTCAAATAAAGGTAAACCAACAAATTCAGAATTTATTGCAATGGTTGCAGATAAATTAAGATTAGATTTGAAAAGTGCTTAAAAAATAAACCTTCAAAGTTTATTAGTAAATGTAATAAATTTATTAATAAATTATGAAGGTTTAGTTTTTTCTATTAATTAATTTATTATATTGATTTTTCTAACTTAATATAATAATATAAAGACAAGTTAATATTAAAATTAAGTTTATATTAGGAGGTAAAATATGGCAATTCATAATGAAGCAAAAATGGGAGAAATTGCAAAAACTGTATTAATGCCTGGAGATCCAATGAGGGCAAAATACATTGCAGAAAATTTTTTAGAAGATTATAAATTAGTAAATAAAGTAAGAGGAATGTATGCATATACAGGCAAATATAAGGGAAAAGAAATAACAGTTATGGCATCTGGAATGGGAATGCCAAGTATAGGAATTTATTCTTATGAACTTTATAAATTTTATGGAGTAGAAAATATTATAAGAATAGGTTCTTGTGGTGGACATGTAGACTATTTAAAAGTATTAGACATAGTTTTAGTAGACAAAGCTTATACAGAAGGAAACTTTGCTAAAAATATGACAGGAAATGAGTGTCATTTAATTGAATCATCTTCATATTTAAATGAAAAAATAGAAGAAACAGCAAAACAGATAAATCAAAATTATATAAAAGGAAATATGGCTTGTACAGAATGTTTTGATCCATACTTAGATGATCCATGGTTATTTGTAAATAGATTACCAAAAGAAGATAAAATAATGGGTTCAGAAATGGAAAGTTTTGCACTTTTCTATACAGCAAAACATTTAGGAAAAAATGCTGCATGCTTATTAACAGTATCAGATTCTTTATGCAGTAAAGAAGAATTAACTTCTGAGCAAAGACAAAATTCAATGAATAGTATGATAAAATTAGCTTTAGAAACAACATTAAAATTATAAAATTAAAACAATTAAAATAAAAAATTAAATTTATAAATGCAATGAATAGGAGAAAATATTTTAATGCAATCATTAAAAGAGTTATATAAAATAGGAAATGGACCTTCAAGCTCACATACAATGGGACCTAAAAGAGCAGTAGAAATTTTTAAAAATAAAAATTTAGAAGCAGATAAATTTAAAGTTATATTATATGGATCATTAGCATTAACTGGAAAAGGGCATTTAACAGATTATATAATAAAACAAACACTTGAAGGCTATGAAACAGAAATTGAATTTAATAAAGAATATAAATGTGATGTACATCCAAACACTTTTGATATATATGCATTTAAGGATGGAAAGCAATTATCGCATTGGAGAGTGTATTCTGTTGGTGGAGGAACTTTTCAAGTAGAAGGAAAAAAAGAAATAACAGCACAAAACATATATGAAGAAAAAAGTTTTAAAGAGATAAAAGAATATTGCAAAAAAAATAATTGTGACCTATATGAGTATGTTTGCAAAATAGAAGGAGAATCAATAAAAGAATTTTTATATGAGATTTGGGATTCAATGCAATCTACAATAAAAAAAGGTTTAAAAGCAGAAGGATTAATACATGGAAAATTAAACTTAGATAAAAGAGCAAAGGCTATTTATGAAAAGAAAATAGAAAATGAAGATGAAACAGTAAAACAAAATAGATTATTATGTGCGTATGCTTATGCAACAAGTGAAGAAAATGCAAGTGGAGGAGTGATTGTAACAGCTCCAACATGTGGCGCTTCTGGAGTATTGCCATCTGTATTATATTATATGAAAGAAAAATATGATATTGAAGATGAAAAGATTGTAAAAGCATTAGCTGTAGCAGGAGTTATAGGAAATTTGGTAAAAGAAAACGCATCTATAAGTGGTGCAGAATGTGGTTGTCAAGCTGAAATAGGAACAGCATGCTCTATGGCAGCTGCAGCTTGTACATATTTATTGGGTGGAAATTTGAAGAAAATAGAAAATGCTTCTGAAATTGCAATGGAACATCATTTAGGGTTAACTTGTGATCCAATATATGGATATGTACAGATACCATGTATTGAAAGAAATGCTGTTGCAGCAACAAGAGCCGTGGAAGCAAGTAATTTATCAATGCTATTAGATACAGAAAGAAAAGTTTCTTTTGATGTAGTTGTAGAAACTATGTATGAAACAGGAAAAGATTTACAAAGTCATTATAGGGAAACAAGTAAAGGTGGACTTGCTAAAAAATATTGCAGAAATAAATATTACAATATAGAAATGGAAGAATAAAATTATATAAAAAATAATTTTTAGGATTTTTTTATATATTAATATATGTAGTAGAAAACGGAAATTAACATTTTCCGTTTTCTTTCATATTATATATACAAATAAAACAAGAAAAAGACACAAATATATAATATAAAGTTAATACAAATTATTTAATATTATCTATTTATCATTTTATTAATATTATTACTATAATAAATATCATATTAATATAGTTGAAATTATTTGATTATGATTATGAGTATTATTATTACGAATATACCATGATATAGTATGGGACAGTAGATTATTACTTATTATATGTATCTAATAAAGCTTCTGATTGATTATCAGAAAAGATTTTTAATTTAATAAAAAAATTAAGAATAGTATTAGTAGAGAAGATAAATAATAATATAAAATATTTTTTTAAAAAAAGTATTGACTTTATTAAAATAGGGTGCTAAAATATC